>Ga0126335_1002592_pt1 | contig 10914 bp, 12 predicted proteins | sample OlaspJWI45metaG_FD_108409 | JGI IMG/M metagenome (GOLD analysis project Ga0126335, IMG submission 108409) | Marine gutless worms symbiont microbial communities from Oahu, Hawaii - Olavius sp. 1 OAHU.JWI-45 metaG | ecosystem: Host-associated > Annelida > Digestive system > Unclassified | place... | reverse complement strand
TAACTTGTCCATTGGCTGATTCATATATCATTGCGGCCGCCCGAGAGTCAGGTGAGGCGTCAGAGCTTGCCGCTTCCCGCAAGGAAGAGAAGTACGCTGCTCTTTATGGCCGGTACATCTTTGAGCCGATCGCCATTGAGACTCTGGGCGTTTTTAACACATGAGCTCGCCAGCTCCTGTCTAATCTTGGTAGGAAAATTTCCGAGAGTACAGGGAGCCAGAGAAGCGAGCTTTCTGTTCCAAGATGCTCGATGCTCGTGCAACGTTTCAATGCCATACTGCTTCACGATAGTTTACCAGCCTATGACTGCACTGACTGAATGTTAGTACCCATGTTTATATTTCCTTTAATTTTTAAACTCCCTCGGGATTATATTTACCGAGGATCTAAAAACTAATAATAATAATAATAACGGTTGTGCATACACCGGCCGCATGTCACAGAGTGCGCACATGCAGCAAGTGCAGCGAGAACGGCGTCAGAGAGGAAGTCGGCAAAATACAGCAGCCTCTCATCCAGCCATATCTTCTGTCCAGTGACTCTGGGTCCTTTGGCGGATGAGGCACAGTATTTCCTGACAGAGAATGGCAGAAGAGCGACGCTCTCCACAGCCGATACGCGGGAGCTGCTTTTTTGTATCAACGAATTTCCGTGGCAATTCATGCCTGGACAACTCGTGGACCGTTTCCGAGTCCCCAACGAGAGCACTCCAGACACAGACACTACTTTGCTAATTTCTAGACCCTTGGGAATGAAGTACCTTGGGCGCTAAAAATAATAATAATAAAATCGCTGCTGTGTCAGGTGACAGCTGAGAGCCCAGCTTCTATTTTTCAGCGCATATCTGTCATCATCCAGCGATTCAATTCTATTCTGCTTCACAACAGTTTCCCTAGCGATGAGGAGTGACCACTCTCCAGCTTTGCTTAGAGATTTTAACTTTTGTTTGAACCCTGCTGATCTTTATAACCGAGGGTATCAAATAATAATAATAATATGCTGCTTTCATCATCACCAAGTGATTGTGCGTTTTCTCGAATCATCTGATGAATGTGGGTCGGCGCAGAGTGGTGCAACCCTCGGACCAAGCCAGTGGACTTGGGCCATGAGCTCGCCTGTAGGCTGCCGACCTGCCATTCGCCACACCCACCATCACCATTTATTATTACTCAGCCAGAGGGCTGATACTTATATTACCGTCCCACGAAGGGTAGAACGCTGAGTCGACCAAGCTGGTCGGTTACATACCTAGATGGTTTACCACTTTACCCCACCCGAAGACGGTCACCTATCCAAGTAGTCACCGGGCTTGATGTCGATTAACTTCGTTGATCAGACCAACGTCGTTAAGCACTACACCAAGCCGCCAACCAGTAGTGTAGATGTTTTATCTTTTCTACGTTTTATGCTTTCTTGCTTGTTTTCAGTATTTGTAGGCCACACTTAGTGTTCAATTGTTGAACCTGTGTGTTCCTGGCAAGTTTCTGTGGAATAAATTAATAACAAATATTACTGCAAAAACTCTCAAGATGTAACAACCAGATGTAATAGAATACACCCTGGGCATAAAATGTGCCATTTTTATTTTGGCTCTAACTTTGTCATTATGTTAACCTAAAATCAATTTTTTACTTCTAGAAAGGGTATGAAATTTTCAGCAAAACTCACGTAACAATACCCATTTTACCCGAAATATGTTGCCGCACTACCTAGTTCTGAATTTCCGCTAAGATAGATAAGGCTGTGAACTGTACAACAACAAACGTAAATCTTGCAGAACCTTTCTTTTAGTCACAAAAATTAACCACAGCATGTAAAATTTAAATATGTATGATTTACAGCAAAGACGACAGTACTGAATATAACAGTGATGGACATATATTTTTTGACGAGGGTTAAAAATTTTTTCGGGGCGAAGGGCGCGGGCCACAAAAAATGTGCCATTTGGAATTAAAACTAGTCTACAGAACAACACCAATATGTGATTGTAAAAGACATAGTGACAATTTGGTATAGTAAACTAAAGTATAGTTAAGAAAGTAATTCAGTACACAGGTGCTTCTTACTTACTGTACACTGTGTACAGTCACAATAGTTACGATTCAATTGGCAGTGTAACACTGTATTGAATGTTGTCGTAACGCAGAGAGTTGCTGTTGATACTTGTACGTAGCTGACATATCAAGTGGTCTATTTCGCATTTTGTTCTTGACAACATTCATCTCCCAAGTGTCTCAGGACTTTAGAAAGAGCCGCACATTGAATATCCTTTCCTGCTGTCGGCGGGCCGCACAAAAGGAATCCGAGGGCCGCATGCGGCCCGCGGGCCGCACTTTGCCCATCCCTGGAATACAAGATGCCAGTTTAAACAAAAAATATTCAATCTGAGACAAGGCGCTGGTCAGTGTCACTCTACCTGACAATGTCGAGTTCCATGCCATCAAGTGTATTCTCAAATGATTTTTGCTCGTCTTCCAGTTTCATTTTGATCTGCAGATAGGTCTTCTGTATGTGTTCCGCCTCTCGGCACTTCAAGTTGGACTTGTCCAGCCTGTTCTCAAGATCACGCTGTTTCTGCGACACATTAAAATAAACACATGCAATCAAGGTAAGAAACAAACTACACAACTCTTATGCCTTTCATATTTAATATTTGCGAGCTTACTTAACTATGGTTCCAATGACTGCAGCTCAAAGGTGATGTCTACCTACTTACTGAAACTCAACACATGATGCATAGGCTAGAGCAGGGAAGTTTTGCAAAATACAATTTATATCTGCGTCACCCAAGCAATCTCAGATGATATGGTAAAACACATTTTCTAGAGCAAATATAAACTTAGATCACCTGGCCCTCTTCATCTTCTTTGCTGTCTCCTGACTTTGCTGTATCAGACTCGCCACGTTTTCCACAGCCATTCCTCTCAGAACTTCTGCTTCTCGAACCACTACTGTCTCCATCATTGTCGCCAGCAAACTGTTTGTACTGCAGTTGCAGGTCGTGCAGCCGCGCCTGCTTCTGACGCGTTCGATATCTTGCCGAGTTGAGCACATTGACGCGGTCTCCAACCTTCTCATCCATAATGGCTATAGCAACCTGATCATTGTCCAGTGAATACATGTAACTGCATTTTTGTGTAGAATAAAGAAATAAGTAAACAGAAGTAAACATAACATATAACAAATGTGCATTTTACTATTACTATTATTATTATTACTATTATTATTATTTAATACCCTTGAGTGTATAGTTCCCAAGTGTTAAAATCAATAAAAAACAGTGCTGGTAAGGCTATTGGTCCGAATCGTCATGGGACACGAAGATGTCGTGCAGAAGAACTGCACTGAATCGTTGCAATGCCACAGACAGACGCTGGAACAAGAAAGAAGTTTCTCTTTCTTCGCCAGACACACTGCTGATTTTATGACCAAGGGCCGAGATAAAGTCTGAGGACGATAAGCTAAATGATCCCAAGTTTTCGACAGCAATAGGCGGGAAGATAAGATTAGTTCGCACATTACTGTATTTCATTTACTTTCGTTCGGCTGCCAACTCTGCCACCAGTTCTACATCAGTAGCTGCCCTGTCAACATACGTGCTGACAACAGTGACATCCCAAGCCAGCGACTTTCCACCTTGCCACGGGATTAAGGTGCGCCCGTCAGGCTGTTTACCATCTTGCCTGACCAATCCTGATGGCTCCTTGAGTCCTTGGTGGCTGGAATACTGGCAGAGCCCAAAGACCGCCAGATGATGTCACTCAGGACTTGGTGTCTGGCAATTCTACTTGGCGCCTTTTTGCACACCATCGCATGGAGGTCTATGGCATCCACTTGGTCACCACATAAACAACTGTGTGGGGCACACAGAGCCAGACCAAGTCGCATACTGACAGCAACACGCACTGCTTCGTCATCAAGCCTGAGACTACAGTTAGCAACAGGGACAGCCAGAAGCCAATCTCCATTATGTGGCGCTACTGAAGCCAAAAATCTCGCCTTCTGTGACGGTTCCGCAAAAGAATCCTCGATAAATGCACGGTCATTCTGGAGTCCCAACTTGTCCCAGAAGGATTGTTTACCGGGCAGCGGAGCTGAAAGTGGCCCAGCTGAAGTGGACCAGCATGACAGATAAGAGTTCAGGAATTGGTCCGTGGAGCAGGGACTCAATGCCAAAATTTGATCCTGGAGAGAGAGGGTGCTTGCCGCTGAGGCCAAAAAAGCAGGATTTGCGAGCGAAGACACCCGTCTTATCCCCAGGCCGCCATGTTTAACTGGCATTGAGGCCTGCATCCACTGGATATCGGTGAGATCAGAATTAGTGACACTAGTAGCAGCCACTCTCAGATGCTTATCAAATGTCTGGAGCGCTGCGTTGTTAGCCGACGGCGAACAGCACAGCAAATGCTGCACACTTGGCGTTCTGAAAGAGCCCTAAGCAGAATAAAGGCATCCTGTGAACTGAGAGATGCCAGCCTGTCAACTGCTCTAGCGAGATCAATACAGCGCTGTGACCAAACTGTATCCAGAACAGTGCCGGGAAACAGACAAGTTCTGCATCTGGCACTGGAATCTGCAAAAATGACTGCGGTGCGGAGTCAGAGACGACAAATCCAGGATGGGAGATGAGTTCACACTTAGAGATGTTTAGGCCAAGGCCTATATCATGACCTACATCCATTACGGTCTGAAAATCTCTAGCAACTGCATCCTGAGTACCATCCAGAGTGACGTCATCCATGTAGCCAAGTCGAAGGACAGAACCCAGCGGCATAAGCAGTGGGTGGATAGTATTGAGAATAACAGTGAACCAAACGGGTCCCCCTGCTGGGGGCCCTCTTGGGACATAATAGTACTCAAACGCTGGACCATAGAAGAGAACAAAAGGGTTGGCATTGGCATAGGCCGAGAGGCATGGCAGCAGCACGGTCAGCAGCAGCATTCAACATATCAAGTCTGTAAAGGCATTAAAAGCGCTTGAGAAACCCAGTTTTACTAGTACATGATCAGCCGGCATATTCTGAAGAAAGCGACGTGCTGCGTGAACTGCTGCCTCACAACCGCCCGGCGCGCCGACACCTAGCGGTGTGAGTCTGAAGTATGTCGCCAGGAGAGAAGTGTGTGTATTGGCGCATTTGAAAGCAAGACGTCTCAATGTGCACCCTACAGCAATAGGACGGATACCGCCCGATTTCCTACTTACAGCAATGAGCCGGCTGCTAAAGAACGCGGGAGCGATGTCAACTGAGTATTGACCAGCCAGCACTAAACTGATGAAGCCTGTTAGTGCTGTCAGAAAGTCCGTCCCTGATTCTCGGCACTGCACTAAGTCCTTGAGGTGCTGGGGTCGCATCCCATCATGACCGCCCGAGGACCCTGCAAGGAATGACAGAACTGCCTTGCGGGCGTCTGCCTCCTCGTCAGAGAGAGGAGAGCACTGTGCTGGATCTGGAAGGGAGCCACCTATCAGTGATGCTTGCGGATATTTCTGTTTAACTTACTCAGGTTCTTCAAAGAGGGATGAGCTGGATTATCATCGGAGCACAACAATCTTATAGCTGATTTGAGGTTTCCATCTTCCAGTTTGGATGTGACTGCCTGAGCTAACAAAGTAGGTGATGCAGCGTGACGCCCATTGCGACGAACTGACTTAGGTGTGGGAAAGGTCATTGACTTAAAGTCATTAATCCGATCCTTTATAGTATTAGTAACGTTGTGGCGTTTGCCAGCACGTTAAGGAGGCTGTAATACAAGACCAATCCAATTGAACAAAGAAAGCTAATTGGTTCTGTTATCTGGTCTGGCCACTATCGCACGTAAAATACTTGCCAAATGGGTAGCACAAGCAGAACGGGCTGACTCTGGGATATGTTTAATGACTGTGTACTCAACGGGCGTCCACAAGCCTGTGTCGACAGAGGCGGACTAAAAAGACACTGAGGCATAAAGTGGATCAGGTACTGAGGCTGTGCCATCTGAAGAAATGACGGATGTTACCGTACTTCTTTGACCACTGCCAACAGACGGCAGGGTGGAAACACTCAGCGGTGGTTTGTGAGAGCCTGGGCAAGGCTTGGCACGGGGACCGTGATTGTGAACTGTACCGTCTTTCAAACGCAACTGCCGCGTTTCACGGCAAACACTACACACTCCGCTCAACTTATTCGCCTCTTGTGACAGAAGCCATGAGCGGCCTTGTGACACGTTTGGAACGGCTCCGTTAAAGCACACCTTTAGCGACGACACAACACCTGGGACACGTGACCACGACAGGAGAGCGGCGTGGAGGCTACAGAACGACTACCGTCAGGAATACAAGTGAAACCTGACACAGCGAGGAAAAAGAGCAAACCAACTGTACTGTACTTATTATTATTATTTTTAATCACCCCTAGTAGTATAAATCCCAGGGGTTAAAAGCAATAAAAGCAAAACTGGTAAAAGCAGTTGGAATGGCTAGAGGTCCGGATCGTCGTGTAGTGCACGTATCACGAAACAGGACCGCGTTAAATCTCTGTATAATGACCAACCGTCTGTGAAAAATGACACTTCTCGGCTATCGCCGGAGACGTCAGTTATTTTCGACCGAGAATTTCGAAGAACTCATATGCCGAGTCATTCATTGGGCCCAGAGTCTCCACGGCGATTGGAAGGAACAGGTATGCCGTGGATAGCTCAGAGTACTTCTGACATTTCCTGGTGGCAACAATTTCCGCCACTTCTCCTCGACCGCAAGCTGCGGCAGCGACGTAAAACTCTGCTGTGGTGCTGATGACTGTTACATCCTAAACCAAGAGCTTCCCTGAACGCCATGGGATCCATAGATGTAAAAACGTTCAAATAAAAATAAAAAACGTAAAAAACGTGACAAAAATAAAAAACATTTGTAAACGTAATAAAAAACGTTACCTTTTCTTAGTGTAGTTCAACTTTACGCCTGATGCCCAAGAAATGGCCTTCAAGGCAACTCGGAATATGCCATTCAGTTTAGTTTCGCTAAAACTGTTGTCGTTTTAGGCTAGCAGTGTAATCTTCGAAATTGTGCTATTCATGGTCTCTTACATTCTAATTACTGGATACAGTATTCTGTTATTTATGAACCCATTGAATTTCAAATTCCTGCAAGTGCTTTCAGTTCTATTCTACACATTTCCCACAGCTTCCAAAAGCAAAAGAAAAGAACAAAACATTACTGCACTCGTCAGACTGAGTATGACAGCAATTGTGATTGACAAATGACATTTATTGTCTCTCACAAAAGTCAAAACTACTCACAGTTTCTGTCCCAAGCTTCTCAAAACAAAAATCTCTCATTCCTGCGACTCCATGTCACTGTCACTGTCACTAGTATCGTCTTCACTTTATAGAAAGGCATTTCAGGTCATTCGACATGCATGATGCAACAGAAAAATCATAGGTCTGTTTCGTTGCTGTTATTCTGAAAGTGCTTCTTGCTAATCTGCTTGCCGCTCTGAACTTTGCCAACGTTTTTTAAAAATAAAAAAAACGTTTGGAAAATAAAAAACGTTAAAGAACGTAAAAAACGTTTTTTTTACATCTATGATGGATCTGAGTCATTCCAACGGGCGTTTGCCGTCTGTGTGTATAAGACCGACTGGTTGCTTAGTGGCAGGGACGCTCGTTGATACCAAGGCACGGGTCACCAGGTCGTTCAGGTGCTGATGTTTGGCTATCTTGCTTGGAGGCTGTTTGCAGACGAGGTTGTGTTGGCCGACAGCATCAGCAGTCGCTCCGCAGCGGCAAGTGTGAGAGGCCCCGAGGTTCAAGCCCAGACGAAGTGCTACCGCCACATTATTACTATTATTTTGCCCTAAGGTATAAAATACCAAAGGGCTAAAGCCTAGTTAAAAACCAAGAGGTGGAATGGCTAATTGTCTGGCTTTACGTTGGGCAGTGATTTATACGCCCTCCTCGGGGGGGGGGGAGAAACCCGACTCTGAAATAAGTCAACACCCCCACTGAAAAAAATGCAGGGTGGGAGTCTGCATTCCAGCCTCTAGATAACTGTGACGGAACTTAGAAAGGTTATTACTAATTCTAGACCGGTTAGCGTTTTGAAATGGTTTTGCAATTTTCCATCGCTGGATTAACGCCCACTACTTCACACATGAGTCACCGACAGCATCATCAGCTGAAATAATGCTGAGAGTTGCAACAGGATCTGAACGCTATGTGTTTCCTGTTTTCTCAACACTTGCTGCGAAACTGTTGGTCACGCCAATTGGCACTGCATTTGTGGAACGTAGCTGCAGCAACCTGAACCGTATCATAAAAGATAAACGCAGTAGACGGATTCCTGTGCATTAGGATTGTCTGCTAAGATTGTCCAGTGAAGGATCTGACTGTCGAGACAAAGACATTCTAGAGAAATTGTACACAGAATGGCAAAAACAGCGACGCAGATTTCACGAGTAACGTTAAGGCGCTCAGCGTGTATGTGTTTGTAATGAAGAGTAGAGTTTACCAGCTTACACTGTTTTATTGATGTTACTTCATCTAGGCTTACTTCACTTTGAATGTTCATTGGCCTATGGCCTGATTTCAAGTAAAGTGTCATGATTCAAAATGAGGCTCAATTGGTGAGGGTGTAATTGTGACTGTTATTTTCATTAGTTTTTCTATTTGCATCAGCCTAGGGGCGGTTGCCTAGTGTATTGTAATTTATAACATAGAGGAATGGTTCTGTTGGGACTGAAGCCTGATCTCTACGACCAACTGGCTTCCTTCAGATTTCAGCGCTTAGACACTGTTGGTTGGGTCATCTGACCTATAAAAACCGTCCCCGAAATTACCTATTTCTGTCGATGGGACGTTAAGCTTGTACTCACTCACTCACACTGACTTATTGAACACAGGGAGCATAATGACAAACAGACAGAGTTCATGCACCATCTGTAATTTAGGCAATCTAGCGACATGTGCGTATAGTAGGCCTACGAGAGGCCTACTATGCGCACGCATGCTTAGTTTACGATGGGCGGCCATGCACTGCAGTGTAGCTTGTACACACCACCTCACTCTGACATTCACGACTCCCACCCTGAGCCAGAACTCTAGAAAAAACCCTGACGTCGGGTGCTGCGAAAGACCCGTAAATAAGAACAGAGTTGTAACGCTGGATAGCGACGGACAATCGCTGGAACAAGTAGGCCGTCTCACGAACGTCGCCGGTTGCCGCATTCAGTCACCGACACACCTCACACAAGAAATCTGATGAGGAAGGGGTAATTGAACACAGATTTTCAAGCGCAACTGGCTGAAAAAGAAAGCTCACGGAGATGCTGGCGTATTTGGCCTCCTTTCGTGAGGTGGCAAGTTCCGCAGCACCGCCAGCCAAGTGAGATGAAGAACGGAGATAAGACTGGGCCAGTGTGCTCACCACACTTAACGTCCCAAGTTATGGGTTTGCCGCACTGCCAAGGAACCAAGGTGATGCCGTCGGGACGCTTGCCGCGAAGTCTTATTATTATTACTATTTTTATTATTATTACTTTTTTTATACCACCGGTAGTATAGATCCCGGGGGTTAAAACAAGCTAAAAGCAAATTGCTGGAGTGGCTAATCCTCGAAGCCGTCGGGTAGAGCAAAACTGTCATAGAGAAGGACCAAGCTGAAACGCTGAACAGAAACAGAAATACGCTGGAATAAAAAGGAGGCCTCTCAAACTTCGCCAGACACTGAAGATATTTTGCGGCCCAAGTCAGTAAAGAAAATAGCGGTGAAAAAATCCATGAAACCCGAGGGTTCCACTGCTATCGGCTGAAAGAGATGAGACTGGAGCAGATCTGCATACTTAGCTGACTTCCTGGAAGATGCAAGTTCAGCTGCTGCGTCTGTTGAACGTGAAGTCTGGCTCACATACGAGTCTGCTAGAGTGTGAATCACTGTCACTTCCCACGTTAACGATTTACCGGACTGCCATGGCACAAGAGCCAAACCGTCCGGGCGTTTGCCATCGCCTCTGACCAAGCCAGACGGCTTCTTCGTGGCTGGGATGCCAGCAAAAGCAAACGCTCTGCTGACAACGTCATTGAGAGACTGGTGTCTGGCTGTGCGGCCAGAGGCATGTTTACATAGGAAGCAGTGCGTCGACCTGAGAATCAGAGCTGCGGCAAACGTAAGGCTCGCAGAGATTAATACCCAGGCGCATGCTGACGGCCACGCGGACAGACTCATTGCCCACTGTAAAAAAATTGGGAACGGCTGTTCCAGCCTGGTCGACATGTCTGTTGCGTTATCGTGAAAGAACTGTATCCTAACCACTGATATACTTTTCACGGGGCGCCGATCGGCCCACTCGGAGATTAGACGGCAAGTGACTTTAAAAAAATTAACTACAATAAAACATCTCTGCCTCTTTGGCTTACGCTTCGCAAAGCGCTAAGCCGGCGGCTAAGACAGTCAATAGGCCTACATAAAAGTAATTAATGAAGCATAAACAAATTACTGACCATGACGACTATGTAGTCTGACACAAAAATTATACAGTTAGGGGTGCTGACAAAATACCAACCGATAAAATACTAACCGACACTAATCAACTAAAAGCAACAATATTTCATTAAACTTGAAAAGGCGCTTGGTGTAGCGTAGACCACTGTATCAGTTAACGTGAGTAGGGATAGGATAGGGGTCCGGCATAACTCTGCTCAGACTTGCCCGATGTACACAGCAGCCGCCCCGGACTTGCCCGCTCGACAGAGCAACCACTTCACGTTCATAGCGCCCGCCGCGACATGACAGTAGGAGTAAAATGTACGTCCCGCTGTACCTAGCAACCACTTCGCGTCCATAACGCCCGCTGCTTGCGTGTGTCCTACGGAGACTTGGTTCTAATTGGCAATAAGTAAGTAACAGAGTTTCTAAACGCGAGCTCGTCAATCGTGTACGT
>Ga0126335_1002591_pt1 | contig 10915 bp, 7 predicted proteins | sample OlaspJWI45metaG_FD_108409 | JGI IMG/M metagenome (GOLD analysis project Ga0126335, IMG submission 108409) | Marine gutless worms symbiont microbial communities from Oahu, Hawaii - Olavius sp. 1 OAHU.JWI-45 metaG | ecosystem: Host-associated > Annelida > Digestive system > Unclassified | place... | reverse complement strand
GGTCCCAGTGTGACAAAAACCCAATCTGATGAACCTATAAGCTGCCTAGAACATCGTGCAACAAGAGTATTGCACTGTGCTATAGTAACTAGAGCAGCTGTGTTAATGTTCCCTCTTTTACTCGAGACCATCATCAGTAATCAGATGCGGCCGCGGAGGTTGAGGGGTGCCTGGTTTAGTCGCCTTTTACGAAATCCGGCCAGGAGACGGAGTGGGTCTATTCTAAGCCCCGGAACCCACACGGGGTCGGAGGACAGAATGCTGAGTTTAACAAACTGCATTATATTACAGACGTGATGCTGTAATTTGGTGGTCAGTCATTGCTGGTGGTCTCAACAACACGGGAGAACGGCACGCAGCCAGTCACATTGTTGACTATCGGCCAAACCGTCTCAAGTACATGCATGTCATCTGAAAGCCACACAGAAAACGATTGACAACTCTCACCCAGACCACACATAGGGCGCTCTGTCACCCGTCTGTTCACCAACAACTCTTGCAATGTTAAAACTGTACAAAAACGCCATACGAGCACAACTCACCTTTACCGACAGCAGGCATGTTTGCAAACAGACCGGACGATAGAACCGCCTCACGTACGCACCACACGCTCGCTGACTGCAGGCCGGTGGGTGGCCCAGACACTGACTGGACAGCCAGTTCGCAGAGAGATCGATGTGAAAACGAGGCTCGCTACAGAGGTCATGTGATCAAACGGGCACTTGCCGGCTAGTGCGTGCTTACGACTGACACCGGCCCTAGCTGTAGCTGGCCGCTAAGCTGTTATACGGTGAAGAGTCTTTTAAAAAGCCATCGTCATCAATCAATCAATCAATCAATGGGGCTAAACATTCTGTGTTGCAGAAACTTGCCCGTGTAAGAGAAAAGAAAAAAAGAAACATTATGTTACGATAATTCCATCGTTTCCATGCATGACATAGGCCTACTAAGCAGGGGCGTCTACATGCATACAGGATCATATCATAAGAAGAAGAAGAAAATTTATTTGCCAAAAAGGCTGGTTGCCAGAAAGGGCTTCAGCCCATCAACGCTGGCTACCGTAAACACAAACATTACATGCTGAAACAACTAAATCAATGTCAAGTGTCTAAGCACAAACGATAATATATCATATCATATCGGAGATTTATAGTGCGCCCATTACAAGAGAACCTAGACCATAGGTGCATTACAAAAGTCAGCCAGAAATTAAAACACCGAGGAAAACACAAAAATCAACAAAGGTTAAAAGCTTGACTAAAAAAAGTGTGATTTCAGCAGTTTTCGGAACTTGACAGGATCAGCCACGGTGCGTACGTGGTCGGGAAGAGCGTTCCAGGTTGCGGGACGCGAATGTGAGAACGCCCGCTCGCCGAACTTCGTGCGCAGCCGTGGTACGGTGGTACAGAATAGTCCATCGATGAAGTGGAAGATGAGCGTAGCCCGGAACGTGATCTGCTGGCGCCGACTGACTGGACCGTTTCCGTCAGATACGCCGGGCTGCGACCGTAGTGGATAGCGTGGACGAGGCAGCACAGCTTGAACTTTATTCTGTAGCTGACCGGCAGCCAAAGCAGCTGAATAAGGGTCGGCGTGACATGGTCGGAGCGACTCAAGCCGAACACCAGTCGAGCAGCTGCATTCTGGACGCGCTGTAGTGTCTGCAGCGTGGACGTTGGCAGTCCCGCCAACACGCTGTTACAGTAGTCCAGCCTCGACATTATGAACGCCAGGACCAGCTGCTGTGCGACTTCCTGGCCGATCCGACGACGAACCTGGCGCAGACGACGAACGCAAATTGCGTAACCAAAATCCTTGGGGAACAAAATGAATTAAATGGAGCTGCAAACTGTTTAAGCTGCATCGAATGTATGATATGCCGACTATTGTTACCGATGTTCGCAGTGTCTGTCTGTCACTCGGCATACATCGGCGGCGGCGTATACAGTGTACGTCGCGTGCTGTGTGCGCGGGGTCATTCGTTGCAGCCTTCGCCAAATGCCTTTGGCCTCTTGTTCATTATCGCTTAGGGGCTCCTGTGAGCTTTAGGAGCCTTGGACTGCAGCTCTCTTACCCCACTGATAAATCGAGGCCCGGCTGGTTGATGATATGACGTTCTATGACTGATGAGATATCTTGAGATGCAGCAGGAACATCGTCAAACAATAGCATGTAGCCTATACGGTGGTAGTTGTTGCAGCAGTAATTTTCGACTGTGCTGCATTTTTGTATCGCCTATTTTTGTCTCTGGACATCTGTGCGTTTGCATTTTGCGTATGAGACTTGTGCTCGCCAAAGTGAAACAAACTATAGTATACAGAATGTGCTAATTTTTGCACGAAATGCACCAAAATCGGGCTCCGCCCGGACCCGCTCGTGGAGCTTACAGCGCTCCCACAGAACCCCTAGCTGGATTTATGGGGGGCGCTTCGCGGCGGGGTATGAGTAGGAGGGAACGGGAGAAAAGAGAGGGGAAAGGAAATGAACGGAGCAGGGGAAAGGAGATAGCTTTGCCCCCTAACGTTAATGTGAAATGATGCACATGGGAAAGGGGGGTAAAAAAGGAAGGGGGCTGCGTACACGGCATAAGGGGGGGAGGTAGATAGACGCCCTTGCTACTAATTCAATTAGTTAGCTGTTCGAATATCGAATAGCGTCTGTGTGTCTGTCAGGTGTCGGGCATCGCAGCCGTTGGATATAGAAAATTGTAATCTTGCATGCAGAGACGTAGTGATCAACTCTCACAAACCAAAAACTAGGTCACCCTAACCTAGTGACCTACTTAAGCCAGACTAGCCAGATGAGCGTCGCTGCCCACGGGCGACACTGTGAAGCCGGCGCATTCGCTATGGCGACGTGACTGTCTGTTAATACATTGTGTCCAAACGACTGACATGTGACCTTCATCCAACTATTGAACTATGAACACGATAGCTCGAGAGATCCCCTCGTAAAGGGCGTCAAATGGTAGAGGCGTAGGTAAAAGTCGGAAAATCAGGCCAACAAATTGCAGCCATTCACCTGAGAGCACACTTGACAGCCTAACATCCGCGTGCACAAGCGTCGGACGGTTTGTCAGCAATAGCTGAGCTTCTTGTCCTCTCTGGCTGCCCTCCTGATTTTCTCAGCCTTTCTCATCAAAAGACCATGTGTCTTTCAAAAACACACAGACAGACCTTCCAAGTCCAAAATTTGACAAACACAGCCTATTTGTACTCATTCTTGTCAGCTCTGTTTCACAAGTCTGCTGCATCAACAGCGTCAAGTGCCGTGTATTTCGCCATCCGAAACTTTCACGTTAGTGTAATTTTCCATCTTGGAGCACTTTGTTTCTGTATTCCCACAGCAGAAACCGAGATGCTACTGGCGAGAAAAGTTTCAATATTTCAACTACACGTCTTCGCACGTGTATGAAGACTTCAGTTCAGACTGCAATCAAAACTTCACTATATACATACATACATTTACTGTAAATACTGCTTAGCAGTGAAATGCACGGCTGTATTCCAATCACGTATGTATGCAAGCAGATGCAGTTTTTTGATACAATCACAGCTACACAATGCACAGCACTTTACCACGCAATAAACTGTCTAACAAAGCAATGTCTGCACAGGTCACCCACAGGTACTGAGTAATGAGTAGAGAGGCTTAACGTCCCAGTCGACACTTTATAGGTCACGTACTGACTCGTAAGCATCTACACCGGGCACTGCACAACTATTTAGTCGCTACAAATATCAGTATGTCATCAGCAACTGCCGATGTCAACCGAAGATATTATTTCAACATTGGCGACTCGACAATCTGTTAAGATTTCACGACAGAAATGTGTCAAACTAGAAAATACACAAACCGATGATCTACAAGCATTAAATTCGACTTTCAAACACATTAGATAAAAACTAAAATAGTTGATAAATGTAGTATTCGTATCAACTTAATCACAAGTAAGGTGACTAATGTCACAGGGTCCTCAGTGCTCTGCAGCCATTATACTGGCGACGCCCATTTTTGGGCATATATTGGCGGGGCATTTTTTTTGCAAATTTTGCAGCAACTATAAAACTTTTTTCCCAAAAATCTACATTCGCACATCATCCTCATACTTGATGCCACGTTTGTGCTTAGGCCTTCTCAATCCTGAGATATCGTTTGAAAAAACCCACTCACCCACCTACCCACCCAGCTGATTTCGTCATCCATGAACCTTGGTGCTCTGGACTGAGGAACTACCTGCAGCATGCTAGATTTAGAATGTTTAGCACAGCTACAGAATGCTTAATTTCCAGCACCTTTTTGGAGTATTTAAAAAGTAATTATTTAGACCATACAGCAACACTTATAGAAACTCAGCTGGTGTAAAATTTCACACATTAATTCCACAAAACCGGCTCTGATTTATTGGATTTGATTCGTTACAGTTCCTCGTGTTTTAAGCAATAACAATGAACTTTAGCACAAAATACAACAAAGCAACAATGAAAATGATCTGCCACTCTGAAACACTACTTGCTGTCACAACAAATTATGCAAAGTACTTGGCGACATCTTACGACTCAACTCTTTAACGCAACCACAGATCAGAACCGACCACTGGTGGAGTCAAAGTGTCTCAGGTTTAAAATGCAAAAATTCACGCTTTATATTGACTGTCATTGATAAACCGTTTCACTCTTATGCAAGTAACAACACGCTACATCAATATAACATCAGGTGCCATTCACAAATTATGCAAAGATAAGGGACATGCTGGAATGTTATGCTTTTCTTAAGCTGCAATGGACTAAAACTCGCTGCTGCATTATCCTGTATTATATTTAACAAAAAAATTAAAAATCAGAGCAGTATTTGTCATTTTCCCCATACGTTCCTTCCTGAACCAGCAAATGAGAATAATATCTTGCGTTATTATGAATTTAATTCTTAGTTTTATCACGTGTGGTAATGTTGACAGCGCAGCGTTTACTTCTGAAAAATGCAAAAGTGTGCAAAAATGACAACATATATGTAACATGTAAAATGCAGCAATATGTACGGATTATAACTAGAGTTGGGGCTAGTTTCAGGGTGTCATTTTCACATTTCTGCATTTTATAAGTTCGCATTCTGAACCTAACCTCTAGGAAAGCAGACTGCAGTTAGTGACAGAAATCTGCAAAATCCTTCTTAGTGGAACAAACAGATACATCACATACCGCGCTAAGTGATTCGTTCGCAAAACTATCAACAAAACTGTTGAGATATATACACAGCACATACACTCCACAGACGCACGATGCTATCAAGTTATAAACTACACCGAAGATCATTTAGGTGTAGGTGTGACGTAGCCCTTAGGCTGCGTTCCTCACACACTGCCATGTGAGCCCTAAAGCTGGCTTCACACACAGCGGCTAAGTTTGATGAACGGCATCACCGCGGTGCCTGCGTCTCCAAGACAGTATACGTCGCCAGCCATCTCACATGCTGACCTCTTCTCTGCAAGGACACAAACGACGAACCATTTTGTATATCATTAAATCATTTTACGCTGCATCCAACATGAGATGTGGACTATTGTGATCAAGGATCCTGGGGTCTGTCAAGTCAGTATTCATCCCCCCACAAGAGTGGAGGGGGTTCAATGCGACACTAGCTGACATGCAGACTCACGCAAGCCCTCCATTGACAAGTGTATAAAAATGCTCACAATGCATATGCTACGGCAAAACCACGGTCCTCGACGGTATATATTTACCGGCTCGACCCACTGTCATTTAGGCCCAGGTCAACCCGGCCAATTTCACCCAAAATTTCTCAGCCCAGCCTTTTGTAATTACGGCCCACCTAGCAAGGCACACGGCCAGTTCCAGTCGTCCTGGAATGATAAACTATGAAACATTCAGGCGTTTCTTTTCACAGCATCGCTGCAGGAAGCAAGTCGCATATTCACCATAATGCGAGAAAAAACGAGTAAAATCTTTATCGTCGGCGCTTTTATCCGAGGTTTTACAGTGTTGGATAAGCACACGAACCGAAGCTTTTTGGCAAACTCCAGCCCGTGCCGACATCTAGTCTAGATACGTAACATGTCACAGAATCAGTGTGTCACCTGTGTTATTTACATTAAACTCTAGGAGTGCACATATAACACAGTAACTGACAGACTGTGAGGCTGCAGTGCTGGAAAAACTGAGACAGCTAGTGTAAGTCGACAGACACTTATGTAGTGATGGACATTTTCGTAACCTACTGCAATGTGAGTGTAAAAAGTGGCAACTAAATTCTAGAAATGGACTGCTGCTGAAAAGAAAGATCACAAGAAGTACGCAAAAAGTTCTTGAGAAGGACGAGGCGGTGGAGTAGTGGTTAGTATACGGACTTGGGACTGAAAGGTCCAGAGATCGATCCCCGGGCGGTGCCAAAAAGTGAATGCATGTTTGTAAATATTTACCACTATTAAGTTGTGTCTTATGTTATATTATGTGTTTGATTGTTGCTTCGGTTTGTACAATTGTTAATTTACGGCACTGAGTAGGCCTTGCACCGCTATTTGGCAGGGTGTGTATTACTGTGCTGAACTGCATATGTTATGTTATGTTCATATGATGATTTGTGTTCTATTATATGCACTGTCCTGCATGGAAGATATTGTGTAATTCAGCACTCATGCTGCAATACAAATAAAGCCATTATTATTATTTTATTGTGACTTTAGCACATGTACAGCAAATACAGTTAGGTTGATGCCGCAGATGACAAGAACTATCCTTGTAGTCTGCAAGCAAAGGTTATTTTTGTGAGTCCAGTTTTTCTGTGAAAAACCAGCTTTCTCCACCAACTGACAAAACTCCCTAACCCTACTGCAAGTGACTAACGAAAAACTGAGAAAACGAGCAAACGTTGAACCTCGCACAAAGTCGTCGTCGCGAACGAGCTCGTACGTAGAGTAGAAGCGACAGTCATACGCGATGTACAGGCCAAAGCGACCGAGGTTACGTGTCGCCGGCAGCTGGACTTGGTAATTCTCACGGACCACCTCAGCATCCGGCAAATAGTAGCCAGCCTGAAACAGCATTCACCTACCATCAGTCGCCAACCAGACCCCGTGCAACTCACTCCCATTGTCAGTCCTTGACCCATCACTGACACCGACTCAGTTCTGTGTGCTTTTGAAAACTGTGATGTTCAATAGAACATATGGGACACTGACATAGCACCTTCGTGACAGTTTAGGCTGTGAGGACTGCTGCGCAAACACAAATTCACTTACCTACTAATTACTACGTCCCACTCAACACTTTATAGTCATTTCGGGACAATTTTTACTGGTCAGATGACCCAACCAACACTGTCAAAGCACTGAAGGAAGCCAGTTGGCCACTGAGATGGCTTCAATCCCACCAGAACCACTCCATCGTGTTACAATATGAACTGTAGGCAACCGCCTCTAGGCTAATCACAGCACAAGGTTCCCAGTGTGACAAAAACCCAATCTGCTGGAACTATAAGCTGCCTAGAGCATAGCACAACAAGAGTATTGCACTGTACTATAGTAACTAAAGCAGCTGTGTTAATGTTCCCTCTTTACTCCAAACCGTCATCAATAATAGGATGAGGCCACGGTGGTTGAGGGGTAGGGAACATGCTATACGTACTGCCTGTCTGCATTCTGCCTGGCGAATGTCCTACAAGCAGCCGCTGGTCATCTTGGCCGCAGCAGCAACGTGATCCATTACTCTGCCTCGATGATGAAGATCTAAACCCCGGGCACACAGTCTGTACTCAGCACTGCTGATCGCTAGTCATCAAAAACGTCAATCCGTCAACACTGTTTGACTCCAACATCCATCCGTCATTGGAGGCACTTGTCCATTCCCGAAATTCTCGAATTCCCGGAAATGGGAAATTTTCATTCCCGATTCCCGGAAATGACCAAGCCTATACGGGAATGGATTCCCAACTCAGCGTACACTTTTTTCGGCTGAGCTGCAAACTCAGCCACAGAGACTCAGCATACTGTGCTTCTCGGTTGCTACTCAGCCGCTGAGAACAGCCACAAACTAGTGTTCAGCTCTTTTTGCACAGTGCAGGCACTTGAGAGCCAGACTGACTCGACTGCTAAGGGATCACCAATTGCAAAATGTGGTCCAAAAATGGAAATTACTTATTTCCACGTAAAAAAATGGCATTCAAAGCAAAAAAACTCATTGTTTGAAACCACTGTGACAAGCATAGACAAACAGTTGACACGTACATCGTATTTCTCCAGAAGATCGGAAAAACTCTTTGGCGGACTGACAGCTTTTCTGTTGAGAGGCATGACAAAGCAGCGTTTGTTGTCGTGGTCAGCGATTGCAGTCCAGTTCTGTGTGCACAAACAGCAGGCAACGATATGGTATTGCAGATATTATCAAACCAGTGAGGTGACGAATCATCACAGGGTCCTCCGTGCTCCACGCTGTCTGAGGTAGCATGTGAAGAATCCACTCACACGGTGGCGCCACGTATATGCTGTTTCCACATATACATGGTGCCACCCTGTGAGTGTTTTGTGAAAATTTGAGTTTTGGGCATTTTTCTGCAAATTCTGCCACAAATAAAAAAACTTTTTCCAAAAAATCTAAGTGCACGCATCATCCTTGTACTAGATGCACCTTTGTGCCAAATTTGATGTTCTTGGGCCTTCTCAGTCCCGAGATATCCTTTGGAGATAAACAGTCACCCACACTCCAACCCAGACACCCAGCTGATTTTGCCATCTGCGAAGCTCAGTGTGGAACACTGAGGAACCTCTGCATATTGGCACTAGTGCAAAATACAAATGATCCAATATGCACAATTAATGTGCACATAAAACTGAAAACCAGTATAGTACACAGAGTAAAAATTAAATTTAAAAATAAAGCAAACATTGACCAAAAAAATAAAAAAAAGTCTCAAAAAAGCTAAAGTGACACGACATCTGGTCCTGCCAGCTGTACAAAACACTGCATCCATTAATTCAAAAATGAGCAAGTGACTTAGTAAGTAAGTAAGTACGTGGACTTCTAAAGCGCCACATATCGAACTGTCATAGAGCTCTGTGCTCTCAGTGCCCGAATAATAACAGTCTCTTCCACTGTCGCTAAGACTGTTCATAACCGTATTCACATCGCGGAGACGGTGGCAGGTTGTACCACAAGCACGGGTCAGCAACGGCAAACTCCTGTCACCGAAGCTGTTTTGTGTCCGCGTCACCGCACGTCATGAAATTGGCTGACCACAGAGCACGTCAAACGGTCTCCGACACGAGCCTGCAGTCGCCAGCCAGATAGACAGGTGCTTGTCCGGACAACAACTGGTCGACTAGGCACGCAACCTTGAACTCAACGTGACGTCGAACTGGAAGCCAGTTCCAGACTAGCTTATTAATGGTATGGATACCCCACCCCTTCTTTGAACAGAACAGTCACTGTGATCAAAAGATTACCGTTTCAAAGTCATGCAGAACGGTGGATCGTTGTGACTCAAGTATCGGCGGGACGCTGATGCGTTCAAACGCGCCCGTATCTATGTCCATCTCTATGTCCTCGAGGAACGTGCCACCGACACGTCGACGAGTTGTGATGCCATTGTTTTTCACATTCTGATACTCATAATAGCGAAACTGGGCCTTCTTTTTGCACACTCCCTTCTGCACAGACCAACAGCAAACACAAGACATATTCCTTCGCAAAATCTACATCTCTGAGCATATGCCGTCATATCTACCAGCAGCTGCAGACTATCGGCACCTATGACCATAGGTCGAGAATTCGTAACCTGTTTGAAAATTTTTTGTAAACATTCACAAATTTTACGAAATTATAAAAAGTTGTAAAAATCCATCGAGTGGGCGTAGCCTTCGACTGTAATTACAGCATCAGTTTTGCCCTCACACCCCACCTTCCACAACCATCCTTCAGGTGTAAGTACTCAACATGCCAAATTTGGTCGAGATGCGCTGAAAAACACGGCTATGCACAAGCAACAGAGAACCGACATACAGACACACAGATTATCAGATTCACGTGAACTCGAATGCACTGTTCAATTTAGATACAACATAATTTCACTATAATTTACATAGTCTGTTAATACTGGGATGCAACACTGAATGCTTGCAAAATCTGCAATTTTTGCATAACAAAATCAGAAAAGTAACAGCACTAACGTGTTTCATGCTAACAGACGGCAGATTCTGAATCTGAAAGCCCGGATTCCTATTTGAGTTTATCTCACTTAGTTTCGGGGATATTTGCGTGTGACGGACAGACAGAGGGACAACATGGACCATTACTATAGCTGGCCTCTACATTGTGGTGAGCCAGCTAACAAGAGGCCAAAGTGATTTGGCAAAGGCTGCACAGAATGACCCCGCTGCATGACGGACAGATTTACAGACAGACACAGTGATCATCGGTAACAAAGGTCTGCATCTCATGCATTCGATGCAGCCCACAAATTGTAAAATGTAAAAGACTACTATTAGAAAACTTCACCAAGTGAGAAAAATTGTGAATTTTGGCTCTACAACAGATGACAATTCAACAACATTATTAAACTAACATTGACATTAGTGGTACATCAGCTGATGACTGTGTTGCATGAACTTATCTATTAGAGTTCCCAGACACCTGCCGGCCCTTTGTACAACTATTACCAAACCCATCGCTATTACTAGCACTATTCCGAATGCTAACCCATGAACTATTTCTGAATGGTACATGTACATCAGCATACATTAAGCTATTCAGTGCCTAACTATGCCCTAGGTACAGTGGGGCAGATATCCGTGGGGATGTACCGGATGGGGATTTGCACTATCCAGCTGGAACCGGATCATACCAGATACCGGATAGTGACGTAAGGACCGTAGTACACACTGACAACTGAGTTGAGTCGACTTACT
>Ga0126335_1002590_pt1 | contig 10916 bp, 8 predicted proteins | sample OlaspJWI45metaG_FD_108409 | JGI IMG/M metagenome (GOLD analysis project Ga0126335, IMG submission 108409) | Marine gutless worms symbiont microbial communities from Oahu, Hawaii - Olavius sp. 1 OAHU.JWI-45 metaG | ecosystem: Host-associated > Annelida > Digestive system > Unclassified | place... | reverse complement strand
TGCCTTCTGCCTTAGCATAGGGCTGTGCTGCGTTCAGGCTGGGTTTCCCCACCTCCTGTCTTCTGGATTTTTATGGAGCAGGGGGAGATAATGGAGGCAGAGGTACCGACAGTCCGGGTGGGCGCCACCCCAACAGGACTAACGGCACCCCCACAACCCCCCAAGGTTTTTTAAGGCCAGATGCCCTTCCTGCCGCCCAACCAACAGCGTCAAAGCACTGAAGGCACAAGAGCTTGAATTGAAAAAATATGAAAATACGTTCAAGGTCAAATGTCAAAAGCTTTATCGTAATGCTGCCAAAAACAATACCTGCTTGCAGCATGCGTGCAGGAAACAATTTCTATTGGTGCTCCAACATTTTACTGTGTGCTGCTGTATAATTTACTTTGATTTTTTAGTATAACATGATTTCACTTTTTCAGGTAACTGCATTATAGTATTGATGCATACTTACCATTATTGGCCCCTGCTAATCAAGTATGTAGTAAAATTAAGCTTTTAGCATTTCATTTATAACTTCTGTATGCTTTTAGTCAACAGTTAAAGAACCATTATGCTGCTAAACTTCGTTTTGATCCATTAACAACGTGGATGTGTTTTTTATGGAAACACAGTGTATGACGGACAAATGTACACATTATCAAACGTCTAACTCTGAATGAATGAAAATGCTATGAGTGAGTACAAGTGTACACAGTTTATATTCAAATACAGTAGTTAGTTCAAATGACTGTGCACACAGTCGACCTTAGAAAACAACAACAACCTTGGCTGACCAATGTCACACAATTCTAAGCAAGCTCACACACACGATCCAGTCATTCAGCACCAGATGTTTCACATACTTAACTGCACTCTCACCTACAGCTTCAACAGTTTTACTCCAGGTACCTATACAATGGAGATGAACACTATACCAAATACGGCACCTTTACCTTCATCCAAACAGTAAATTTGAGACATTCCATCCCCACAATTCTGAAAAAAGCAGACTCCTTGACAACATGCTATGGTGAGGGTGGACCCAATGTAAGTTATAGGAGTATTTCTTGCATTCTATGTGGCCTTTGCCAGCAAACTTGATAGAGGCATTAACATACTGACAAGCTAAATTATATGAACCTATGACTACAAATATTATTCATACCTCACAAGCAGTGCAAAATTTCTCTGGTCCTATCATTCCCGAAGCAATGTCCACAATACCACACAGAAAACGAGGATCTTCTTTGGGCCTTGACTGTGTACATATGCCTGTCAAACATCAACATCAATGCACTTGGATATTCTCTTGTTTCTGATAAGCCAAGCACATAGAATAACATTATAGAAAATTAAAATGTATAACCTTATTCACAAATCCCTATGTACAATGTACTGAAAACAAATGCATGTAAATAACTGCACTCAAAAAGGTTGAAGGCAGCAGTGTCGTGAGATTTGTCACTAAAATGTTACCGTCACCATAAAAATCAAAGTTAAGTATTACCACTGTCACTTTGTGTGATCATGCATTGTAACTCTGTAAGCAATATACGTTCCGATACATATGACTACAACTTGCCTGGATCTAACTTCAGCAGCCTAACGTACATGTACAGCATGAGACCGGTCAAGACCAGTGCACCCAGTATAAAACTGTTTCCAACACTGACAAATATCACTGACAGTAATTAAGGACAACTGTATCCACGTTTCTTTCAACTTGCAAGTTGCCAGCTTGTTTTTATACAAATACAGAGTGGGCCATAAAAAACCGACCCCTCAGATTATGCTGTTTATACTGCACATGTACATGTTTAGCTGTACAAGCAATACATTATTTCAATTGTTGTTTCTTTCTACACAAGATGAAAACAAAACTTGACAAATGCGTTAAGATTTTGAACAGAAATATTATGACATAATCGAAGCACCCCAAAATCATTTTTACACAATGGGAAAATACATTAGCAATGACGTGTTTGTGTCCACAACAGCTTCTCGCAGCACCAGTCTGAGATATGTTACTGTTGTCAGGTTTATCACTTCTCTTGCAATTCTGCTAGACCCTTCTTGACTGCATATTAGCTCAGTCAAATGCTTGTACTTCTGTTATGATCTGGCAGTCTGCGGTCGTTCCGCACCAGTCTTCCATTCAATCGAGTTTGTCTTCTGCATCTTGCACTGATCGTCAACAGAGCTGACAGTCCACTTCTTGATTAAAGACTCTGTACAAATACGTTTTGTACTTCATCCCTTACTTTGACAAACAGATTTAATGAAACGTTTTTCTTTGCATGTGAACAGCATGTTATAAATTGGTGAAAAAAAACTTAACAAAAGGCATAAAAATTTTATGTTTAAGTCGAAGTCAATTTTCATGGAAAATAACACCAACAAACAAAGCTAATGCCGTGAAAGTTTCACAGAAGATCACAATACAACACCGTCAACTTATCTTCCATAAAATTTTCACAAAAGATAACACTGAGCCAAATTCACATCATGGTAACGTAAAGCAATGTTAAAACGCCATTGTGTTTTCTGAAGAGTTGGGTTTGTTTTCATTCAAATGATACCAGTCGCATAAATCTTCTTAAGACCTATCAAAAATCATGTCAACTTCTCAGAAATAATTTAAGCTTCAAAATGCATCTTGAATTTTACTTCTAACTTAACGCTAAAATATGATAATTGGGTTTGTTGGCCCACTCAGTATATATAGTAATGTTAACACTGAAAGGATACTCGGCAAAATGACAGTATAGAAACACATGAGTGTAAAGAACATCCCTGCTGCAAAGATGCTAGCATGTGCTGGACTTGCCATTCTAAAATCAACACAATGTAGCACACCATTAAGATCCACAGTAACTCACATTTGCAGGTATCTGACTTATGATGGGCCTAAAAACATTGACACCATCCCCAGAAACTCAAACTGAGAAAATAATCAGAATCTTAAACTTACTGGTATTCAAATATCATTCCCTTCAAGTGCTACAACTGCATCAGCCTTAAAATTATTGGTATGCACATATCATCATAGACCATGAAATTCTAAGAGCAATAATAACCAATAGACAACAGAAAAACATAAGGACTGCAACTGGCATGTCACGTTACACATGAAAGCTGCATATTACAAATCACAGAAAATCAAGTGTAAAAAACAAAGATGAGAGTTTACCGGCCGACATTGTTGATGCGATGCGAATGAAACATACGAAATGCAATCATAAGAACGAGACCAATCAGCATCACAGGTCCACGGTTCATGAAGCACGATGCCAACAGAAGGCACAGTGGATAGATGATGAATGGCAGAACAACCAAGATATACCAGTCACGATGGACACCAGTCAACCACTGAGTAACACTGCCACGTGCAGAGTGGTGCATATAATACGTCAACACTGACACTATGTCAGCATACCTGCAGTTTGCACACAGAACAGCAAGTCAGCGGTAAGAACAGAGCACAGTGCATTGAGTATTAGAACAGTTATGGACTGTATTACACATAACTGAAGTATACCCGAAATACTCACACTAAGACAAGATCACAAATCCAAAGTAAAACCTGTGTGGACAAATTTAATACGTACATTAGTTTTCTACATCAAATGTTGTCATCATACGTTCATTTTGCCACAGTTTTGTCAGCTCAAGAGAACAAAATTAACAAAAAAAAACAAAAATGCACACACCCACCCACACTGCTACGATTGTTTGTAACTTATATTTCCACCAGCACAGCAAAACAATGACAAAAAATTAGCACTGGCTAAACAAAACCATGGTACGTCTTATCACTTCTTTTTCTCTGGAAAGCCAAACAAAAGAAAAACACCTAACAAAAGTATTAACTCAGAACAGCATACTTACTTCTTGGCACTACCACGTTTTGCGAGATCAAGTGGTGTGCAACCCTCGGCATTCAATTCATGCAATATCTGACATCCAGAATGCTCAATAAGTCGCCAGCACATCCAGCCATTGCCGTTCAGTGCTGCTAAATGCATCAGTGTATTGCCCTGTGCATCTCGGCTCAGCACATCTGTTCTCTGTCATAATATCACACAATGAACGCTCTGTATCACCCAGTACTTCACTGCGACGGTACTACAAGCTTAAACTGCAGCAATGTTTTCAGGCTAATTACAGTTCTGTTATGTTTTTACCATTCTTTTTCACTGCATCATGTTAATAGCACTTTTTATAGCTTATAAATTTCATAACTTTCTAACATTTGATGACTATCAGCCACCTACTGCAGCAAAACTGATGCTAATACTCATTTCAAGATAAAGCGTTGTGCAATACTGTCCATCACCAATCCAACGAGCAATTATGAAATTAACAGAAATTTCAAACATTGACAATTTCCATAAACAATTACAAACTGCCAAAGTGGTGATATTCTGTATAGGATTTCTTGAAGCCACAGCTCTACAGCTCTTGCAGCATCTCATCCATCAAAAGTTTGAAGACCAAAAATTTCAAAACAACATACAGCGAATACCAAGACTTTACCACAACTTTCCAGAACCAGAGTTATTTCTAAAAAGACTAATCAAGCCAACATTAAAGAATTTCCTATGAAATAATATCAACAGAACACCCTATTTACAAAAATACTGATAATGACACTGTACTTCTATTTCTGCTCCACTGACAGATGCTATCCTAGCATAATTACTACAATTACAGCATTGCACAAAACCTACCCCTTTCTTGAGGAAATAGTTGAAGGCTTCAACATGTCCATGCATGCATATAATGTGCATCGGTGTGCTCAGGTTCCGATCCCGAACATGAGGATTTAAATCATAAACATCAAGTAGATAGTGTAGTGCCAGACTTCACACATACAATACAGTGAAATCTATCAGCTGTCTCAAAGATCAAGTGCAATGTTTTTTGGTTGTTAAAGTAAACCACTCATCATCTGTCTTTAAATATAATCAAACCCATTTGAATATTGAGGAAGATCAAAACAATGAGCAAATTGTCATAAAAGCATCTGAAAGTGTACACCCGAAGATTTGTTTACATTTTGCAAGCGATGACATCAGACCGGGAAAACACCCAAAACATTCTTGTCTGTTGACTATATAAATGTTTTGACAACAAATCACACAACACACAGGCATAATGACGAACTAAGAAATAGGATCTTACAAAAATTAACCGGTAAAATAACCTATGTAAAGAATTATAACGAATCTCAACATAAACAAAACAAGTGCATCCTGATAGACGTCACGGATGGCAACGATTTGCCTAAGAATAACTATACTAAAGAGAGCATTAAACTTTTACTTTTTAGCACTTTGCAGTGTAATTTATTAAAATTTATTATGCAGATGCGTTTATATTACCGTAAGCAGCTAGAAACTACTTTACATCAATTTTGTGATTATACTCTTTGCATGTCACCTTTAACTCCAATCAAACAATGACAGCAACTTTAACTTCACCACAATTCATCTTCCCATTACTAGTTGTAATTCAATGTACAGTAATCAACATTAGCCAGTCACATAACAACAAAATGCATGTCAGGTTAGGCTGCGAATGCATCTGCAGACTGACGACAGTCTCTATCACACTAGTAAAACAACAACCCAAACTAATACATGTGTTAAGCACAAAATATAGGCTGATTAGAAGTGGTGGTTTTTAAAAGTATCACATTAATATCCATACAATGGCAGCTACACACAACAACTGCAATGCTATTTGCCAGTATTCATACCCATTGGCAGTGTTTCTCAATCACCACAAACAGGATAAATGATTAAACATTCTTTAAGTTGTACAGGATTCCCCAACTCTTTCCAGTCCACCAATAGCAGTAAGTGGCATTATATACATGTATACCATACATCAGTTTTACAATTTATTAAGTAATGACATGAAGTCGTATTTTTCCTGACAATTTCCTTAATTCCCTAGCATTTTTCTGATCCTCTTTGAAATCATACACATTTCCAGGTTTTCCATTAAGTAGTCACCATGCATACATACATGCATAGGCCCTACCTGTGTAGTGACTGTGGAGTGTGGCACCAGCTAGGTTTTATATGCCACAGTCAGTGCTGAAGCCTGCTTCTAAGCTGGTCCAATATGCTGCCCTTGGTGTATGTGGTGAGTTGCATGAGTAGGTGTTGCGTGGCTACTGTCACTATATTCTAGTGACAGTGCATGTATGTATAATTACTAAAGGGAAGGCATTTTATCTGTATATTTAAGGTGCCCAGCTTGTAGCTACATGTTTCTCTGACACATGTGTGACTATTTTCCAACCAGCTTTAGCCATATCTTACACTATACGCCTACATAGCTAGGCAAGGCAGCATAGTGGGCATCAGGTTAGTGGCCCACACACTAAGGTGTCTCCACCTGTTATCCTGCAGCTGGCACCCAGTACAAGTATAAGCACCACTAAACCTAAGTGTAATGGCCTGTCACAGTTTAATGAGGACACAGGCGGACCCTCTGTACTTGCCCTAGAATTTAACCTCACAGCATGCCCGCTGAACCTAGCCTACTGAAGGCTGAAACTAAACTCCTGCCCAGAAAGTGGCCAGCCAGCTAGGCTAGCAGGCACTGTGGCTCAGTCAGTGCATTCCTGCATTAGACCACTGCGCCACCGAGGCTGCTGTTGTCATCACGCATAAAGCCTACAAAAAATGCTTTCAAAACCAGTTAAAAGAAATGCTAAAAAGTGAGTTTTCAGATTTCACTTGTAGCAATCAATAGTAATCTACCTACATGCTGCCTCCATGAGCGGCATGGTGAAGCACACCTTTGCCTGCACGGTCCTCAGAAAGAATGTCAGCACCATGCTCTATCATGCACTGCAGTACAACGAGGTTTGCACGTTTACAGGCATAGTGCAATGGAGTCTCATTGTAATCATTGACAGCATTAACATCTGCACCATGCTGCAGCAACAGGCGAACGACTTCCACGTCTCCTCGTAGACAAGCTCGATGAAGACCGAGCTGTCCATTAAAGCCTAACAAACACAATTCAATCAACTTTGCCCACAACTCGAGTCTGATTGTATAATTCACTTAATAACCAATTTGTCTTACTGAAAGAAAAAAAATATCAATAACTGCACTCAAAAAAACATAATATCATTTAATTGCTGCAGTACAATCCTAACATTATCTGCTTTTTCAAAAACTCAACACCAACATTCCGACAAGACTGCAGTATTATAGCTAATTCTACAAAACAATAACTCACGAAAGTTTGCAAATGTTTACTACCAACAAGCACAGCATCATAGCAATTACCATTTTAATTATTACCAAATACAAAGCATAATAACAAAATCAGATATCTCTTGCACCTTTCTGATGAATAACACTGGCATCATGCAATATGAAAGCCTCAATAACACTGAGAGGTGATGTACTGACAATGTCGAGAAACTGTGTCAAATGATGTGGCCCCTGAACTTCACCCGGCTGTACAGTGTTTGCACCTAAGCTGATGATGGCAGCATAGTTTGCCTGAACTGGATATGGTTTGACCTGCAACACAACCCAGCAGTTGACGTCATGGAAGAAACAACATTTTGCCATAGCAACAGTAATCACTGTCATGCAAACATATCAAAGTACTGTATTTTACACAATTACCTGCCTCACTGTTAGTGACTAAACAAAGGTTGCTTAAATTCAAACCATTGAGCCTTTGCGGTAAATATTAGAACCTTCGCTATAACTTCATAATTCACTGACTACAGTAAAACTAATCTACACTGACTGTCAAAATGAATAACCCAATGGTCTATACACTACAATTACAGACCACAGCATTGTACAAACACAATAGGAAGTTTGTGGAAATTTGTGGTGTAATATTAGTCATTTATGCTGGCTATTTAAATCCTGTCCTGAATTTGTGGTGACCCAATGAGTAAATTGTATCAATTTGAAATTTTTATTTCACTGATGCATCAATAAAATATGGCAATCCTGGAGTTTCATTACCTCAGAAGGAATATACACAAAACTTGACACACCTTAACCCTAAATCCTAAGTCTAAAACTGACCATAACCCTAAACCTACTTTCCATGTGAGGTAGTGAAAAGACTCCAGGGGCATGTGTTTTTGCGCAGCGGCTAAGCAGCATAGGCTGCCTAGCGGCTGGTTGAAAAGGCACTTAGCAATAACACAGACAGCTGAGCAAGGGCCTGTTGCCATGGTAGTAACTCGAGACAATGGCGGCTCGCCGTCTTGTTGTTGCAGCAGTTGACAAAAGTTTCATGTCATCCGCACTGCCAAACTGTCGCCACAGAATCGACCCGATATGTTAATGTTTCCACACATTGCGAGAGAGTGACAAGAAGTAAAACTGAACTAAAACGTTTATGTTTTCCATTAGTACAATGAAAACAATTACATGTAAACATCTCCGCCATGTTTATTTTCAGCTACTCAGTCTGCTATGAAATGCGCTGACTATGCTGCCAAGCGGCTTGCGTAAATTACGTCAGCCGCTTACCAAAAACACAGTCCGCTAACGTTCAGCCTTCCAGCGGCTGTTCAGCCGCTGCACAAAAACACATGCCCCAGGAGAGCGCCAACAAAACTTATCGTGCCGCCATCATGTCATGCAAGACACGCCCACCCACTTATAAACTAACAAATACAATGTCATCATACATTAACTGAGTCCATATGGAAACGTTTCAAATTAACTTTTTACAAATACTACAGAACCACGGCAAACACGAAATATAATATCACAAATTTACGACTACAAGCATCAGAATCACTCGACAAAACGACATAAACAACTCAGTTTACATTAACCAGTGGAAGTAAACATAAACATAAGAAAGTGTCTAGAGTACGGGAACCGGTACTGCAAATCTCCAAAATTAAAGTAAAGAAACTGGGCGCTCTCACTGACCCTCAAACGGTCAAACATATTACCAACTATGTGACACCCGCTCTGCTCAGCGACTTCCATCTCAAGTGCTCTACATACCGCGTGGCTTTCGACCAATCGTTTTCTGGCGCTCCTGCTCACCGCTACGTTCCACTCACAGGTTAACGATTTTGTGTTCTATCCAACGAGTTATTAATAGCTCGTTGGTTCTATCGGCTTGTTTGTCAAAATACCTGGGAGAAGTGAGATGCTGTTTTTATCTATTACACTGTCTGGCTCTACTGACCAATCTACCGTCCATGATATATGCTTGTCCTCTTTCATATAATGGACAAATTAACAAAGATTTATTATTTTATTAAAATTTGTTATGGACTTTCTAATTATCAGCAACTTTATTTGTTTTGTATCTATACATGTTTATGTTTACTTGTTTGTTTTATATTATACTGCTAAAATAATACATGGACTATATGACACTGCTGTGGCACCAATCTTGATGATGAGTCAAGTTTCTTATACTAGAGGTAATATGTATAAGTTACAAAACATGTATTCGAGTATGATATTAGAAAATATTTTTTTACTGAAAGAGTGGTTAACTTGTGGAAGTCCTTACCATCCTTGGTTGATGAAGCACCATCAATTAATTGTTTTAAAATGTGATTAGGTAAGTTTTGGTCTAACCAAGATGTTTTGTATAACTTTAAAGCACCATTTTTGGGAATCGGAAGTAGAAGTTATTCTTAATGTGATTGTATCGTTTATTATGTTATAGATCATGTGGGCGTAGAGGCAACAGCCTGCGCCCACAGTGCCGATACGATACGATGCTAAGCCAGCCTTTTGGCTGCCATAACGCAATAAACGATGTATTACACACAAGCAAGAATTGCAATTGACAAAACCATGGAAAACAGCACAGTTACCAGACCAAAGAGTCGCCAACTAAACGCCAAGAAATGGGCTTTTTCATAGGCTTGCTGAGCCTCACTGGATGATCTGCTACTGCCAATGAGGCTCCACAAGGCTGCCACTGTGGCACCCACAATCCTGACACAACTTACTTCCACTGGGGGGGGGGGTAGTGGAGTAGTGGTTAGAATGTCCGACTATAGGGATCGAAAGGTCCCAGGTTGGATCCCGGCCGGCGGTGCCAAAAAGTGAATGCATGTTTGTAAATATTTACCATTATTAAGCTGTGTCTTGTGTTATATTATGTGTTTGATTGTTGTTTCGGTTTGTGCGGCATTGAGTAATATCGCCCAATGGCTTACATTATACCGTGCTGAACTATGTGTATTCTTTGTGTGTATTCTATTATAGTGTACTGTCCTGCGTGGCAGATGTTGCTAATTGTCCTTTGCAGCGTTTGTCTGCAACTATAATAAAGAACATTATTATTATTATTATTATTATTATATTCAGAAATGACAAGGTACGGTTAATCAACGCTTATCATTTACTTATTTATGCCTTCCGAGTAACTGCGACGACACCTAGTGACTGTCTGGTAAACTATTTTTGTCACCAACTACGCAAAAACCCCTATTATCGTTTATTTAACGCAAGGTCGGTGATTGGTGTGAAATATCGTGTTGTGTTTGTGATTTTTCTTTTAATGACTATGCTAATTTAATTGCATGAATTTGGTATTACTGCGTATATTTATTAAAAGTTATGTTTGCCATAAAATGAGTTTGTCGCCCATCATATACATGCTGTCACACTGTCGCCGATTGGGGACACTTGTAAAATGTGAATGCTTGGTGCGGGGAAATTAACGTATACAGTTAGAAGATCCGTGACGCCGTCTTTGTACAGCAAGCTAGCTGTTGGTCGCTGTTGCGCGTCACGACGCTCCTGGAAGTTTCACCACCTCACATGGAATTAGGGTTGCCAGATTTCCTCCGACGAAATACGGGAGATTTTTGTCCATCAATTCATCCATGCTAACTCGCCAAGGTCCGCCTACTCCCACAGTATACTGTACCTATATAATTAACTCCGTGG
>Ga0126335_1002589_pt1 | contig 10917 bp, 7 predicted proteins | sample OlaspJWI45metaG_FD_108409 | JGI IMG/M metagenome (GOLD analysis project Ga0126335, IMG submission 108409) | Marine gutless worms symbiont microbial communities from Oahu, Hawaii - Olavius sp. 1 OAHU.JWI-45 metaG | ecosystem: Host-associated > Annelida > Digestive system > Unclassified | place... | reverse complement strand
TGTTTTACCATCTGGGTACCTCCTGTTTTTGGTTTTAGTTGGTCCTAAACCCAATTATTACAGGGGACCCAGATGGTTTTTCAATTATTATTTTCTAATTCATGCAAGATCGAGGTAATATCCAGTTTTTGAATGATCGCAACAGCCCCATCTGATTCACGTATGCGCAGATTTTCGCGGTTCTGCAAATATACCTCACTTAAAAAATCACCGGAAACGCTGAGAGCCAGGACATCGTAAACGTCTTCATCCTCTTGAAGCATAAACGCCCTGTATGTATTCAACATGAGCCCCTGCAGGATTTTTGCAGCTTGCGCTTTAGATGGAATCGATTGCTTGAAAGCACTGTTATAATCCGTCAGCCGGCCCAGAGCGTGGCCGCTTAAAGCGCCGGCAATAAGGGCGACCGTGCACAGGGCAATGCCCCGGCGTTTGGCCGATGGCGTCAAGCTAAGCAGAAATGCGGCTGAAAACAAAAGCAGGTAGCGCCAATGGTCGCTAAACCGGAGGATTGCGGTATGGGGCGCTTTCTTTGAATCTTCACCATGTTTGGATTGGGGAATCGTTGCCGTTGTCTCAGTGGGACGCAGGACCACCCGGTAGACCGAGCCATCCGCCAGCCGGATACGCACCAGGGCATCCGTGGTCGTTTGTTTAAGGCCGTCTATCCGAATTTGTGAGCCGGCCAGGCCTTCGCCACTGCTGATCATTTCCCACTGATAAATATCGGCATCGTTGGTCTGTATCTTTTTTTGCGGCGGTACGACCCGATATTGCTCCGGAAATGATGGAATTAAGTCCGGCGGCAGTCCCTGGCCGCGGGGGACTTTCCAGATGATCCTGATTTTGCCGGATGATAATTCTTCGATTTCCAGGTAGACCGGGCGGATATTATCGGCCAGTGCTAAGACCGGTAGGGATAGACCGATGATTATGCCCCAGACAATCCATTTTAGTAGGTACTGCAATGGTATATTTTGTGTCATCAGGATCCAATTACTTGTGCAATAAAGATTGATTGTGGATCGGTTTTAATGAAAAAATAAATATTCACCGCAAGGCGCTGAGGACGCAGAGGGAAAATATTTTATGTTTAACTCTGCGCTCTGTTTGTCTCTGCGGTGAATTAGATTACCCTTTTACATCCAAATCATACGGCAGGCCTTCGACCAGGACACGGTAGCGGGAGCGGATATCTCCATAAACTTTTTGGGTGTTTTGGTTGCGTTTTGCCGACATCCAATCGTTTTTGACCTGCTCCGCAACAGCCTCGAACGCGGGTATTTTCGTATCCTGGCGATCATGGATGTAGACGGCATGGAGCCCATATGCCGATTGAACGGGTCCAACCCACGCCCCGGGTTCCTGCTTCATTACGGCCCCGGCAAAAGCAGTTCCGAATCGATTCCTGATTTCATTCTCACTGCATTGATTGCAATCCGGCGTCAGCATGGACACATCTCCGAGACTCGATGCCCGGGATGGATCAACACCCGCCTTCATTAGCATTTGAACCGCCTGCTTTGCATTTTCGATGCCCCGGCGCTCAGAATTGAAATACACCTGCGTGAGGGTTGCTTCGTTCGGGATTGCGTAATTTTGTCGATTCTCATGAAAGTGTTTACGCAGTTCGTCTTCCGTGGGCTCAGACAGGGCCGACAGATCCTTGAACAAAAACTCCATCTTCTGGGCCAAACGGCGTCGAACAACCATATCGCCTTCGTCGAGCCCCATGGCAACCGCTTCACGACTGAGAATCTGTTCGCGAATCAGGTGATGGACCTGGCCCCTTAATTCATTGACAGCAGGCGTACGTCCCATTCGCTTTTTGAACAGGGTCTGCATCCATTCGATATCGGCCGAAGACACCTCCACCAGATAGGGATCAGTGTCTATTACCTCCGGTTCCCGATCCAGAAAAGAATGCAGCCCGAAAACAGCCAGTCCCAGGATGAAAAAATGAATCAAGGGTTCGCGCCAGAATCGTATCATTTTTATGTTACCTGCCTTTTGAAATATTTATTACGAGGAGTGTGATTTGAAACCAACCTGCCCTGGCTATCTATATTTGATGAGAGCGCAAAGAATCAACAATAAGCCGTCTCTTTTAACGGGCAGAAGCACTAACTTAAACCCAGAGTCAATCCGGCGATTCAGAATGTGTCGTAATGAAGAAAATGTGTCTGTCATGCCGGACTTGATCCGGCATCCAGCGACGTAACATTCGAAATATGCAATGGATAGCGCTAAATTTTCTTTACGTGCCCGTCGTTACAGGCTGAATCGTGATTCGAAAATGGCGTCATTCCGGACGAGCCCGTCGAAGACGGGGGAGATCCGGAATCCAACCAGGCCGCCTGGCGAAAAAAAGCCCGGATTGAACCAATAAGGAACAGCCCTATTTAATGCGAGAGTTTAGCAATAATTACTGGTTCTTCTGGATCCCGGCGCGCGCCCCGCTGCGCGGGACTTGGCCGGGATGACGAATTACGACACAATCGGGTTCGCCTGAAGGACAACGCCAAACAACTTAATTTAGCGTTTAGGTCCGACAAGGGGATGTGAACAGTTTACTTTTTTATCGTCTATCCGCTTAACTGCGTTTACTATTTTTTAATACTACAATCGAATCTGTGCTGCTCACTGCCACTCGCCACTATTTATCCGCCACTCGCCACTATTAATTTGGACTATACCAGATCGGCGACGTATAGGCCCGCTCCTGGGTTATCATGGGCACCTCGGAGGACATCGTGACATCAAAGCGCCTGGCTTCGTATGCAGTCCAGCGTGGCGTTGGAATTTCGATCACACGCGCATAATAGAAGGCGTGCAGCGATGGGTCGAAATCCGGGTCCTTCCATACGGTTATCAGCTCGGGGGAACCGATCGTGTTGGTCCAGGTGGCGTTTTCGACATCCACGGTATTGCCAACCGGCGGAAGCTTCCCCTTGGCGTCCGGTTCGCGGTCACCGGCCCAGACCACATCATATACTCTCTCGCGGCGTTTGCCCTTTTCATCCAGCCAGCCTTTTACGATCTGGATTCGATCCAGATTGCCGCTCATGGAGTCTTTAAGCGCTCCGACGAGGAAGGTCGGCACCTTGCCATTTTCAGTCGGAAGCAGATTGCCGCCCATGGGAACGCCCTTGGTGTAACCAATTAATCCCGGCAGCCGATTCCGCGCATCTTCGGCGGTGAAATTCCAACCCCCGAAAAATCGTACAATCATCCGCGGTCCTGTTGTCGCATAGGTCTCCTTGCGCATCATTGCATCGAAAATTGCTCCCCGAGTATTGTCCCTGGCCCATACGCCCGCGTATCCCGATGATACCATGGACCAGCCCTCGTATTTTTTGTCGCCTAGCTGGGCCATGGGATGCTCCCAGCGCTTTGGCCCTGGTTCGGCTCCCGAGTGCTTACCGAAGAAGTTGTCTTCTCCTGCTGTGGCCAGCCCTGTGTGGCTGTCTGTCGCCCCGATCATTCCGAACTTATAAGGGTTGACGCCGAGCTTCTTTTCGAGTTGCAGCCCTATCTGCAGAGCACTGCGGGCATACTCGTACTGGAGCATGTCTTCTTTTTTGGGAACACTCAGGTCCAGATTGCCCTGGTCCCAGGTTTCGTAATCGGCGAATTCATCATTAGGTGACAGGAAAGGATGGGCTTCGCCATCTCCCTTGATCTGGGTAACCTCATAGATCGGCTCCCACCTTGCTCGGGTTTCGGCGTACTCGAGATCGACCTGCCGGCCGGTAAACGACTCTACGATGGGAAACATGATGCCGTTGCTCAGGTTTCCATTGTGGGAAATTGCGAGCACGCGGCCGCCGGTTTTTTCCTGATAGCCGTGCATCCACTTCCAAAGTTCGCGCGGATTGTCGCTGCCAAGGGGTTTGATAGTTGTATACGGTTCCACCATGCCGGCCCGGGCGGCTCCGTCACGTAAAATTACAACCCGGTGCAGGTTATTGCCACCGGTATTCGAAGTCCACTCATAGCCGATAAACGCTGTAAAACTTCCGGGCTCGTTATATTTCTCAGCTGCATCGATCATCTCTTCCCAAGCGACGTGATAAGCCAGGCTGCCGGGAAGTGAAGTGAGTTTTTCAGGAAAGGCGCCCTGTGAGAAGGCGACAATAATCTCGACAGCAGCCTTTACGCCCTCCTGTCCACCCTTCTGGATCATATCGTACCAGCGCTTGCCGGTCGGATCGGCCAGAAACTCCGGATCACCCGCATACAGGCGCGGAAAAAAACCCATGTTATCGGAATGGTCGGCAACCACCAGAAAATCGAGCGGACGGTCAAGCTTTACTTTGAGCCCGGTTGAAGAAACGAGCTCCTCACCGCGGGCAAAGCGATAGGCATCGTCTGGCGACAGCCGGGCACCAAAGGCTCCGGCGTCCATCGATAATCCGGTGTGCAGGTGAGTGTCTCCCCAGAACACCTGAGTAGGGAAATTGCGTCCTGCGTATGGTGAAAAATGCTTCTGCGCGGGATAGGCGCTTTCGACTTCCGACGTCGGTGCCGGCAATCCAACGCTGTCTGCAGCAAATATCGGATATGTGATTCCGAGAATAATAACCGTACATAAAATCAGGAATGCTTGGATAGGCTGTATGCTCCATCCGAAATGTGGTTTCATGATCTAATTCCTTCGGAATTTACTTTTGTTTGAATTATTATAGCCAGTTTAATTATGCATTGCTGAGGTTGCTGTTGATTTAAATTTTAGAGGGTGAATCTCAGATTATACCAATTGTCAAAATAACGTTCCGTTATCCAAGGCCTAACTCAATTGAGAATTTTGGGCTTCAAAGACCAGATACTGGATACTATAAACTGGAAACTGGATCGATGGTTCGCTGCGCTCATTCTTTTAAATAAAGGATAGAATTCCTCGATCCAGCGACCAGGATCCAGAATCCAGCATCCGGAAGGTCCAATCTAATTGTGTCGATTATCCATAAATAACCTTGACCCAATCGGAATGAATTTATGCCAATCGGTATAAATCCACCAAACCAATGGACTTGTAGTTTCGGGTCGCGTTTTATTTGATATGATATACACTAGTGGCGTTTATAAATAACGCAACTCACCCGGATAATATTAAGGATTTTAGGCAGGGGTACATTTCTAATCATTTATCACGTATCATTTTCGGCGGAAACCTGATCGAGGCCCTTTAGAAAACCGGTTTCGCCCGCGATCCAGACGATCAGGCGCCCGAATGGACTGAGGTCTTCCCGTAATTCCATTACCTGACGGGCGAGCGCCGGTTTGTCGGTTATGATGCCATCGACGCCGCGACTCATCATCACAGACATCTGAACCGGATTATTAATTGTCCACACGAAAACCTTCATACTGCGTTTGTGGATTCGTTGGATCATCGAAAGCGATGCCGCAACGGAATTGAGTGCCAGAAAGTTAAGGTTCAACCGGGTCAGATCTCCAACTGTAGCAGTGTTGAGCAGGCCTCGCGTCCAGCCTGGTTTCAGAGCGGTGATCTTGTGTAGACCACCCAGCTTGAGTGACATAATCATGATGTCTGATACCATGCCTGTATGTTCCACTACTTCCACGACCCGTGATTCTAATTTTTGATCTTGACCGTAGTATTTGAGTTCGATCACGACACCCAGCTTACCTCTGGCCAATTCCAATGCCTGTTGAAGTGTCGGGACCCGCTGGTCTACAAATTCAGGCCCATACCAGCTGCCGATGTCAAGATTGATAAGATTAGCATTGGTGGCTTCCCAGACTTTGAGTTTATTCCGTCCTACTTTCAAAAAATCACTGTCGTGCGCCACGATGACGGTACCATCGGCATTTTCCTGAACGTCAAGCTCGATCCAATCCGCCCCTTCAACAATAGCCTGCTGGAACGCCGCCAAGGTATTTTCAGGAGCTGCTCCCGAGGCGCCGCGGTGTGCAATGATCTCGACATCATCTCTCTCGTCGAGGCTTTGGCTAACCGCATAGCCACCCAGAATAATCAGCACCAGGGCCGCAGCACTGATTGCGATAATTTTCTTGCCGGGTATACTCATGGAGGCTTTGTCACCGAGTGAACCTCGAGCAGCAAGTTCTGGATCGAGTCGACCGGGGCCGGCTAATGAACTATAGAATCTGACAATCAGCAGGGCAAATATAATGGTGTTAATTATTGCGATCGCAAGGTTCCCCAATCCCGCCAGCATCAGGGTTAATCCCAACCCTGCTGCCACGATCGTCAAATTGCCTTCCAGGTCCGGTATCAGGTCATCACCAATAAGGCCGACGATGGACGTGACAACAAACGATAGAAGGGCGACTCCGACAAGCCAGGCGACGAGCAGAAATGCAACTTTCCAGCTTATATCCGCCACCTTGCGGACGCTTTTACGCAGCGCCTGCCTGGAACGATAGCCCTCGAACAGAATCAGAGGCATGGCCAGGATCCAATTCGCACATTTTTTCAAAACAATGATTGAAAGAACCCCAATCAAAAGCCCGGCAATCAAGACCGCCCACCAGAATTCAGGCGGTTTTTCGGTCAGATAATAATTGATGTCATGTCGGGAGAGGAAAGCCTGGTAGGCGGCGCCAACACCTGCCAAAAATGGAACCGATATGAGCAGAAGCCGGAAGACAACATGACCGCCCATTTTCACCAGCACATGAGCGTATCGGAAAACATAGCGTATTGCATCCAGCCAGGTTACACGGCGGTCTTCGACAGCCCCGAATCCCACCACCAGCAATACACTGTGTTTTGCAAACTCAATACCCAGTGAAGCTGCACCAACCAATAAAAAGGCCGTAATGCCGATCGGGTGGAGCAGAAACAAGATGATATCCGTATCGGTCAAAACCCCGTCATCGGTTTGAAGGAGGAAGACTTTTACGAGGAGACCGACCATTGGGATAAGTACCACTACCGCTATGATCCTCGACAAAAGATCGGTAAGCAACAGTTGAGGCCATGTGCAGCGAAAATCATTGCGGGCTTGAAACAACTGCGGCCACGGGATCGGTTTCACTCAACTGTCTCCTGAATCGGTTTAACCTCAAAGCAAGAATCACAAGCGCATTAGCGTGGCATGTCATTCACTGCAGAGGACGCAGAGGTTGGTTTTTATTTTTCATCTACCGCTGAGAGCCGTCTTACTAGAAGCATCGCAGCGCAACGCGCCGTCAAATGAAAACCAGCATGCCTTTGGCAATTTAAGTACAATTATAGAGTTAAGCGGCCTTTGGGGTAGCAGCTTCCTTTGCTTTTTGCTCCTCTTTTTCATTAAACTCTTTTTCGGCAATCATGTCCTCGAGTTCCTCTTTGGCCACAATCAGCTCTTTTATGGTCATGGATTGAGGATCCTTTTCAAATGCCGAGGAAATTTGAATGCCGTGTTCACCTAAAAACGCGTCGACTTTCGTTTGATACCGTTTGTACATATAAAAGCCCAGCGCGCTCGCACCCAGCCCAACGGCAAATCCGGTTACGTGTTGTGAATTAATTGCCATAAGCTCCTCCTTTTAATTTTCAATTTTTAAGTAAAAACCTTGATCCAAATTTTCCAGGCCTTCGATAATATCGTCATGCGAATCTGCAATTGTTTCCATCTGTTTGATAAAGGCATCTTCGATGGCAAGGGTAAGATTCATCTGCCGGTAGGCTTTAAAGAGAATGTTCGGCAGGGCATAGAGCATTTTTGACAGCCGATTGGTATCCTTTTCGCTTTTGACCGTTACCTCGTACTCGCATTGATGGATGTCGCATTCTGGATCCGCCTTTTGCGGCAGTAATAAGAGCGTGCCGGCCGGTATTTCCAGCAGGTGCCGGCCGAATGTTAAAAACCAGGTGATGGTGGCGCCTTTCAGAATGTCGCCCCGAAAAAACGAGAGCAGCAGGTAATAAATTGAAAATACTTCCGGATGAAAAGAACCCTTTTCCCGGAAATCCCGAACAATATGCTCAACGATCGCGGCCAGCGTTATTGCACCGGTAAGGTTCTGGAGTGCAGGCAGCCCTTTGGCCTTGCTCGAAAACAATCGCAATCCGTGGTTTGTCGCAATGACTGCAAATGCCAGGGCGGAAAAGTTGCCCATACTCTCGACATTTTTCTGGATCCGAATGCGTACCGGTGACATGCCAAAGTCGGTTGAAAGAGCCAGACCGGTTCTAATAACGATCTCCTGGGGCGTAATCTTGCGCTGATCATATACGATCAGCAGGTTTCTGGTCTCATCGGTGTACCGAATCGAGGCTATACCGGCATGTCTTTGAATGTGATCGGCCAGCCGCTGCGGTATCTTCGGGGAATGCGACAATCGCAGGCGCAGCCGGCCCGGCAGTCGATGGGCGATGACCAGTTCCAGTTGTTCTTTCATGTTAAATATCTTTCGATATGTCGGTAATCAGAATTCTACCCGAGTTGAGTACCACCGCGATGGTGGTGGCATTATGCAGCACGGCGGCCCAGAAAACCGGCAGCACGCCCATGGACGCCAGCATCAAACCGACCGAATTGACCACGATGGAGGCTGCAAAATTTTGCCGGATAATCTCCATGGTCTTTTTAGACAGGCCGATGACGCCCGGCAAAAAAAGCGGATTGTTGCTGTTGATGGCCACATCGGCGGTTTCGATGCTGATTTCCGTGCTCCCTCTTCCCAGAGATATGCCTACATCGGCATACGCCAATGCCGGTGCATCGTTCACACCATCGCCGACCATGACAACATTGTTACCCTTGGCCTGCATACGCAAAACCATCTCGGCCTTGTCTTCGGGCAGCACCTGGGCCTGGTAGCTGTCGACGGTCATCTTGGCCGCCACCCGGGTTGCCTGCTCTTCGACATCACCGGTGAGCAGGACAATGTCATCGTAACCCAGGCGCCGAAGTCGATTCAGCGTTTTTTTCATGTCTTCGCGCAGGCTGTCCTGAATACCGATGACGCCCAACAATTTTTTCCCCCTGGCCACATATACGATGTTCTCATTGTTATCCGTCATGGTTCGGATGGTCAGTTCGGGAATCGTCACCGGTATCCCGGCCTCGATCATCAAGGCTTTATTCCCCACGCGAATCTTCTGCCTTTTGACCGTCGTCTGGACGCCTTTTCCGAGTATGACGTCAACCTTGGAATGATCCGGGATGGTCCATCCCATCTCCCTGATCTTCTGCAGGATGGCCAGTGCGATGGGGTGATTGGTCGATTCCTCGCAGGCCGCCGCCAGCTGGATGATCTCCTGGGTGCCGGTTTTATGATCGGGCGCCGGATGGATCGAAACCACTTTCGGTTTTCCTTCGGTGATGGTACCGGTTTTATCCAGTATCAATGTGTCCGAATCGTTGAGGATTTCGATATAATTACCGCCTTTCACCAGAACGCCCTGGGAGGCGGCCCGGCATATGGCAGCCGCAAATGCCGTGGCCGTCGAGAGGCGTACACCGCAGGAATAGTCGATGATGAGCATGTTCAGCGCCCGGATGGGACTGCGGGTGATGCCGTACACGATAATGGACAGCAGGAAGTTAACCGGGATGAACTGGGCTGAAAATCGATCCGCGTAGGCCTGGATGGGGGCCTTGCGGCTCTGGGCTTCTTCGACCATGTGAACGATGCGGGCAATTGCCCGATCGTCCCCCACCCGTTGGGCCTTTAGAACGAGATTACCGGATTTGATCGTCGAACCGGCATATACCTTGTCCTCACGCGATTTTATGGCCGGCATAAATTCACCGGTAAGGGATGCCTGGTCCACCGAGGCCTCACCTTCATGGACCAGCCCATCGACGGGCACCTTATCACCGGTATGCACGGCAACAAGATCATCGGGGGCGATTTCACTGATCGGAACGCGAATTTCTTTGCCGTTTTTCAACACTTTCCAGGCGAACTGATCTTCAATGGACAGCATCTCATTGATGGCACTGCGCGTTTTGACCATGGTATAGGCCGTTAGAAGTTCGGCAATATCGGCCAGCAGAATGATGGTCAGCGAGGAAGAGCTTTTGCCGGAAATCAGGCTGGCCAGAATGGCCGCCGCACTCAGTGTGTCGGCATTGGGCCGACGATGGTAGCGCAGGGCGTTGAATCCGCTTTGAAAAAACGGCTTTGACAGCGAAAGCGCCGTCAGTGCATGCATGTTGGTGAATTTCTGCAAGAATGTGCGCGGTGGCGCGGGATTGCGCAACAGACCAAACAAAAGGGTCAATGCATTTATACCGATACGCATCAGCATCTCGTTGATGGGCTCCTCCTGAATACGTCTTTCCTGGACGAGCTGATCGCTTTGTTTGGCCTTGTCCAGCTTGTAAGCCACGGTGGAGAACTGGCCGATGATATTTTCCGTGCTTTCGAAAACTTCTTTGGCGGAAGTCTTGGCCGAATCAAACTCGACCACGATGTTTGCGGTCATATGGGACAGGTTCACGGAGGTGACCCCGTAATATTCGTTGATGCGATTTTCAATTTCTGTTTTTTGCTCATTCAAATGCTGCAGTGCACGACATCCGATCCGGACCCTTCCGGGTACGCTGTGTATGACCGTACATGACAGCAAGGGCGCTCTTTTTTTCCGAAATATCATCTATATCTTCCTCAGGTATAAATAAAGACTATAGGATTTGAACATTTGCTCACCGCCCGCTCTTATTCACTCGCTCGAGGCACAGAGGACGCAGAGAAATTTGTTATTTTTTTGCTTTTCGCTGAGACGCCGAAAAGCAAAAAGCAACTTGCCCTTCGGGCAAAATTACAAGCTATAACAAACTATCACTTAAAGTATCTTGAAATAATATTATACCACTACTGTCCGGGTAACAATTCAATAATATCAATATGATACAATTTTACTACGCATCCAACTTGTAATTTTGGCAAAATTTTATCTCACTGTTTTTGATTAGTAAAAAGTATTTAGGC
>Ga0126335_1002587_pt1 | contig 10921 bp, 11 predicted proteins | sample OlaspJWI45metaG_FD_108409 | JGI IMG/M metagenome (GOLD analysis project Ga0126335, IMG submission 108409) | Marine gutless worms symbiont microbial communities from Oahu, Hawaii - Olavius sp. 1 OAHU.JWI-45 metaG | ecosystem: Host-associated > Annelida > Digestive system > Unclassified | place... | reverse complement strand
GTTGTCATTCACGTTGACTCGGTGTAATTTTGACTTAGCGCTGGTAGCCGTAGAGGAGTTGAGATACTGTGGTCACGGTGTGGTGTGTGTTTGTAGTGTCTGTTGTCAGTGAAAGTAGTGAAGCACCCATTGCAGAGTTTGATGGTAAGTTGCAATGTCTGTGCTTTCTGTCACATGTGTATGGAAAATTCTAAAGCTGTACCTATAGTGGGTCTTGACTATTCGGCCGAATACGAATAACTAAAATTATTATTTGGCTGAATGTGAATAGAATACGAATAATTGCTTTGACCTTCGAAGCAATGTCATTGTCATTCATCATCGTTATACTAGATATTTACTAACGTTCAGTGTCATCAGTTTGTTAGTATGAGTCTAAAATACATATGTACTCACAAAGTCATTAAACTTGCTGAAAAAGTTAAGTGAACAGAACGTTAGGTTTGCACTCTGTCCACGTGTGCGTGTGAATGTGCGTGATCGTCCATCGCAGAGGAAGCACAGTGGGCTTGCCATAGGTTGTAGAGTTTATTATTGGGGTAAACAGTATGTTACTTATAAAGTAGCAACGTTCGTTTTGTACTCACAATGCACCCAAATACTTATTGGTTCAGACTCCGTAGGCTATATATCATTGGCCTACATCAGAAATGAGCTCACAGTTTCACATTAATGACTGTTCGTGTTCGGTCTACTTTAGCAACATTATTCAGTCGAATACACTATTTGGCCCGAATAGAATACGAAAAGAATATTTGGTACAGCACTAGAAAATATTAGACATGGGGCAGCTTTCAGTTCTAACACATCATACCGGTACTGTTAAATGCTAAACAGTGGTATGGTACTATTTGTGGTTGCTTCATTGTTAAGATGATGCATGGTGCTGTGATGTAGATACTACAGTGTATATATTTTTTATTTAACATTGTAAGAGATTAGTGTGATTGATTGCCATGATTTGTTAAATTGTTTAGATTTACATTCGATCATATTTTAATTAGGAAATGGTAGAGATGTGCAGTCTAAGAATCTGTGTCTGATAGATCTGAAACCAATCAATAGTTAATATGTGTCATTGCCTGAGAGAAATTTAGAAATATTCAGAATTATGTTACAAGTCTGTATAGGAAACTGTTAATGCACTGCAGAGATGTTGTATAGTATGTGCACTGTGTGTGTCTTAATGTCAATTAACAGCATCATCTGGTGGTGTCATGGATATGGACACTCTGAGTGGTAGTAACTTTGGTTCACTTTTTACTTTTCATTATTTGACAGTTGATTTTAAGAAATAGGTAAGGAAAAATTACAGTTAAGAAAATTGTTGAACATAAAATAAAATATATGATTTGTCATATCATTCAGTAGTTCATATTTGATAATGATATAGTGTGCAAGAAATTGTGCAGCATTTGTCAATAACTCGTGTTAGAATATGCAAGAAATATCATTAAATACACAGTACTCAACTTGTAGATGTAAAAGTATTTCCAGTCCATGAAATTTTTTGTTCAAGTGGCCAGTTTGTAATTGTAACCCTTCAGAGTTGCAAATTAAATTTGACCAATGATGATTTTCTCAGCAACTTCGCTCTGTTAATTCCTGTTGACGGGTGATTGCTTGTGCAGCGGAGGATGCGGACCCCGTGGTCTATACTGAACCGCCGTTCTGGTGCACCATCTCATACTATGAGGAGAATATTCGCGTTGGCGAACCGTTTCATGCTTCGCAGCCTTCACTCAGCATCGATGGATTCACAGACCCGTCAAGCTGCGACCGATTCTGTCTGGGTATTCTTTCGAATGTCAATCGTCCTCAGCCGGTTGAAAACACCAGACGACACATTGGTCTGTTTCTTTTTTTTAATGCTGACATCATTGTATGTGCCATTACCATGGCAGCTCTGTGCTGTGAAAATTGTCAACAAGTCAGAAATTAACAGATAGCCAACTTTTAACCTGAACCTAATTACACTTCTGAAACTTGTGACTTAGCAAGTGATTCATATAGACGACATGACTCCACTCTTGAGTCTTGATTCAGAGCCTTGATTCCAATAAGCCAGCATACAGTTGAGTGCAGTTTTTGATTGATTTATATTGGCTGATGTAGATGGAATTTGATGTAAGACGATGCATAATTTTATGTGGAGTTTCAGTTTATTCGTTTCTTGCTGATAGCGTACATTTAATGGCAGCATATAGGTGCAAGAGATTGAGAAATGTGTTTGTAATTGAGATTGACTGAGTGACATTAGCTGGCCCGCCACAATGTGGGGGCCAGCTATAGTATTGGTCCATGTTGTCTATCTGTCTCTCTGTCTGTCACATGCGGATATCTCCAAAACTAAATGAGATGGACGTATGGTTATTGGGAAACTTGAATAGCAATCCGGGCTTCCCAATTCAGAGTCTGCCATCAGATTCACGATATGAAGTATGGTTCGGCCATTTTGTGTGCTTCCGGATTGGCACTTTGCCCATTCAGACAGAAATAGGGCAAGTCACCAGTCTAGACACTCGACCGGCACTGCCTGTTTCGTTGTGTACATCGTGTGCATCATCGTATGCACAGCTTCACTGAAAGAAAAGGAGAACACAACCACACTGGGCACCACGGTGGGCCAGCTGTCGTCATGTCCCATAGCGGACGATGCCTTGTTTTGGGACATTCATATTTGGAAAATTCATTTGTTCTTAGTGTTTAATTGTATTACTTGTGTTGGTAGAACAGACAGACAAAGCTTACGCAGCATTCATTCTAGCATCAGTTTCTCTGATTATTGTGTTGAGTGTTTATTCATGTGACATTATTCTTGGTTTATATGAATTTGTGTGATTGTGTGTGTACAAACAAAGGACTAATTTTTGAAACTGCCTAAGGCATATTTTTTATTGTACGGGCATTGAATTGTGTGTTGTGTGCATGGCAGGTAAAGGCGTGCGTCTGTATTACATCGGTGGCGAAGTGTTTGCCGAATGTCTCAGTGACAGTGCTGTCTTTGTTCAGAGTCCGAACTGCAATCAGCGTTATGGCTGGCATCCTGCAACTGTCTGCAAAATCCCACCAGGTTCTTTATATCGTTGAGTTGTTAGTCAGACTAAGCATATACCGGGTATGGCAAGTGCAAGGTACTTCGTCCCGTTGTGCAGCTTGAATCATGTCTAAGGCGTAAGTTGGAAAGGATGCTTCAGGTCTTTCAGCAGATCAAACTGTTGATTGTGATCAGTGCTTAGAAATTTTCAGAATATTTATAATAATGATAATAAACAGATTTGTATAGCGCCGTAAGGTCGTAACTTCAGAGGCGCTAAAAGAACCAAGATACATTTTCAAAATGAGATACATTTCCAGATTATTTACTTCCTTTTTTTGTTACGATATATGTTGCTAATGCTCTAAATGGTTCAGACAACTTAACTACTAGACATGGTGCCCATTTCTGTCCCATCATAAGGTTATAATTTCAGAGGCTGTGAATAACCAGTATGGTTCAGTTTAGTTTTAAACCATCTTACTCTCCCAGAAAGGAGTACTTTGCACTGATTGAGCAGAACGTTTTAGGCAACAATCCCTTGCTGATCTTACTAACTAACCATTTATTTATCCGTATATATCATTGTGGCAGTTTGTGTAATATGTTGCTTGTTGCTGGTAGTTATTCTTGCAATTATATTAGCTACATTGAAGATGAAAGTAGATATGGTTTTACATAAATTCTTAAGATATTGTTTGTGTCTTGCAGGGTGCAACTTGAAGATCTTCAACAATCAGGAGTTTGCCGTTTTACTGGCCCAGTCAGTGAACCAGGGCTTTGAAGCAGTTTACCAGTTGACAAGAATGTGTACAATTCGTATGAGCTTTGTGAAAGGCTGGGGTGCTGAGTACAGGTGAGGTGACTGCTACGTGGTTATGTCTGTAGGAGTCAGGAGCTTGCTAGCGTTATGCGTAGAAACATATTTTTGGAAATTGTGATATCTGCTCTGTATGTGATGTGCATGGCAGAAATGCATTTTCCAGGTTTTTTATTTTGTTTTTTTAGCATGCGACTGCATATATGCAAAGCACGCTCTTGCCATCAAAATTCTGTTCGTCTGTTAAACGCGTGTGTTGTGGTGAAACGAAATGTTTATCTGTCAATATGTCAGTTCATTAATAGGCACTGGCATACAAGGTTTTTATTGGTACCAAAGAAGATGACCTTGAATGACCTTGATCAGCACTGTGGTTTACTATGACTGTTCTGCTGCATTTTGCATTTGGGCTGTATTTAGTTGGAAATTAGCATGATGACGAAAACACCTTGCAAGCATGCAAACAATTATGGGCAATAATAGATGTCCTCGTTGTCAACATTTTAACGATGAGTTTTTTGCCAGCATAAATGCAGCTTTGTAATTTTTACTTATTTTGCATGTGTGTTTTTGTGGTGTTGTGCTTTGTGTGAATGCTAGAAGTTGTTTCCTTCAAAATCGGGCAGTTTAATGTTGTTGATGCGAGTACCCGTACCCGGTTGTTTGTAAATACCAAAAGATATTGAAAGCTACCAAAATCTGTCGAAAACATCCGAAAGCTTCCTTGAAATATGCCAAAAGCTTAATTAATTAGTCTGTTTAATTAATCTTGCAGCCTAAATATAAAGGCTGTGTACGGCCTGTACCTACCCATAACCCAAACTCTGAACTGACTCTAACACTACTGCATACCAAGTCAGGTCACGCACATGTTCGAAGAGCAAATTTGGTTGAAATCTAACACTTCATGCTTATTGTTGCTATTTTCCGATTTGCCGCTATTTACGAATGTTATTCAACTGTATCAAGGTATGAATAATGCACATTCTATGATTCTACGAATAAATTAAGGATAAATTGTGAATTTGTGTGTGCAAAAATGGCTGCCGTGCTCGCTGGTGTTCAGGTTCTGTGCATGTGCAACTTGCATAACAACGAACATTGGACTTTCCCGTCATGTACTGTAATTTTGTTCCCGTACCCTGGCCCTAATCTTAACGCTAACCATAACCTTAAGCCTAATGCTAACTCTTAACCTAACCCTATCCCTAACACCCTAGATATGAACATTCACATCCCCCCACACATCTGCATTATACCAGTGCACACAGTTGCTATACCGCAGACCGGTCTCCTCGAAAACGTCGTTGCTAGGAAAGTTATAGAGTGTGAAAGTGCAAAACTGCAATTTGTAAAATTAGAGGTACAAAAGCATCTGCAAAGAGGGTGTGTAAAGCCTAACCATGATTTCAATATCACACAGCAGTCGTACGCTTCCTTTGCAATAGCTAAGCTTCTTGTCAGTTTCGCTAGAGCTGTGACCGTGATTTTTTAATGTTATTATTCTCTGTTTCTTTTAGTTGTAACCTGCTGACTTCCGTATGGAAAAAGGTAAAGAAGGGTATAGCAGTTTGTGGAACCACCTCACCGCTACGAGAAATCACATACCATATGGTATGGTATGTGTGTTACCTGCGACCGGTAGAGGTGACTTTCCCGCCTTTACCGCAGCCGAAGCTGGCATTCAATTTAGCTACCCCGAAAAGATGCAAAGCTGAGTTGATCTGGGTGGTGGTTAGATCCCGAGATAGTTTACCTGCCACAGAGGGTCACCTACCGCAGAAAATAACCAGCAGTGTCATGACCGGGATTCAGACCCATGACCGCACGTTCTAAATCCGACATCCTAACCACTACACCACTGAACTGCATTATAGAGTACACTCTTTCTGTCTGTTAATCTCGTCGCCAAAAACTTACTTTTAAGATCAGTTGTAATTATTGGCAGTATTGGTTGAATAAACTTGTAAAAACTGTATTTTTTAATCTGATCTCATTCATTTATGCAGCAAAGAATAATAGTGACAATTGTGTAATACCTTTCTCCCATGTGAGCCGCAGGAGTTGAAGAATATGCCCTTTCCATCTTGTGGCCACATAGTTTTATTAGGCTTAGTTTCATTTTAGTAGTTTGCTTATAGTTGTTGTATAGGTTTTTATGCTAGATGGCTTTTGAGTTTTTTTTGCTATTTTCGTTGTTTGGTTGTTACTGTCTCTGCAACTGATTGCCTGAAAAGACCATTTCCAAAATGACCTGTTCTGCGTCAAGTGAGACGTGAATTCTAACTTACTTAGTTGCTCTTCTTCTTTTGCCTTCTGCTGTGACCACCTTGCTTCGTCTGAGCTTAAAACTTGTATAACAGCAGAATAAATCAGTCACATTTGTCAGTTTGACTCATCTGTCATAACATTAAGTCTGCTGATATTCCTTAGTTTGTTTGTTGTTAGGCGGCAGACTATAACGAGCACACCTTGCTGGATCGAGATTCATCTCAACGGACCACTGCAATGGCTTGATCGTGTCTTAATACAGATGGGATCACCGCGGCTGCCATGTTCTAGCATGTCGTGAGGTTCTATTGACATTGCGTTTGATGTTGTAACTTGCACTGTCAGCTTGTCTCTTCACTGATGCCGAATTCATCGTGTTCAAAGCCACCGTCAGTGTTTTCTTGAATTATATAGACACCGAAGTTTCCGATTTCAGTATTAATTAAACTGCATCAGAGGAGCACAGTCCTGTGCGCTGCTGCTGTTTTGCGACCGTGACATTGACCCCATGACCTGGAAACTTGAAGGTGACCTAGATATTCTGAATATGTACCCTCACATTGAAAATGAAGCTGCTAGCTTAAGGCATTCAAAACTTAGAGCTTGAATTTGAAAAAAAATAGGAAAATATATCTCAAGGTCAGAATGTCAAAAGCTCCAAATTAGTTTGAGTGTTATCATAACAGATATTCAGGTCATTTTCCAACCAGTAGTTTTTGAGTTGCATGCAACCGTTTTTTCGCTACCTTGACTTTGATCCCATGACCTTGAAACTGAACCGTGACCTAGATATTCTAAAGATGTATGTCCAAATCGAAAATGAAGCTGCTAGGTAAAGCCATTCAAGATTAGAAGAATATTATTTTATTAATAATTAGAAAAATATGGAAATAGCTCTCAATGTCAAAGGTCAAGTTCAAATGTCACCAACTTTCAACCACTTTTGTCGTTCCCCATGGGATATATTCCTACGAGGTTACATCGATTTCTGACCAGTAGTTTTCAAGATTTTGTGCGGACAGATGCACAGATGCCGCCAGATACAATACCTTCTCGCAGCATGCGCGCCGGTAATTTTGCACTCTTGCACTGGAAAGTATCAGGTGTCAGTTAATATCTTGACAGCGCTTTGGCAGCATTCGTTCTAGTTTCAGTTTTTTTGTTGAGTGTTTATTCTTGTGATGTTGTTTCTGGTTTATTTACGTATTTGTTTGATCATTTGTGTACATACAAAGGGCAACTTTTAAACTGCCAAAGGCTTATCTTGTGCCATGTTACAACTTAATTAATCTTATTGATCAATGATGGACGTATTGTAATACACACATGAGGACGATGAGAGAGCAGTAGCATTGTGTAGCTGTTAAGTTTAGCCCACTTCGTTCTGATGTGATGTTTGGGGTCGTCGAGATAAGTGATGCATGTTTTGTACACTTTCTCTTGCAGTATGCTCCACACGTAGTCAACTGGATTTAAAACTGGCAAATTTTGAGGCCACAGTAGCGGCAAAATGAATTCTGGCATTTCCAGGAACTCCACTGTAGCGCGTGACAACGGCATTTTGATGACGTCAAACTTACATTACGTAGTGTTTTGCAAGTAGTTATGGTACTTTTTATAATTTTCAGTTACTTAAAATGCCAGAAATTAAGAGACTTTGTTGAACTTTGTCACAGTTAATGCCTAAAATACTAGTGGTTCCATTTTTCCAGACACGGTGTATTTCTGCCTGTAAATAGATTTGATGATGAATAGATGATGCCGTCGGTCGGAGTATGCAAGTATATAGACAGCATCATGTCAGTTGTTATTGTTTGCAGCTTTGTTAAGCGTATCGGCGTGTGTGTAGTGTCATGCCCAAGTGGTGTGTCTGCCCGGGTATTTCGTCCTAAACTTGTTTATGGTGTGGACAGTTTGGCCAAACAGTGCGGGCTGCCGAGGCTTTGTTGAATTTGGCTCGATGTGTGTACTGCATAGTGCCGTTGTTTCATGTGTTTTCTATGAATCGTGTGAAGTGAATTATTGTTGTTGGATGTGTATTCGTGTCATTGTTGGCTTTTGCTTTAGCTTCGTGACCAGAAGATTGTTTGTCATCCTGTGCTTGCACTGTTACAGCTAAAGTACAATTGCATGAGCTGACGGAAAATGTCAGTTCAATATAGTTTTTGTTATGCTTGAGTTGCTATAATTTGAAAAGTTTACTTTTAATATTTCATTTGTCCCTGGTACTGAACAATTGCATGTTTACTGTTAATTGGGAAAGTGACTTGCCATAATTGTCTCAGTGGTCATTACTATTTAGTCTTTGGACAAAAAAATTCAATTTATTTTTAAAACTGGTGAGAAATATGGATGTATTTTGTTTGCTTTGGTACTCCAGTTTTTACAGAATCATTGGTGTAGTAGTTGAACTGTTCACTCACAATTGTTACATAGAGTTTTTATCAGGCGCTGTAGATGTTTGTTAGAAGTAGAATGTATGTGTCACAGAGGGATCTGGTGTAGGGTTTTTGGCCCATCTCTGAATTGCCAATGTCTTGTCCTAGCTGTCGTGTGTTTGTGACGTGTTTTATTTTGGAGTTCTTGCAAGTCGTAGTGCTGTGCTCTGTGTTTGTATCTATGTAAAGTTGCCGACTTTGTTTGTCTGTTATTGAACATGAAGATCCTGTAATCCTTGTACATAATATTGACTAGTCGAACAGAGATAACTTCATAACTATAATTTGCATAGGTGTAGCCGTTCTGTTCTTTCTGAATCAGTCAATAAATGAGTAATTAATATATTTCAGTTTAACTAAAATGTGATGCATAAGTTATACTGGTGGACGTATTCTTCAATCCATTTTTGAAATATTTTTTGGCCTAAGTTTTTTGTTGTACGTATAACAGATGTGTGCATAAATGTGTTAACAAGGGAAGTTTCCTTCAATGATTTTTCTAATCCTGAGTGTGTCTGTTTTTTATGTAATGTGTGTTCAGGTTTCAAAAATTTGCATTTCGCGATGACATTATTTGACATTTCTCTTGTTCGACTGTGCAGCAGACTCTGTTCAAGTGGGACATTTAGCCTTTACTTATTCATTCTTTTACTCTTTTTAATATTTACTTATGCTCCTTTAACTTGTTGATACTCGAGAATTTTCACAGTTCTGTGGTTTGTGCAAACTTTGCAAAGTTGAAGTGACCTATAAAGTGTCGAGTGGGACGTTAAACCTCTGCTCACTCACTGCAAAGCTGAGCTTGTGTGTTCTATGGTGGCAGCTTATTGCAGTATACAGTCAGACCGAGTGCTGTGTGCATGACTGTTTGGAGTTTTCTTGAACATTTTGTTACATTGATAATAAAGATGATTAGGCATGTTATGTTGCTTAGTCACATGTCAGTCATGGTGTGGAATGAAGTGATCAGTTTTGTGAAAAGCAATGCCACTTAATGATGTGTGATGAAGTGTGGTGTGTAACCAGTGGCCGGCAGTTATCATATTGCAGTATCATAAACGTAACATGCTAACAGTGATAAAAGGTTTGAAAAGCAAAAATTGAATCCCATTTTCATCCGTCGTTATGATGGGTTTACAGTGAACTCTGCCTCAAGCAAACCTAACCCTAAAACTTAACCCTAATCCTAACTCTAAACCTTGCCCCAGTCCTAACCATAACACTAACCCAAACCATTGGGAAGGAGATCACTTGGGGATGAGTTGACATGGGGCCGAGTTGGTTGCCACCCATATGAGGTTTACAGATGATGTTTTTGGCATGAATATACTATTTTTAGTGCAGCATCAACTTTGCTGTTTCGTTTCGGTGGGGACGAAGTTGGCCTTCGTAGAACCAGGCCGCAGATGGGCCCATAGTCCATCCCCCAGTAAAGCTCCTGGTATTTCTTACCAGGGTACTATGAAAACCTCTGTGAGGATGTTAAAAACCTCAGGAGGTCTCTAACTATTATATGGTGTTTCTTTCTGTTTATGCTTAGTACGCTTTACCTGGCTCTGGGCATCCTGAGGTGTCCCACCAGGTGACAGCGGTCTTTTTGCACGACTGCTACCCCCAGTATCAACATCTGTCCCAGTGCATGATTCACCACTGTGGTCGCCTCAAGCTCCCGGTCCTACGTCGGCCTGTGGGGCAGCGTTCGCTTTTTCTTGTTTCCTCTGGCGCTTCCATCGGGCGCCTGAGGGTTTGCTGTAATCCAATCCGTAATGTGAATTGTTTGACAGCACCTTTAAGTTTTGCGGCGTGGAATTACATATGGCTACAGATTAGATGTGGGATTTTCTTTCAACATTTTGTTACATTAATAAAGGCACTTTTGTTTTCCGGAATGTAATTTTGTTATTGATTGACTGGTGTAATGTGGCTGATTGCATCACATTAAAATTATGATTATTGTGCTTTTGTGGATATTGGCTTTTTGTTAATTAATTAATAATTCGGTCTGGAAACTTTAGTGCAGTCACTGATTTTTGACACTTCTGACAGGTTTGGAAGACGAGGGTTCGAGCCTCCTTTTCTTTCCAAAATGACCTTATTTCAGTTGCTGGGTTTAACTTGCCTTTTTGATTTAGCTCAATCAATCAGAAATTGCCGAAAGTAGCAGAACTACTTCAAGGTTAATTGTAAAGTTTAAACAAATTCTGGTTCACATGATGATGTCCGGATAAGATTACCCCTCAACCTCCGCGGCCTCATCTGATTACTGATGATAGTCTGGAGTAAAAGAGGGAACATTAACACAGCTGCTCTAGTTACTATAGCACAGTGCAATACTCTTGTTGCACGATGTTCTAG
>Ga0126335_1002586_pt1 | contig 10922 bp, 8 predicted proteins | sample OlaspJWI45metaG_FD_108409 | JGI IMG/M metagenome (GOLD analysis project Ga0126335, IMG submission 108409) | Marine gutless worms symbiont microbial communities from Oahu, Hawaii - Olavius sp. 1 OAHU.JWI-45 metaG | ecosystem: Host-associated > Annelida > Digestive system > Unclassified | place... | reverse complement strand
GGGGTAGGGGCCCTGACTGGGTGGGCAGAACTGCTAGTTTGGGAGATAAAATGAGAAAGCATTCAAATAGAAGTCGTGAGTACTCGTAACAGTTCTACCATGTGGTCAGGCCTTATTCTGAGTAGGTGAGTAGGGGACCTTAATGTCTAGGCGTGCACCGAAATAGGTGCAGATAGCCTCGTCATAGCCAGGAATTAGTGTAGCCAGACATAATTAATGAGCGTAGGCAGTATAACAAATCGCAACATGGCCAAGACGCTGATCCAGGTCATTGAAAGTCAGTTAAGGTCACTGATTTTAACATACATTGAAAGCCAATACGACTTGCTATAAGGTACTAGTACAGACTAAGTTACATCTTGTACCGTTGACAAGCTATTAAGGATTCTTTTGCAAATTTTCGCTATCGGGAGGGGTTGCCTTTACTCATAGTGCTAGTTCTGAAAAACCCCGGAATGGACAATTACGAAATTTGCATTATATCTCGTACCGCTTACAAGCTATTACCAATTGTTATCCAGTTTTCGCTGTCAGAAAGGTGGGGTGCCTTTGATAATAGCACCCTAAATCAGATGATTACGAACTTTTGCACGAAGAAACTAGAGTCATTATGCTACTACTGGTGCAGATACTATGGCTTTATCTTGAGCCGTTTTGGAGTTATTGGCTTCCCAATTTCCCATTTTTCGTTTTCGCACATTTTGGGGCCCAAACAACCAGATGGATTTCGGAAATTGGGGACCACTCTTCACCAAATTTCAATTGATACGATAACCCAATCGTCTGCGTGGAACAGGTTTGTTTAGGCATTCCAAAAAATTGCACTGTTTTGGATGGCCGCCGTCCACTCGTTACTGTGTTCAGTAAAAACGGGTCAAAATGGCAAATACCGAGAAAGCAGTCAAATAAAAATCATGAGTACTCGTAATAGCATTTGCAGTTTTTGACCCCTTGTAAAATTTAGGGGGCAGGTCTATCAGATGTCTGAATGGAGTCTAAAAATTGCAGCAAAATCTAATCAAACGACACAAGAATGACGAAAATCCATCCATCGAGTGCAGAGATATGGCCAGCTGAAATATAAAAAAATAAAGAAATTGCACATGGTAAAACATAGAGTCTTTTGCTTTTCAGCAAATGCTGTGGCTTGAGGCTTAAAAGGTAACCAGAGATTAGTTACTGTAACTGCCAAATTAAGTACACTTGGTGCAACCAGTCATAATAGCTATATACTCCACTTATTCATTAGTGAACTTAGCTATATGGTGTGACGCTCAGAAATAGCACTCATCTTTTGACATTTATTATGGAGTGATAGCATATGTTGTAACTGGATAAGTTAGTATTATCAGTTGTATAATAACAGTTTGTTGCATTGTGAGAAGTTGTCTGATGCTGGTAGTTTGCTGACATGGTCTGCATTTGGTTGAGTGCTTGAGTAGTTCAGTTTGTTGTGTGCCACTGCTGAGTAATGTGATGCATGTGACGGTTGATTGTGGCCAGTGTCAACATTGTCTGTTGTCAGTGTGAATACTGATCTTTGATTGTAGCTCACGCTGGTGGTAACAACATCATGCAAGCTGCTGTTGCTGAGTCCCATGTGACACCTCACGCTAATAATGCCAATGATGTTAATCAGTCTCCGCAGCTGGTCAGTTAGAGCTGTTTTGTCAAGCTTCGTGCTACCAGTCTTACTTTTGCTGTTTGTAAATGTTGTCCACCATCATTTTCATTTTTACTCGCTTCTGTTCATCTATTTCATTCGCTGATTCAGTGGTCACAGTGAGTGTCTAGCCAACAGTTTTCTGAGTCAGCCGACAGTGGCACCAGCAGATCTGGCAACCACCATACCAATCATGGCACTGACCTGGCAAAGTAATTTCAAACACCTGACCCCATTTACTGCCAAAAAATCAGAAAACACTGCATACTAGTCGAGCGTCCTTATAAATTTTAAGGATTGTTATTGCCTCTTCTGCACACTGTTAGGCTGCATCGAATGCACGATATGCAGTCTATTCTTACCGATGTCTACGACATCTGCCTGTCTGTCTGTCTGTCTGTCATACAGCTCATCTCTGCTTAACTGTGCAAAAATGGCCAAACAGATCAAGATGCTGTTTGGTGTGAGCACTCCTGGGGGACCATGGAACATTGTGTTAAATGTGGGTCCTGATTCCCTGACAGAGAGGGGCAGGGGGCCAGTTTTAAATTTTGGGACCCCCTCCTATCTCCAGAACAGCTGAAGCTCGAGACTTGAAATTTTGCATGCATACAGAGGGTTGGGTCCATAACAAAAACTTTGCAAAAGTAGACCATTTGATGTGATGGGAGCGGGGTCATGTGACTTAATTCTGAATTTTGGATCCCCATCGTATTTCCAGAACGGCTGAATCTACAGAATTGAAATTTAGTGTGCATATAGATGGCTGGGGGCCCTAACGAAAACTGTGCAACAGTAGGTCCTGTGCAGATCCGCATCTGGGTCACATAACTTACTTTTAAATTCTGCGATCCTTGGCATATCTTAGGAATGGCTATAGTTAGAGTCCAATGCATGCAGTGTGTGTGGTGCATTCGATGCAGCTTTCGCCAAATTACTTTGGCCTCTTGTTCCTATGGCAACAGTTGCACCTGCAACAGATAACATCAATGACGGGGAAAACTGCAACAGGTAAAATAATCTGAAAAGTACCTGCAAAATCAATTCTAGAAATCATGTTACTACATGCATCATTTTAGGCCAATGCAGAATGTCATGCCAGTGATGATGAAATGGTGAGAGTCAGAACTGGAAGTAGAAATTCGATATGGTGGCCGTTTGTTTTCAGAAACCAGAAGTAGTTATATCTGAGCCATAAATTGACTGATCACTTTGAAATTTTGTACACGTAGATTTCGACCTCTGTTAACGAGTTACGTCACCAAACTGAAAACCTTTTTTGTTTTGCCATTAGATTTTGACCTTTCTGTTTGAGTGATACTATACAAATGAAGCATGATAACCAGTAAGACATGCTAATATATATGCCCGGAAGTTGAAATGTCACATGAGAATTGAGCACGAGTTTTGACATTTCAGCTGAGGGACATATATATTAGCAAGTCTCCATCATGCTTCATCTGGTTTGTCGTATCACTAACTAAAATAAAAAGATAATATTTTAACCTCGGAAATTTTGGAGAACCTGTTAGCCATCTAACAAAGAACCACCAATAATGTTCATTACCGGTAGTTCATAGTATAGTTCGATATTAATTTCAGTAACATAAAAGGCTCTTATTCCAAAATTTGATTAAAAAGTAACTTTCATCATGAAAAAATATGAATAAATATTACAAACACGACCTTACCTAAGACGTTATGTCATAGGTCTAAACGTAAACGCAGCATAGAAAGTATGTAAGCGATAAACTAACGTAAAATTTTCACATTTTTCTCATAATTTTTGTGAAAAGAAATAATACTTTTATCGACATCTTTGTTCGTATGCTTTCAAAAAAACGACGAACGAATGATTTTACACCAGATAATATGTCTAACTTTTGATATGTTATGTCCAACGATTATGCCTTAGCGAATGCGATAGCCTATTATATCTAACATCACATGCCTGAAGTTGGAAGCAGTAGGAATGCAGTATTTTAGTTAGTGATGCAACAATAGCATTTAGTTCTAACAAAACCAGGTACTAATGCGAGTATGTATGTAGATATGGTAGAAAAACTGCAAGTTTAATTTGCGAGAACTCAGTTTTATAGCAGCTGTGTAGTGGCCACCGTAAAATGACATCTGAAACAAGTGGCTAGTGATGCGATGAAATTAATTTTTGCTTCTTTAGATGTGTCATTTAACAGTGGCCATTACGCAGTTGCTATAAAACAACAGTTTTTGTAAATTAATGTATTTCTCACTTGTATGTTTTAAGTGTATGCATTACTATTTATGTGCGTATGCAGTGTAAGTGGCTTTTTTGCCCTTTTGTTTTAATAAATTAAATAATTGGATTGAATGGTGGTGTCAGCGGCTGTATCAAAATTTGGAAATGTGATTTTCATACATCTAGGAGCAAAAGTAAGCATCATGTTCCTGTGACATTGTCATTAAAAACGAAGTATTGCTAGTCATTCGCCATATTTCAGACAATCTGTTAATTTTCTAACAGAATGGCCTGCCTGCGCATCGCTCGTGTAACTCAACTACTTGCAGTCTCATGTTCCTATACCGGATTTCATCGAACCAGAAAACTGTGCACCAAATAATTTGGACTTTAATCCCTTTATTTCTCGGAGTTGTCGAGCTGTGCAGCAGAAGTTGTATCGTCAAAAGATCAGAGATGCATTATTGGCTAAGCAAGTTTGTTGGGATCACTTCAGTCCTGACACAAAACACAATAAACAGAGCAATTGATCTACTGCCAAAAAAACCTCTCCATGGTAACCAGTGCAACAGATAAATATGCTTTTTTCATCTCGACTGAAGATGTTCAAAAATCAGTATTTATCTTTCATTTTAAGTGGGCTTGTTATTTATGGGTGTGTATTGTTTCACTACAGCTGCACAAAGAATATTAAAATCTGGTGACACTTAGAGTCCCAGTCTTACTCTAGATAAAACACTGAACAGTTTAATTTATGGAACATAGTCTACGTAATCATATACAGGAGTTACAGACTCAAAATTGGTCCAGCTTTTGGTCCATTCTTTACTTAGGGGGCTACTTTTTTGACTCACCCGTTAGATTTTCTGTCGCTATTGTTTTATTTGTGAGCAAACAATGACTTTTCAGTTGGCATACAGCCGATTCGTATTCAGCACCACAGAATCTTATAGAAACACCACATGAGATGTTTTTCTCATGCCTACTACACCTTTTCCGCTGTCTACATGGATGAGGACAAACCGACTGCAGCTCAACACCAACAAGACGGACTTGCTCTAGTGTTCCACTGCCCACCGTCAATGCCAGCTGCCCACCACAACTCTAAGAGTCGGGCCAGATTTCGCCAGCCCTTCACCCTGTGTGCGGGACCTTGGCATCTTCATTGATGCGTACTTGAGTATGCGTACCCAAGTCCAGCGGACTGTCGCAAGCTATTTCGCCACACTGAGACAGTTGTGCAGCATCAGGCGGTCAGTCCCGGCATCCATTTGCTAGTCACTTGTCGTCACACTGGTATTGAGCCGGCTTGCCTACAGCAACATCACACTGATTGGCATCCCGCCGTACCAGCTCCGTCATCTGCAGTCGGTGATGAATGCTGCAGCCAGATCGCTGTGACCACATCACTGACATGCTAGCCAGTTTTCACTGGTTGCATTCTTCTGAGCGCATCCACTACAAGTTAGCGAAGACAGTGTTTCGGTCACTGCGTGGTCTCGCCCCACCGTACTTATCCAACAACCTGCATCGCTTGGTGGATATCCCGTCGCAGCGACATCTGCGGTCCATGTCTTTGCTGCAGCTCAATGTGCTGCGCTGTCATCATCGTACTGTTGGTGACTGAGCATTCGCTGCTGCCGGTCGAATGCTCTGGAACAGTCTGCCACACGACATTACTGACCGCGTGTCACTGACGTCATTCTGCCAGAAACTGGAAACTTTTTGTTTTCTGTATCATTTCCATGACTACATTTTTCTTTTTATTGGTCCTTGAGGTTTTTACTTAGGCCACTTTACAAATTTCTTATGTATGTGTGTATGCATGTATGTTTCCAGGAGTATATTCCCTTCTTTTACTATTTTCGCTCCTGAGTATGAGTCCAGTTCTAAATGTGCAGAACTTTGTCAAATTGTAAGAACAGTAAGATTAAAATTTGACCTCAATGCAGTGCAAATAACTGACAGTGACAGATGAAAACTGAGTATGGAACATTAGACATGACAATGGTTTGCATGCTGTGTGTGTGGACAGGGAGCAGTGGTGGCCGGTGTCTATACACGAGATACACTGCTTGCTAGACACTTGCAGTCAGCCGTCTTGGAATGTAGTCGTGAGCAAAATACACCAGTTATCATTGTCCAGTCTGTGTCACCACTGGGCACTCAGCAGACTGCGTTGTCAGCAGGCATCTCTGCTAGTTTGTTTTCTACGTCATCTGCTTTACAAGTGCCTGCTACTGCTCATGTCAATAATCGGAACTCACCACCGCCACCTGTGAAGGCTGGTATCTTGTCTCCAAACGTCAGCACAAGTGCGTTGTCGTCATCAGTTGCTCTTGGTGTCAGTGCAGCAGATGGGCCTGTGTGTGAGAAGAATCCGGTTGAGGCATTAACTCAGACAGACAGAGACTGGAAAGAATTTGAAGAAGTGTTGTCTGAAGAGTTTCTTTCATTCGCACCACCAGTTTCAGCAGCAGCAATGGCGGTTACAGCAAGTAGTTGTCACCAGACAAAGGATGCCATCTCCTCATCATATGTGACACTTCCACTGAGAGCACCTGGCTTTATTACACCAAGTAATGCAACTTTTTTATTTGCATTTAATTTGTTTCTATGTTTTTGTACGAGTGCTGACTGTGCCAGTGCATAGCAACAAGGAAATTATGTGTCCATAGTTTGTTGTTTTGTTAAGAGTGATGCTGATGACACGTTGTGGCAGGGTTTGGTTTTTCGAGCATGATGATGAGCTGCAATGACTATGCATCTCTGTCAAGTGGCTACTCGTCAAATGTGTCGTCTGTGCCTTGCTCTGACAGCTTTATACAGCCACCATATAATCAGCCTTGGCAGAAACCACTGGCAAGTTTCATTATAAATGTTATGTTGTGAACTCTCAGTCACTTCTTACCTTTGTTCACAGGCAGTCTTTCAGATGTTGCATCTGAGCTGTCTTACAAGTGCAGCTGTAATATCTGAAATAATTTTTGTAATATTACACAGTTACAGCATAAAGGACTTGTTAGGATTTGCTATTAAACTAGAGCTCTCAAAGTGTTAATTTTTTTAATCACGTTAGTGCATGCGTTACTTGTGTTAATGCACTTATAATGCTCGTTGTATTTGTGTAAACTTGTGATGTTCCTGTTGCACCGAATGCATGCAACCTAAAACTGTTACGTAAGCTGTTATTGTATGGCAGTGGTTATTGGTCTCATCAGTGCATGTGCCGGCACATGGATGGGCCGCAATGATGGCAACGTTCTCACTTAGTGCACGCCAGTCCCCTTAGTGTGGCACTTAACTGCCCAGCATCTGTCCCTCTGTCCCTGGCGTCACAGCATATTTCAGTCAGACTGGCATAGTTCAATTTTTCGTCAGTGTATTAAATTTTTTAAGGGCATTAATTTTTTTAATCGCAATTAATTCTTTAACACGTTAGCATTAATTTGACAGCCCTATATTAAACATTTAATAATTTGTGAGAAATTTAACTATGAATTTACACTTATGGTTCTCTGGGAATGTGATTTTAAAGAATGTTTTGTCTTTATTTTTATTTGTTATCGACTGCATTCAATGCAGCCTGTTGCAGTCGATCATCTGCTCTCACAGTCTTATAGATATCTTGCATGATGACACTGTGTCGTTGTGCCATTGGCAACGTAGGTTTAAAGGCATGTGGAGAAACAGTTGAATTGCAATAACTCAGCTGTGCATTGAGCAATTTTTAAAAAAATTATGTATGATGATACACAGGAAGGTCCCCAAAGGATGACAGTTGTCAAAATTGGAACCGGAAGTAGAATTCTGCCTTCAGAGGGCCTTTTTTGGATTTTGTTTTGGGGGCATGTCTATGCCCCCGATAAAGATATTTTCACGAAATTTGGTTGGTGTGTAGATAATGGGCTCCCCCACAGTCCAGATACGTTTCCTTTGGAAATCCAATTTGACAGATGGCGGCCATGTACCACACATACAACATACCAACAGTCAATTTTAACGTCGTCAGCTAGAACACATTTCTTCATGCTATATAAGAAGTGACATCCTGTCACTACGATCAGTGATGTCTTCTTCTTAGTTATTGTGTCTACAGAAACTTAGACTTAAACTATTTCCATTTTCATGCTTCCTGGTATTTAACGTGAACTCTGTTAAGAGCTAAGGATGTTGTGTTGTCATTTTTGAACATTTAAGTGTGTGTGTGTGTTAGTGTCATGTCAGTCCTGGTAATGTTGAGAAATGGTGGAAGGTCGATCCTGACATTATGAACACTGCACACAGTAGACACCAATCAGCACTTATGTGTCCATGGGTTTATCAGCTCTTGTCTCATGTAGGTTCTTATTTCTTATTGAATAATAATAATTATTGTCCCATGCAGGTATAAGGCTGAGTCAACCTAGTTGGCTGGCAACATACCTTGATGGTTTACCTGCTTGCAGACAGCCACCCATCCAAGTACTAACTTGGCCTGACGTTGGTTAACTTGTTTATCGACCAACACGTTAACATACTATGCCACGCTGCTACTGGGGAGGGAGTCACGTAATGAATTTTGCCTTGATTTCTGATTAACAACTAGTGTTATGCTTCACCATGCTGTTTTTATGCCTTTACTTGCCTCTATAGTGAGTGGAGGCAATGCATTTTCTGGTCGTGCTGTCCATCTGTGCAACTCTCTGTCTGTGATCGCACTTCAGGGTTAATCAGCTGTTGGGTCTCTTTTTGTCTTTTTATGTGCTAAGTCTTTCTGACAAATGCCCCCAGAAGCAAACCCCCCTTAGGCTTCCAGGGCCTTTTTCCTTCTTTTTGTGCCTCTGCTAGACACACCACAGACAAACTCCTCGAACAGAACCCCACCCCGGGGAAAGCCCACCGGACAAATCTACTGGCGTAAACCCAAACCTAGTGGATCATTGTGGTACCTGTGGGGTACCAGTGCTAAGTGGCACACATAGGGGTTAAGCTAACAATCTGTGGCATGCCTAGGATGCACGAGCAGTCAGTGGCATACCTATGACCAGGAGCATGAACAAATGATCAGTGGCATTTCTGTTGAACCCACAACCCCGCCCATGAGCAGAACCCTCAGACAACCCCCGGCCGAGACAAATGCTCTTTACTGACAGCGCAAATGCTTCAGTTACTATATACAGCAATGGACATTGGGCACAGGCGGAGGCATAACCATCGGTGGCTTGCTGTTGGCTCCCATCTAGTTTTAGGATAGGCCTGATGCATTTATAAATTCTGATTCATTTCAGTTCCACCTTGATTCTGAAAGCTGGAATCTTGGATCTGTGGGTGAATTTTCACAAGAAGTTGTAGAAAGTCGATTGTCTGTTCTGAGTAACACATTTCTGGTGCCAACAATTGTAGCATCTTGTGCATTATCCAGCCTCGCGCTGCAGCGTAGCTGCGAAGCAGAGGCTGTTACTGCTGTCATGTTATTATTTTTTCATTAGAGAAGCCCTTATCTCCACACTTGCTGGATGGATCTTCGTCATTCTTGTGTCATTCGATCGGAACTCGCTGCAAATTTTACTTTCCGTTTAAAAATCTGGCAGATGTGCCCCCTAAAATTTACATGGGGTTAAAAACTGCACAATTTTGATCCATTTTCTACCGCAGACCCAATTGGATGACCGCTGCTTCGAAGCGGTGCAATTTTTCGGAACCTCAAAGTAAACTTGTTCTGCGCAGATGATTGGGCAATCTTCTCCGTCAAAACTGGTACAGATCAGTCCACCCAACTCTGAGATCCTGTGGCTTAAAGGGGTCCCCTAAAATGCACATACGGAAAGTGGACTATTGGCAAGTGAATAACTAATATCTAAAACGAATATCTAAAATGGCTGAAAATAGGGCCATAGTGCCTGCAGGTGTACGGTAGCTCAGACTGTCTACTTTTCTTGTGCCCAGTTTTGCAATCACCCATTTAGGGGTTACTCCAAAATAGCGCATTCATTTGAGGTACCTCCATGCTGACGAAAATCTGGTAAACAGTAGGATATATGTCAAAGTTCATACTACTAAACTGTAGAACGATGCATGGGCTTTAAGTTCGTACTAAAATCAGTGACCTTGAATGACCTTGACAGATCTTGAGCGACATTATCATTGTTTTGTGGTCTTTTTCATAGAAAATGGTAGGTTACAGAGCTAACTATGCCAAAAAGGCTTTAGATAGGCAATTAGTTTCTACACAGATATGTAGATCAAAGATTCCACTTTCTGATGGTGTATAACTTATGGCGATATTCATAGAACTCGTCGGGAGTGAATGAGTGTAGCCACAGAGCAACATATTTCACTCAAGTTTTGCACGGTGACACATATGAAGGTTCTGAAAGACTTGCATGCGTAAAAGTTGGAACTGGAAGTTGAATTCAGCCACTAGAGGGCAATCTTTTGAATTTTGCTTTGCGGTCATATTGCGACACCAATCAAAATATATTCACAGAATTTTGTGGCTATGTAGCAAATGGATTTATTTTAGGAATAACATAGTGAATACTGAATGGTTTGGCCACACCAGGAGAGTGAGTTTTTGAGAGTTCCAGAGAATGTGAGCGATTTCAAGCGAGTGCAAGCCAACATGGGAAGACAAGCAAGTGAAAGCGAGTGTGGGAAAGTTCTATCAAGTTCAGGAGTGTGCGAGCCCACAGGCAGTTGAGCAAATGCGAGCCAACGTCTGGATGAGCGAGAGTGAGTGAGTGTTAAGGAGCTCTGGTTAGTGCGAGCGAGTGCTAGCGAGTGTACATGAGTTAGTTCTATCGAGTGCGAGATAGTGCGAGCCAACAGGTGGATGAGCAAGGGCAATCAAGTGTAAAGGAGTTCTAGTGAGTGCGAGCAAGCCTTAGATTGCCCTTGGTAGCGTGGCCTGGCCAAGAGAGCGCGTACTGTTCTTCGGGAGGCGTCCTCGGGTGACGTAGTTCGGTCAGTGATCAACGACAACGACAGAGTTGCATACGACGACAGACTCGATTTAATTGCACTGACGTCACAGACACGTAATGCATACAGTAACTGCTC
>Ga0126335_1002585_pt1 | contig 10922 bp, 9 predicted proteins | sample OlaspJWI45metaG_FD_108409 | JGI IMG/M metagenome (GOLD analysis project Ga0126335, IMG submission 108409) | Marine gutless worms symbiont microbial communities from Oahu, Hawaii - Olavius sp. 1 OAHU.JWI-45 metaG | ecosystem: Host-associated > Annelida > Digestive system > Unclassified | place... | reverse complement strand
TGACTTTCCCGCCTTTACCCCAGCCGAAGCTGGTACTCGATTTAGCGACCCCGAAGGGATGCAAGGCTGAGTTGACCTAGGCACACTGGGTGCGAACAGTTTGCCCAAGACTGTTACTCGACACCGTCGCGACTGCAATTCGAACCCGTGCTCTTCCGAGCCTGAGTCCGGCACACTAACCACTCGGCCACCGAGCCACCCAATAACACAATGTCAGAATTAAAAGCAGTGCTTGAAATGACCACTGCCCACCCTGATGCCGCCGCCACTGACTCACAGCTACAGAAATGACGGTGTGATCCAGCTTGGCCCACTCGCTTCTGATGCGATGTTTGAGGTCGCCGAGATTACTGATGTGTGTTTTGTACACCTTCTCTTGCAGCATGCTCCAATGCTCCACTTGCTGTAGTCAACCGGATTAAAATATGGGGAATTTGGAGGCCACAGTAGCGGCGAAATAACTCTGGCGTTTCTCATTCCAGGAACTCCACGGTAGCGCAAGCATTTTGATGACGTCAAACTTACATCATTACAAAGTGGTGTGCAAGTAGTGATGGTACCTTTTATATTTTTAAACATCAAGATGAATTGTGCCAGATATTACGAAAATTTGTTGAACTTTGTCAAAGTTATTCCTACAATAATAGTGGTTCCATTTTTTTCTGAACACAGTGTATAAATACTGGCTGACACAGCTTACCACAGGCGGCCTGTTTCACACGACGGTGTGAAGTGTTAACCTGATCAAACAAATGACATGTATCACAAGTTATCACATGGCAGACCTTATGATATGACTCAAACAATGCTGCTGCTGCTGCTACTACCTACTACTACTATTACTACTACTAGACACCTGCGATTCGGACAAACTGAGAAAACCAAGCTCAGTCTAAACGTTTCTCGACACTAAGTGAATCCAAAAAGTTACAATCTATACTCTTAACAAGCAGGAAAACACGGACAACAATCTACAACCAGCAACAGCAATCAGCAGTAATAAGCTTCCAGCCAATCCATAAACTGCTATCAACATCCACGAGCAGCAGTCAACTCGTACCAGATCACCTTTTCACAAGTTAACTTGCTAGGACTAGCGTCATGGCAAGAGGTAAGAGTCGGGATTAGTGTTAGGGCTTAGGGTTAAGTGTCAGGCTTACAGTTAACTTGGGGACGACGTGACCCGGGGCAAGTTGACTACAAACCCCACTCGACACAAACAGGATCACTTCAGAGATAAGGGGGCCGATAGGACGGTACAAATCATGGTAAGTGTAAGTACCTGTGCACCATCAGGAAAAATGCCAGAAGCCGCAACATCACCAGATATCAAGTGTTCAGTGTTATTGTGACTCAATATTGAAACTGGTGGCAACACTAATGACTTTCTCACAGAATGATGCTGCTGGGTACAGACTGGTGACGAGATGCTGACAGATGCAGATTCAACAACAACAGCATCACTACTACCAACATTATTTGTTGGTCGACGAACGTTCTCTGAGACAGAAACTGGTGACTGGTTGTGAGAAGGGGACGCAGACAACACGAACATGTCATTATCAGTGATGCTTGCATGACTTGAGCGACGGTGTGACATTATGTTGCTACGTCGTCTCATTAACGCCATACCATCGTTGTCACTGTCAGCCGCATCATCACAATTGATAATTGCCATTGACTGTTGTCTTCCCACTACTGACAGTCTCTTGGCCATGCTACTGCGTCGACGGCTGTCTCCCTACATAAACACATTCAAACTGTCATCACCTGAGCATTTTATTAACTACTTGAAAGCATGCAAACATTATTCTTAATTGATTTCCATTAATCCTAATAAACAGTATAAAGCATCCTTTGCACACATTTTGCATTACTCTATTCCCAACTGTGAATATTATTAACAATGCAAACTGTGAACAACATACATTTTGAGTAGTGTCAACAAGCAAGATACGCAAACACAAAATGTCGAATCTTGGCATGTGACTAGTGACAAACTGAGATGAGATGACGCAGACATGAGCTAACAGATGACCAACATAATGTTGTCAGCCAACAAATGTCAATTGTGTGACAGTTTGCAATAAGCTGAATCCTAACAATATAGTGTTGCTATTAAGTAAATTCATTTTTAACTTTAGCTTTAACTAATGCACACACGTGTACACTGTCCAGAAACCACAATACTGTCGCGACTGACTAATCCTGTCATGACTGACTACATACAGATACGTAAGACAACGAGATCATACTCACACTAAGCTGGAGATGTTGTAGGCTGGTATTTAACTGTCCATCGTCAACGTCAGATGAGATGAATGTTGAACTCGTTGGAAGAACAAATGCGGACCTCTGTTTCTCCCATACAAATCATACAAAAAAAAACAGATTTATTTGCAGTTAACTAACAACTAATGCGCAGAGCAAAAGAGATATGCTCATTTGTTTTGTTGGAGGGTTCTCTGCCCCACCAGTCTCGCTTTCATGGGTTGAGAGGAATCACGCGAAGAAAAAAACCCATAGTAAAATTCATTATCATTTGTTAGTATTACTCGTTTTTATCACCAAGAGAGTCAGTTCTGTAAGACAAACAGGACGTGAACCTACTGTACCCTGCTACCAACAGATGACGGATGTGCTGGCAGTGACAGTGGCATAGTAGCACCACCTAGTAAATACTGTTAAAACCTACTGCCAAACCAAGCAGCAGCTTGTAACATGTTCAGTATAGATGAGTTCATACCCTGTTGCCAACGGACGACGGTGGAGCTGGTGGCGACGGCGGTACATTCTCATCATTGTCATCATCGCTGTCAACAACTCTGCGACGGCGGCCAGTCTGTGCCCGCATAGCGATGTCATCATCATTGCTATCGTCGTCATGGTAACCCATCATTTGAGGGTCCAGATAATACTGAGACGAGCCAGCAGTGTTGGTTTCATCTGACAGACATGTACGACTGACGGGATGATTGGGCCGTGCACCTGCAGCAAGCTCCGAGTCTGTCAAAGAGAAAGACAACTCTTAGCAGTGCATAAAACACAACCGTGTTTGGAATAGAAACCAGTGGCAAGAGGACTGTAGTAACAGCCACGTCTAAGTGGCGCCATCTGGTAAAGAATAAGAATTGTTGCCCACATAACAGACAAAGATGCCCACAATACAGGATCATCGATCGCAATAGTCTGCACGCCATGCATTCAATGCAGCGTACAAACCCAAGAAAGCACAAACCACCAACTTAGAGTAAACAAAACTAAATGTCACATCAAAACAGAAGCTTGGTTAAGTTGCCTTTTGTGACATATGGCCAAGAAACAGACCACGCACGTTCTACAGCTTTAGAATATGATGAAAATCATAGAACTAGTAGCAAAATCTGAAGCAAAGGTTAAAGAACTAATGATGATGGAGATCCCTGTAACCCACTCACCTCCAGTCACACCAGACTAAACCCCCAGTATAGAGCAGAATATGGCTGGTTGATAACTCACCATGAGAAGTCTGCGACTTGGACTGTGACTTTGTGCGCCGCGGCTCGTCAAACACAGGCAGGTACTTGCCCTCACGCTCCACAATGAGACCATGCTCTTTACTCTCTGAATTCAGAAGTTCTGCCGCACGTGACACCTGACGCACAATCACACATCGACGACTTCTATAATGTGCAATGAAAATCAACCCTTGACTCTCAAAACAAAAACAGTAAGTGATGAAGAAGGTGAGGAAATATCTCCCACTGTACCACATACAAATACGACTGTTCTGACTGATTCACGTTTGCCAGATGGTTCTGCATTCAGTTAGCCATCACTAAACCACTTGTTACTATTACTAGCCTGCATTGAATGCAAGAGATGCAGACTATTGTAATGTAATGTAAATTCATAGAGCGCGTAGTCATAAAAAAATCTCGCACGCGCTAAACATTATGGAGCCGATGCTGTTGTGTAAACAGAACTGTCTTTAAATGCCGTCGGAAGCAGGCATCACTGATTGTCAGGTCCCTAAATGCGACAGGAAGACTGTTCCACGCTGTGGGACCCGCAACAGAAAATGCTCAACGGCCGTATGTGGTCAATCTGTAACGTGGGACCACTAGTGTGTTCTGTTGAGCCGACCGAAGACGCTGCCGTGACACAATAGCGCTGACTGGGATGACATGGTTCAACAAATAGTTCGGTGCACGGCCGTTCAGACACCGACGAACAGTGACGATCAGCTTGAACACGACACGGTCAGGAACGTCAAGCCAGTGTAACTCGTCATGTAGTAGCTGCGAGAGACCACGGTCGAACTTACGAGTATTGCTGACAACATAACACACGTTGTAGTTTGGCGGTCGTCGTCTTTGGCGCCGCTGCAAGGACTGAGTTGCAGTAATCGATGCGCGTCGAGAAGAGCGCATGCACAAGTGTTATGACGGACTGGTTGTCCAGCGACCTCCGGATTCGTCGCATCTGGCGAAGACGATAGAAGCAGCTGGCACTGACGTTGGTCACATGCCAACGATCAATGATCAGTCTGGCTGTCTGTCACGCTGCGTAAATCAGCAGCAGTGCATGCAGTGTATGCCGCATGACGTGTGTGCGGAGTCATTTGGTACAGCCTTCGCCAAATGCCTTGGGCCTCTTGCTACTATTACAAACAAGCACCTTGTCTTGGATGAATCTTGCACTGTTTTCATCGTCAGCCTCCGCATCGTCTTCAATAGCTCTACTGGCTTGCAGTGCAAACATCAGGTCATGATCACTCACGCCAAACATATCTGCGTAACACGTACATGAGTATAATTCACACTAATTAGCAAGCTGAGGAGTGCACTGTGTGGTCCTGCAAAATGAATGCAGCGGCAACAAAGACAACATGCTATTGTCAACTCAGTAGTATGCCGTTATTGTCGTCACACTGTAGCATACAAGTCTCACAAACTGTCTTCAGCAGCAATCACTCACCATTTGCTAGATTCACCTCCTAAAACTGTTACAACTCATTATCTAGTTACAAAATTTTCCATGAGAATTGTGATATCTCCTCAAATAAGGACTCACAACTAAAAACAGGCTTTAAACAAGTAAGTAACTCAGAACCTAAACTTAACCAAAACTGCGGCGTTCTGAACAAAAACTGTGGCTTTGGAGGAAAAACCAAACCAAACTGGAACTGGAAACATTAAAGCCGTAACAGCCTTATAACAAATGTACTGACATACCGAGAGTGTGTAGGAATGCAATGTGTGCGATGTACTGACATACCGAGAGTGTGTAAGAATGCAATGTGTGCAATGTACTGACATACCGAGAGTGTGTAGTAATGCAATGTGTGCAATGTACTGACATACCGAGAGTGTGTAAGAATGCAACGTGTGCGATGTACTGACATACCGAGAGTGTGTAAGAATGCAATGTGTGCAATGTACTGACATACCGAGAGTGTGTAAGAATGCAATGTGTGCGTCAAGTGAAGTGTCTGACTTTCTCAGTCCATCATGCATTCTACTCAGCTGTATCTGAGTCTGTGACGTTGTTGGGTCGTCCAGAACAAACAGCTCACGTAGCTCCTGCTTTGTGAAGTACCTGCACCAACACACAACCACCGTCAGCCAAACACTCGAGCTGACAGAATGTACATGTGACAATCCATCTATGCATAATTCTAGCTCAAAGACTGCCAAAACTTAAATGTCAGCAAAATAGTGGCCAACGGCGAAAAACAAACAGAAATATATGCTGTAATTATGCAAGGGTTTGGCCTGCCACACCTTTTCATTTTCCATTCCTCAAAGCCACACAAGTGGCAGATTTGGCACTGTGGTACTCACGGCAGACTGACTGATGTTCAAAAACTTCTACAGTTGACTCTGTATGATTCTCTGCTGCATGAGCTTAGACAGAAATGATAAGACAGGTCTGTAATGCATCCAACCATGTTTCCATCAGCAATGTACGTCCATATAATATCGGTCGGTCACAATAGCCCCCACATAACAGGTTGACAAAGAACTTTGGCAAAGATAGCATCAAACCACTTCCCCTTGCCATGAGAACAGGTGTTTACAGGGTCCCCAGAAGTCTTCATCCCAAACAGGAGGTCGATCTGTTCAGCCGTTTTTGCACGACCACCCACGTAATAGACTGACATAAGCCAAGATCATCAGTCGATGCAGCCTAAAAACCTAGCATGCAACGGCCACAAAGATTCTCATGGGCACAAACGTTGATATAAATCTAGGACACTTCTCATTTCACACACCGGTTGAGATTGTCCAAGTCTCCCGTCGTTAGTTTGTTGACGGAGTCCTTAAAAATCTGTCGTCGATAAATCTTCTCTTCCAGGGTGCCGCACGTGATGAGGCGATAGACCACGACATCCAGTGTCTGACCAATACGAAATGCTCGGTCCACCGCCTGCGAGTCAGTGGCAGGGTTCCAGCTTGGATCAACTACAGCCAATCACAGTGTACTGCACAAAATTACATATTATGCACTACTTCATTGTGTTTCATGTTAACTAGATTGCAGAAGTTTACATCACACTGTAGTAGTACGTCACCTCCACAAGTTTACATCATACAGTGTGACTAGAAAAAGTATACCACTGGAACCATACATTTTCGTAACTCCGGCAAACAATGCTGGATTTTGACCAAATTTTGCACTAACAATACGACATCTAATTGCAAACAAATCAACAAATTTCAGTAAAATCTGTCAACGTCTGCAAAAATTATCAAGTTTAGTGAGGTCACCCAAAAACATGGTGCAGTTACTGGTCCGGATGATGTTGCTGACAGGACAGACTAATGTAAAGGAACTTGAGATATGTCATGAAAGATTAGTAACCTCACTGCTAATGAATATGTTCTAATGAAATTCTGTGGTTCTTTCAGAGATATATTCAGAACTCAGTGCATGTAATTGTCTTAGGATGCGTTAAGATTTGGCATTTCTATCCAGTATATCGTGTGTGGTTTACTCTTTTCCCAGACACAGTGTAGTTGTAGTACCAATTTCTCGTCAACTGTTTCAAGATATGGTGACAGCCCAGGCACCAACAGACATCAGTTTGGTCCAAATAACGTAACACCTCCAGGCCCAGGCACCTATGTAGGTGGCGGAGGCATATGACAATCTGACTCAAGATAAGACAAATATACAAATAAAATGGCTTCTTCTACACTGCACAGCTGTATGCACATACAGTGCTACCCCAGAAGTAAGGTAGGTACAGAACAGCTCTGATAATCGCCTTTTATCATCACCGACAATCATTGTAGTTCACTCTGATACTGTTTACTCAAGTGAATAGCTTCAATACAAATGACAACTAATAAATCTGAGGTGCCGATGGTGGTCATTTTTAGGCTGTAGGTGTGGTACTGGCTAAACTGAAACAAAACATCTCAAGTCTGTTTTTGAACGTGTAAGTGGTTTGAGAGGATCTAATAGCAAGGAGAATGGTGCTGTGTAATTAACAAGCTTATGGACAAACAACATACAACAGTTACTTACTGACGACAACTCGATCAGCTGCAGTCAGCGTCAGTCCAACACCACCAACCTGCAACAGTACAACTAGCTACTGTCTAGCAGCCAGACTACAGACACACACACACACACTGATGCATGCTAGACACACAGCAGTACTCAATATCAAACTAGAAGCAATAACATGACACATTCATAAGCTGCCATGATAAGCATCCGAATCACAAAGTGCACGCCACAAAATCGAAACCCCTGAACTGATTTACACAGAACTTGTCACAGTTGGTAACATCCCCAAGGCGACCCATTGTGCCAAATTTGGTATCATTCCACCGAAGGGGGTCGTCGGGGGAGCTATCTGAAAATTAGTGTAAACATCTCTTTTTATATACTTATGGGTTTTTTCTCAAACCAGCCTAGGAGTCAGACCCCTTCACAATTTTCTTTGTAGAACGGCTCAAAAGAAGCGGTTCTGGGCAAAAATGTGCCTTTTGGGGGTTAGAAAGATCAAGAATATTTAACCACATATTTTTGCCCCCAAAATTTGGCCTCAAAAACAGACTTAGAAATTTTCAACCAAAACCCAGCTTCACGTGCCCTTTTTATGAATTTTTGGACCCCCCTCCACCTTCAGAGGCTTGAAATTTTCTGTGCATATTAAAAGCAAGAGTATGTAACTGTTTATGGACAGACGAAACTTATTGCGTTTTCCTGTTTAAATGACAGCAGGCCTAAACGGTAATAAAACAGCAAATATAAATGTAAAAATCTGCAGTTTATACAACTCATTCACGCATTGAAAACAACAAAAATCATAAAAGGTGATATTACTCAGCAGCACATTGACATTTCAGTGATGTGCTGGCGGCTAATTTCACCTTTTATGATTTTTGCTGTTTTCAATGCGTGAATGTCACCGTCAACATTTGTATAAACTGCAATTCTTTTTACATTTTTTTTCTAATAAACTGTTCTTATTAGTAGCCTCGTTATATTTATGATGCTACAAATTAAAACTGAAAGATACATAACACCATATTTGCACAAGGCACAAACACAGTTTTTGGCACCAATTTCAGTAGCAGGCAAACATGTCAATGACGAAGTCATGCACACCATTTGTGAGAAAAACAGCTCAGCTCAAATACATACAAGAGGCATGTATCAGTGTACCTGAGTTGTAAGTAGGAACACTGTGTAGCTGAGATCACTGGTAAAAGTTTCAATGATACGCTGTCGCTCTTGCTTCGTACGAATGGTACCGTCAAGTCGACACATTTTGTGACCCTAAAGACACAGGAGACATCAGATGTGGCTACTGGTTGCCATGGTAACAGCAACCCATTACTCAGCAGTACCCTCTCTGTGACATACAGATGCGGTGCTCATTTGTTTCTACGGCCCTGAGCAAACACTCAGTGTTATGGACAGTAGACTACACCTCTTCCATAACATGCCATTATTTGCCCATTGCTTGCCATGGCTGTCCATCAGTCAGCCCAATGATCAACTGCAAGCTCACCACAAGCAATTGGAGCCCTTGTCATGCTTAGAGTGGCCTGTGGGGTCCTGCAACCACAGACACAGTACTAATAACCTAACTACTAACAAATACAGACTGTCTACCACAGTAAGTTCAAAACTGATTCATTTTCAAGACATTTGGCCTGAAAACCATAGAAAACTTATGCAGGTGTCCCATCCTTACTGAATAGTGAGTAAATGTAAAGAAAATGGCAGAAAACAAAGTAACATCACCAAGCTTATAGCATGTGCAGTTGTATATGATAAGCATAAATGTTAACAAAATGGACAAAAAATGTAATTTTCCTAATTCAATTGCTAGGACACATTTTCTAACAATCACAGTCAGGTACTGGCTATTTTTAAAAAAACTGTTGCGTTTATTCAAAAGCTGCTCATGGGCCGTGACACTCAACTGGCTTAGTAGTAGACTGAGTGACCTACGTTGGTCAGCAAGACTACAAGCGTCTATGTCCATCTGTAACGATTTCCAACATTTCTGAAAGCTGGACAATACACCCAAAAAACAAAGAGAATTAAGTTCAAATGCGACACAACACAAAGTCAGACCCGATTCTGCATGACTTTCTGCACAATGTCTAGCATTCGCCGAGACGAGGAGAAGACGAGACAGCGGTGCTTCTCAGTCCTCAGATTGTCAAGTAAACCCACAAGGAAAACCAGTTTGCCAGACTCCTCAACGAGTAGATGGTCTGATATGTGACTGACATTAAACTTTTCTGAATCTTGAGCCACAGCTGCATCCAACGAGTCAACGTCCACACTGTACGTGTACACACAACGTATACAACGTTGGTAACATCATCCTACGCGTCAACGTCCACACTGGATGTGTACACACAACATCACACTGGACAGTGGACGATACATACAACATATACAACGTTGGTAACATCATCCAACGAGTCAACGTCCACACTGGACGTGTACATACAACATCACACTGGACACTGGACAATACATACAACATATACAACGTTGGTAATATCAATGGTTTACAGTCAGCTCATCCAGATGGCTAACCTAACATGACTACATAACCGCAAACTTAACCCTAATCCTAACTCCAACTCTTGCATTAACCCTAACCCTAACCCTTGCGAAGGAGTTGACTGCTATCCATATAATGCATTCTTCATACTGGATTCACATGCCAACAGTACTGCCAAACATCTAACACTCCAGCTACAAACTAATAAAGAAATCACATCACACCCATACAAGTCTTCTGGCATTACACAGACCACACACTACCAGTTTTCATATTTCTCAGAAAGCAGATGTGATCCAGACGTTAGACAAGTTTGTGTTTTTTGACATTGTGCAATCATTTGTCATTCCCATCTCTCCAGTGCTCTTTGATAGCACAAAACTCTTTTAAGATTCAGCTCAACTGAAGTCTCTAGGTAGTTCAATGTGCACAAAGTTAACTAGTGGAAACAGAAAGCGTAACAAGAATGGCAAGCAGATTAGTCCAGCAAAAAACACCGGAGACGTTGTAAGTTGCAGACAACTTGTCTGTCACAGTCAGCAGTAATGGCTGACAATGACAACAAACTAACAATTAGTTGTTAAACTGCTCTGAGATCTGTAAGAATAGAAGGAAAAAAACCACCTGCTAGTGCTAACCTTGCAATAAGAGCTGCCTACAGTTGGCTGATCAATATCATAACATTGTGCACGAAATGCCTATAGCCTCTAACAGCTCCAGCCCTTCTGCCTGTATCAGAGCTATGCAATACATCTAGCATTAAATGAGAGACGAGTGAGTGAGTGAGCAAAGGTTTAACGTCCCACTCGACACTTTATAGGTCATTTCGGGGACGATTTTTACAGGCCAGATGACCCAACCAACAGCGTCAAAGCACTGAAGGAAGCCAGTTGGC
>Ga0126335_1002584_pt1 | contig 10930 bp, 11 predicted proteins | sample OlaspJWI45metaG_FD_108409 | JGI IMG/M metagenome (GOLD analysis project Ga0126335, IMG submission 108409) | Marine gutless worms symbiont microbial communities from Oahu, Hawaii - Olavius sp. 1 OAHU.JWI-45 metaG | ecosystem: Host-associated > Annelida > Digestive system > Unclassified | place... | reverse complement strand
TATAGCTTAGATTACTTATCAGTCAGCGATCATGTTCGTGGCGTGATTGGCAAGTGCGAACAAACGATGATGTTGTAATAATAAAAGTTCTCGGTTCCCACCCTTGAGTGATGCAGCGTTTAAAGATATTTGTAATGTATAATGTAATGTAATGATAATTCTTATAGTGGCCTAAATAACTGTGGCTACTTCTAAAACAACTAGAGTGTCACAAGATCTTTGGGGCGCACCAACTTAGACTGCCAACTGCCACTGTTGTTATGCCGGCGGCCATAAGTGGCAATACATTTTAATTGCTACATTTATAGTTTCATGTAAACGCTTGCTGTAATAATCAAGCTTAATTGGACACTGTATGTGTGGATGAACTAGATATAATTATTATTCGTGTGTGCAACGCCTATTTGCCAATAAATACTTTAATACAAAATATAGCAAAACAGACAGACAGACACGCAGACATAGTCAGGCAACTTTTCAAAGACAGTTATTAGTTCATTCCGATCACGACTTATGTTCCATTTCGTATAGGCTTAGATTTAACGTCTCATTTTGTTCTGACAACTTGTTTAATCAAAGAATTTTGCATTGTATCGTTTTGCATTGTACACACATACAGGACGCCAAAACGCCATTCAAACAGATTATATAATTAGCTCAGTTACGCCATAGCTAGCTGAGCTAAAACGGATGTTGCGATATACGTCGATTCTTCGTTTCAAACGTAGCAGCACGGTTGCTGCCGTGGCTGGTAGTACGTTTGTAAACTGCACTCACTAGTAGGCGCCACTCTGCAGCGCGCCATAGCGGCGACTGGAGTCTGTCTGACGGACGGACGGAGGGACCGACACACGAATTAATACACTGTATTGCTGTTGTCGTATCGCACTGTCAGTAAAACTGCGCCTAACGCTATTGTAAATTTCGCCGATTGACGACGCAGGCTACTCAGTCAGATCAGCTGGCTGTTTGCGTCGGCCTTGAGCGATGTCCGTCGCGGTGGAGGTAGTGGCGGCGGTTGACGCCTAAGTGAACGCCGATCAGCCGGCGACACGAAGCGGGGCCCAGTCAGCAGCAGTTCATCTGCAGGCTGCGGGGTCGACGACGTCGGTGTGACGGGCCGCCGGTCGATTGGTTGAACTGTGCAGCAGTAGCCGACCCCTCGAGACACACTGCGGTCGCTGGGCCAAGTCGACCCGTCTCTGTCCCCCGTACAACCGCAGCACGCTGACGCTGCGTCCGACGACGTCAACGGCGGAGTCGGACGAGGTTGATCAGGCGACTGGACGGAACGACGTTGACTGCCGTCACCCTCTAAGTTAGAGGCTGCTGCCGACGAGCAGCCTGATGTACTGTCCGACTCGGCTGGTGTGACGGGGCCTTCAGCGATGTCGGGTTGACGTCGCTGATGTCCGCCGCCTTCATTATTATCACTGAGGTAGTGAAGCATCATCCTCTCCTGCTGCTGCTGCTGCTGCTGACTGTACTGCATCGGCCTTGCCATTCCGTGCCAACGGTTCTGTTAGCGAAGCACCAATATAATTATGAGTCACTATTCAGTTCGTACTTGACATTAGAATAATAAGCGATTATTAACATAGTCGGAATACAAAATTAATGTTTTCTATTGTCTCAAAAAGTAATCAACATTATTTTGTACACAACTTTCACAAACCCAAGCCGGGTGTTGTAATTTTTGGCAAGCAACGCCACGAAAATGCGAAAAAGCTACAGCATCAATACAGCAAATGTCCATTTGACCTGATTATGTTGTTACTATACCTTGCAAAATAAAATCTGGTCACAATCTACTACTACACCATAATGCACGACCAACAAAGAAATGCACTTATGTTCGTCCTCCTGCTTGTCCCAACGCAGTGACCCCCACCATATTGTCATGCGTAGGTCTATATTTTCTTGACATCCTTACGGTGACGCAACAGAGCGGCGGTTGGCAGTGCAAGTCATTCGCGAGTTTTTTGTGACTATTACCAACATAATACAGCCATGAAACTGACCTTGTCCAAGCTGTAGAAATTGGACGGAATCGGCATTGACTGAAGTCGATTGCACAACGGCAAAGCCAGAGTTCTACTGTGAGAATTTTCAGATCTCTGCAACAGTTCATAGATAATTGACTGTGCTATATCACACTTCGTTTCCGCCAGCAACAGGACACATTACACTTTACGGGGGTTTAGGACCCTCAACAAGCCAATTAGTAATAGGCCTAACTGTGATTTTGACAGTGCGTTCCAATTCGATTGTACTACACCGTGTCCCAAAAATTGCACCAATTTGTTTTTGCAATAACTTTGCCAAAACTTTCGACATTGAGATAAATTTTGGCATACACATACCTCAATAAATTTGGAATAAAGCGACCTGAATTCATGAATCTCTTTCGAAAGGTATCTGTACAATGCTTATCAAACGTGGAATACGAAAACTTGTATACAACGTCTGTTAAACGTCACGTTCAGGTACGCAATGAAATCATTTACATGCATATGAAACACCAAAATAAAATACATAAACCAGCGACTGCAAAACATTACGCTACAGCAGATACTAAAAGTTCCTGCCTCTGGCCCGAACACACGACCTCAGCCTAGCACGCCACTCGTCAATCGCATCGTCAATGATCGTCTGCTGCGTGCCACTCCCAGGTTTTCGACCGGTGCTGCCAGATTCACGCAGCTTCTTCGTGAAATAATTTAAAGTTCTCGGTTTTCAACCCGTTTCAGTAAATTCTTTAATTAACTTTCTGGTACTATAGTTTTTAAATAGCTACGAGTTTTTGATCAAAATTGTATCTTCATTATTTAAAACCATTGCTGTTCGTCCATTAACAAGTAAATAAAAACCAATTTTAAGCTGGTCGGTTTTCTGATTTACAAAGAAAATAAAATATGCATGTGATACAAAAATTTATTCAGGTAGATGACTGCCAAAAATTATTGAAAAAGAACTTGGTTTAACAAAGCTAGGCGGAAATAAAATAATGCAATTTTTCGGGACACAGTGTAGATAAATGCAACGAACGGCAGAATTTGATTTCAAAATATAATTTTTTGATGTACAATTGTACATACTACATACCGGCAATCGTGGACAATTCAGAAATGGATCGTCAAAAACGATTTCATTTCATAGGTCTTATACGCTGCTGAATCTATGAGAACAGAGTATGAGTAACCACACATTTAACATTTAACATTCAACACTTAGAAATAAGCCTAACGTAATACATAACAGTGGACAGACCAAATGAAACTCAACTGCTGTTTTACAGACCTCAAACTGAAGTCCAGGCTGCGTCTCTGCATCATAACGGCCTGGCGTTAGAAGCCGCCTCTGATCAACGTAGTTAGCTGTGTTACTGTTCGGCCGGACTGTACTTGTCTCTGACGTAACGGTGACGTCATTTGTCCGTTGTACGTTATCAATGATGAGATTCTTACGTAAGTTGCTGTCGACGCCGCTTGAAGGCAGCGGAGACCGTTTTCTTGCCGCGTAGCGTTGCTATATCACAATTACAGCGTCAAAGGAGATAATTCTGACAGCCTGCGGTACCATGACTCACCATGGTCGTATCACAATTGCTCCACGTTGTAACGTGTTCTTCCGTCACAGAGGTTGGAACTCAAAACCATGGTACAACCACGTTACAAATAACCACATCTGTACCACGACGTTTGGACTATTTTTGGATCCGGAAAACATCATACGGCTTTTTAGGCTGCCTCGAATGCATGAGATGCAGACTATTGTTACCGATGTTCGCGGTGTCTGTCTGTTAGTCTGTCTGTCTGTCTGTCACAAATGCACCGAATGACCCCGGATCGGCTTTACTGTGCCGGGTAATCAGCGGCGGCGCGTGCAGTATACGCCGCGTGCCGTGTGCGCGGGTCATTCGGTGCAGCTTTCCCAAATGCTTTTGGCCTCTTGTCTTGTACCGTTGTATGCTTCCGGGAAGGAGTCTTTGTCTGCTTTGGAAAATGTTAATAGTTGTAGATGATCCTTACTTACTTATAACACAAACTGTAAACATTTATGTCATTTACCTGACGGTACTTGACGACGACAACGGCGACAACGAGCAGAAACGTGAGGAAGACCGTGACTATGGCAAGAACAACGAGTATCAGACGATGTCGAGAGAACACAGACAACACATCAGCGACTCTATGTGTTTTGTCGTCGTCGTCGCTACGTTCCAGTCCGCTGACGTCGAGCGGCTCAGACCAGGCCGTACTGACCAAGTTGACGGTCAGCGTCACGATGGCAGAATGCGCCGGCGGCTCGCCGTCTGTGACCGAGATCGCGAGCTCGTAGTGGTCGCGGTCTGCGCGACGCAGGTCGCCGGCGATTGACACGGCTCCGAGGTCGGGGTCGACGTCGAAGAGATGTTCAGCTGGGGGACGGTCGGGGGAGTGGACGATACGGTAGGTCAGACGGGCGTTGTTGGCGAAGTCGGCGTCGTGCGCGAACACACGACTGATGACGTAACCAACAGGCGCGTAGCGCGACACCTATACACGAGTCAGTACATATACATAACTACCGTCGAATGCATGTCAGCGATGCGTATGCTTCCGCCAGACCCCACTTGCAACAAGTTTACGTCACATTGTACTCGAATTTCGGTATATATACCATATATATATATATTTATTTCACCAAATCATGATAGCAGTAGCATGAAATACAGCAAACATAATATACAGCAAAACAAGCAAACAAAAATAAAGAAAAAACTTAACTACACTTTTAAGTAGAAAGCTGTAAATTTACTCACGAAATTAGTCACTCGTTTTCGCCACAAATAGCTTGGCATATCAAATAAAAAACATTCTTGACAATATTTGACAACATCGCTGCGGTTTCTGCTGGACGCGATAGACAGGCAGAAAGAGAGACCGACAGAGCGACAGAAGGACTGAATCATGCACCTTCATGCAAGGACAGACAATGCGCACACTCAAAAAGTTTTCAGAGAATCAGGGTTGCTGAACTTGCTGTCGACGGAGTACGCTGCCTTGTTATAGCCTGCCAATGTTGTGCTGTTCTTTCGTGTGTATTAGTGTCAACTAGAGTAAAAAAATACTGCAAATCATCAGATCAGCGTCATGACGTAATTACTGACCTCCACGGAGTCATTTCCAGGTCGCGGAAAGCTAACAACAGGTGCGTTGTCATTACGGTCAGCGACAAACACGGTGACGTTGACTGTGGACGACAACTGTGGACTGGCGACGTCCGTAGCAGCCACCAGGATGTGGTGAACACGCGTTAACTCACGATCCAGTTCACGGGCAGTCGCCAGCTGTCCCGACCGACGCCCAATCACGAACGCCCCGATCGGCGGCTTCTCGGCAACAACCGAGTAGATAAAACGATCGTGCGGCGGCGAGTCGGCGTCGACAGCGACCAGTCGGCCGATCTCTGTGTCTCGTGGCTGGTTCTCGTAGGTGCCGAACGTGTAGGAAGATTGGGTGAAACGTGGCGGAGAGTCGTTGACGTCGACGATGTTTAGTGTTACGGTTACTGTTGATGAGAGAGGCGTTGGGTGTCCTCCGTCTACCGCCGCAATGCATACTTCGATCTGCCAGACATGAAAGTTATAGTTTAGATGGTAACTGTACAATAAGTTGACTGTTTGCAATAAAGAGTTGATATTCGTCTTAGTCTCGGTTTTGGTACTGTCAACGGCGCAGAGAGCTTCATGCATCTAGAAAAGACCAAAAAATAACAATATATACACCCTACGTACCTTATCGTTCTTCAGTATGGTATTCGATACTTGGGGCACAACCGTCAGCACTGGAGTGAATAGTGAAGATTTGGGGATGACTAACTGCGACGAGATATAGGTGAAAAACTGTTTGTACCTGTTGTAGGGTTTCATAGTCGAGAAGTGCGGCCGTGGACAACCATCCAGTGTCAGCGTCTACTGTTACGAGCTTGTTTGTCGATGAGTTGTTGGACCGACGGTCACAGAGATGAAACTGTATTCGACCGTTGTCCCCAGTATCTAGGTCCGTGGCGTTCAGCTTCAGCAGCGGCAGACCGACGTCAGCATCTTCTCTCACTCCGGCAGTGTAAGACCTACCAGATCGCCGCACTTCTATGAAACCGACAAACTGTTAAATATCCAGTGAGCGGTGTACACCAGACATGGAACTGGGTCACCGGTTCCATGTTTGGTGTACACTGTTGCAACAAAACTTTTTGCATCTTGCCACGCAGTATAAAGTATAAAGTCTCCGTCAAAACATATTCAATTTGTAAACCTTGAATATCAGTAACTGTATATTCAGTGCCATCGCTACCTCTGACTGTGTCGAGTGGGACGTTAAGCCATCACCCATTCACTTGCTATGCTGCGAGCAGGTATTGTTTTTGGCGGCGTCCGTGAGTCTGTCTGTGAGTCTGTCTGTCCGCAGAAAATATCGAAAACTACTGGTCGGAAATTGATGTAACTTGGTAGGAATATGCCCCATGGTAAACGCGAGAAGTGATTAGAAACTGGTGACATTTGACCTTGACCTTTAACCTCGAGAGCTATTTTCGTATTTTTTAGCCCAAGCTATACCTTTTGAATGGCTTTACCTAGCAACTTCATTTTCGGTATGGAGATCCGTCTTCAGAATATCTAGATCACGGTTCAGTTTCAAAGTCATGGGTTAATTTCAAGGTCACGGTAGCAAAATAGCGGCAGCGCGCAGGTTTGTGCTCCCTTGGACATAGTTTAATAATTCGGGATTCAGTTTCTCACAAAAATCACTGATTTTAAGTCTAGAGCTCTCCCACGGACTCCTCTAACTGAGATTAGTGTAGCATGGTCCACGTGGCTTAGAAAAGGACTTTTTTTATTCTTTACGAGAACCTTGTTGCGACTTTACCTGCGATCAAACTGTGGCGCGTGGTCGTTGGCGTCTGCGACGCGTACGACTAGGTCACGTGAATGACTGAGAGGTGGTACCCCGGCGTCGTGGCAGACAATCGTCAGCTGGTACTCGTCGCGGTCCTCGCGGTCCAACTCGGATAATGTCACCAGCTTGTACTCCGTGGACGCCGAGCGTAGTAGCGGCTCCAGTGAGAACACAGCGTCCGCTCTCAACAGCTCACACGTCACCTGCAAGACGAAAACGCGCAGCTGATGCATTATTGGTGACACTTAATCTCGGTGCATATCACCGTGTTCACGGCCCGTCTACAGTGTTCACAGGTAATTTGAACCGAGCCTTAAGACTGTTGCGTAACTGTCATGTCACTTAAAAGTTATCTGATGTTAAGTTCCACTTCCACACTTATATTACTCAAGCGACAGTGAATGATTAGTGACGTTCATACACAGCCCTTAGAAGTTAGATATGTGTTTCAACTAGACCAATTACTTGCATATGAATTACGAAGGTGCTGCTGGCGGGATTAGCGACCAATGGCAGAAATCCACACACTAACTATACAAAGAATGTGTCGACTTGATTTTAGACATAACACTGTAAAATACAACCTCAGCGAACTTCAAAATCGTTTCTCCGAAGACTTCTGGGAGCCATCTACGCAACAGATGATGCAAATGGCTATAAAACAACTGCCTAGCGTGTGTGTGTTAAGGGCGCACCTGTCCACCGGAGCTAGTGTCGGCGTCAGTAACAGAGATGTGAGCAACAAACGACCTCACAGGTAGATTCTCCTCAATCTCGGCATAACCGGCAGGCGTCAGAGCGTTCACGCGTATCTCCGGAGCGTTATCGTTCAGATCTTGAACGAATATCATCACCTAAACACGACAAACTGCAGCATATTAGTTGATAATGCTGGAATTGGCTAAAGAAAATCTATCGAAACAGGGGCCAAAGACGGCAAAAAGCATAAAATATAGAGTTTCACGTTATATTAGATTTACTTGAAACATGGCATCTCGGAGACGGCGGGACAGAAGGGAAGTTTCGTTGACTGAAATCAAAGCAAGTGCTTTGATTGAAAATAATCACATAATTTAAAGGAGATACTTGTGAAATTCGTCCTTGATTCGATCTAAACGATAACTTGATGCACTTAAAGGAACTAAAATAATTTCATCATATGACAATGTTGATAGTAGGCGTCTACCTTGGCGTAGACAGGAGTAGATGCCGGTCCGCGGTCACTAGCGGCCAGCAGCAGAGAGTATTCAGTCTCAGACTCATAGTCAAGTGTCTGGCGAAGAGTCAGAGCGCCACTGGTCGGGTCCACGGCAAACAAGTGCCCGTACTGGGCCTCAGTGCTGCCGGCCAGCGAGTAGACCACCTCGGCGTTGGGACCTCGGTCTGCATCGCTGGCATGGACTGTGAGTAAGACAGCGTCGACCGGCAAGTCTTCGAGCACCGTGACGTTGTATTCTGGACGATCGAATATTGGACTGTGGTCATTGGCGTCCTGAAACAATCACAAAACAATCATCGACGATTACGAGTCACGGAAACGTAAACTGAATTTCACCACATTTAGATTCAAGACTCATTTATCAAATACACAGACCAAACCAAGACTTGGCAGTCAGAAACAAATTAGACAAAACCAAAATGTCGTGATAAAGGAAAATCATACAATGTAGCTAACAGAGAATAAACTCCATCAATAAACAAAGTGTTTTCACTTTCTTACTCATACGCGTACACAGCATAACAACAGAAAACTACCACAACTACTCGTCATTGACACTGCAGTGCTATACTTTCAAGCTTTATAAAACTCATTACTGCACAACAGACACGGCATTTGCGTGAGACCTGTATGAGAATAACGACTTGTAGAGAGCCCGACTTGGCCGGACTACCACCATCCACAGCGGTAACGGTCGCCGTGTACACCGACTCAGTCTCGTGGTCGAGCTGCCCGGTCACAACCAGCTGTATGTCAGTCGACGTCGCGTGTAGACGGAAGAGCTCCGTGGCGTTGGACGTCATCGTGTAGGACTGTACGTCGCGTGGTCCATGGTCACGGTCTACAGCTGCTGGAAGGGCGTAGACGGAGCCCAGTGATGCAGTCTCTGGGACGTGAAGAGTCAGCTGAGAAGGTTGAAAGACAGGGCTATTGTCATTGAGATCGTTTACCGTCAACGACAGCTTAAACACCTGTAAATCAAGGCAATCAGTTCAGAAATCGACTCAAGACACGTTTGGTTTGCGCATTCATACGACACAATGTTTAGCAAAGTACGAGTAGTGGACGTTACGGTGTCTCGTAGATTTAATTTTCACAATTATTATACGTCGTAATCGCGCTCCGGCTACCTCACACCCCTTCAGTTCCCCTCCATCTTTCTCTTCCCAGACACGACGAAAATGAATACTATAAATAATACTACTCGACATGTGCCAACGAACGTAACAGCTATACAGAGAAAACCACAGTGATTTACTTTATGTTGGAACACCGTGTATGAGACTAAGAGTTAACCAATTTTCAAACTGGTCCACGTTTTGGTCCACACTATGTATTGTATTTAAACATATTGGATGATCACTAAAGCTCGGTTCACACCATTGGTAAACTCGGCCCGTGAACATAGGTTGTGTTAACAGAACATAAGTGGTGGAGTGCATACCTGGAAGTAATTGGGTGGGCGGATGATAGCGACGTCTAGAGGAATAGAGCAGGTCGGCCGCTTGTAGCAGATGACATCACGGTCAATGACCTTCTTCACACGAACGATTCCAGAAGGACTGTCGACCCGGAAGAGCCGACTGTGAGGTCCTTGAAACACGTTGAACACCAGAGAGTTGAGGACACGGCGGTCCAACGTCTGATGGAGTCCGGCGTCAGAGACGAGGTCGGCGACAACGGAGTCGATGTCCTGCTCCTCGGTCAGGACGTACTGGAACTCGGAAGGGTCGTCGTACTGTCCCGTCACTGGCACACCCAGTAGCGCAGTCACCAGCAGCGTCATGATCGTCACTGGAGGCATTCTACGGCAGAAGACTGCTCTCTGCGCTGCGGTTAGAGCACGAAATAAATAAACTTCGACACAGTGCCGTCAGCGTATCTTCATTATTATGTACTTAACGCGGTTGTGAAATCGTGAAGCAAATCGTTTAATCGTTTACGGTATCAGTCCCAGGTTACCTGCACAAAACACAGTGCCGTTCATAGAACATCGCAGTGCGAACCGCAGACACTTATGGCGTATGGCCATGATTTCTAATTGAGATCCTCGAACGTGTCAGATAAAAAAAGTCTACATCTAAGACGACATATAAACAACACTGGCCTATAAACGCTGTTTTTCTTTCGCCGATGGTGGCATGGCTATTTTTGTAACAATTAGGCTATTATTAGTTTTTCGGCCAGCGTTCCGGTTTCGAGAAGTTGGGCTTTAGGCCTGCATAGCATTACATCTTAATTAGCAAATCCGTCGTGATAATATTATGCGTACACCACACGACCAGGTATGAGGTTAATGAAGACCCAAGTCTTTGCTCTGGAGTCGGCGACTGCCTGGATAAATTCAGACAGATACTGCGGTGCCGAAGTTGAGATTAGTGGACTGCAAGTGCCATGCAGACACATAGGCCTACATGTAGTTCTGCTATACATCATACATTGAACACGATACGACGCACGTAATAAGAACAGGTCCGAGGCATTTAGGTCCCTGAGCCGCACAGTGCGGCGATCAATCCTTGTCCTGAGTCTATGTCTACATGCACTCCTACCCATAGACGTCAGAGTTAGACTTGAGTGTGGAAGTCATTACGTATTGAGCGTGCTAATGTAACCTGACGCCAGCCTAAAACAAAACCAGGTTCGCACTAGTCATGCTATAAAGCACGCATTATTCACCGACTGCACTATGAACACATTTCAACACTCACAGCATGAAGCTTCATAGTGGCGTAATGGGAGATGAGCCTCTCAAGCTTGCACAATTATT
>Ga0126335_1002583_pt1 | contig 10931 bp, 11 predicted proteins | sample OlaspJWI45metaG_FD_108409 | JGI IMG/M metagenome (GOLD analysis project Ga0126335, IMG submission 108409) | Marine gutless worms symbiont microbial communities from Oahu, Hawaii - Olavius sp. 1 OAHU.JWI-45 metaG | ecosystem: Host-associated > Annelida > Digestive system > Unclassified | place... | reverse complement strand
GTAGTAGTTAACTGCAGCTGTTTAGCTTTTAGAACAGACAGTGCAATGTTTGTTTTCCGTACGCTTGTGAAATTCACATATTCTATACTAAGCCTTAGTAGAGTTTCACAGTGCATTATGATTCATTATAATTAATTAATAAAAAATGAAAGAAAATATTGATAATGATGAGAAAATGATGCCGTTTCGTGTGCACGAAAATCGCTGATCCTATTCTGGAAAGCTATCGACTTATGCCTAGTCATAGGTTGTGGCAAGTCTGACCCCCCACTTCAGATTTGGTAATTCCCACCCTGCCTGCAGCCAATTCAACAAACGCAGCATAAACATAAACAGTATTTAACTTCGATTTCAACATCAGTACTTGATGGTAGCTTATATAGCCTACAATAGGCAGTGATGGTTCTGTGGCAAAGATTAATCGGGCTTCAACCATGTACAATGTTTACGTCCTGCAAAATGTCAGCAGTCAAATGCATTGGCCTAAATGGAATGCGGATTCTCGTGCATGGGTAAAATGCTGATCATGGTTTCACTCTGGCACTGACCAGACGATATGCAAGTGTGAATACAGCAACAAGTGACAGAGCAAACTTAATAATATCAGAATAAAGGAAATGGTGCTAAAAGTGCAAAGCATACAACTACCCGTACTTTATCATGCGACATGTACACATTTGTTGGCTATTGATTCAAAATATCGGTCTTCTTTTTTGGCAGGTTTCTTTTTGCATTCGCGTTACAGTTTACACAAGTTTGTAGCCAGTCTTGGAACCACGACTGATATTGGTAGGTAACAAAATCTCTTCCAAATGTCTCATTTACAAGTTACAACAGTACCATAATTAGTGCCAGAAATTCAGAATAATACAAATCCAAATATTTACAAGAAACTATGAAGTCATTTTGGTAACATACAAACAACAGTGTCAGTAGACTATAGCTAAACAGATAAACAATGAGTCAAAAGAAATGAAACAGGACATTTCTAACTTCAAATTAGCTTAACAGCAGCTGTGTGCCACCAGCCACCACATTGTTCACAACTTGTCGGTCCAGTCAACATTATGCAGTAGGCCTAGTCATGCTGAAACTTGTATCATCACGGCAGGTACAAAAATAAACTGAACACAACATGAAGGAGCATGACCAACAGTTCTTAAAGGTTATTCAAAACTTTTCTTCAGTACTATCATGTTTTCTTCGTTTTCCTTTGTAATAATCTTTAATATACAGAAGCATGCATTAATCTGTGCAGCGTCATACTAAAACAACAAAATGCTTAGTAAATGCATTCCACCTTTTTGTGTCTTTACAAATAAATTAAACATAATGTGATGCTAAAACCATAAGGCATAATCTGTAAAACTAAATGATCTCACACACACAATATGAAAATAAGGTTTAACACGAGAAATACAACAAAAAAGCCCTTTTCAGCTCGATCATATCATGAATTTTGCAGCTGAGCCATCGCAGAAATCGGTCGTTCTTGCACACATGATCCTGAATCACGTAAATGTGAGTCCTGACGATGATGTCTCGTTGAAAGCACTGTGGTCTGTCTGTCCTCAGCAACAGTTCTATTATCATTACTGCACTGGTTATTGCTTGATTGGTTCTTTCTTGGATAAAAATTTCTTCTTGCGCCATACCAATTTCCTCTGCTCCTCTGGTAAGGCTTCTCCGAATGAGACGAACTGCCATCCGCCCAGTCTGGCCCATTTTGCCGCTCATGCGATGCCACCAGAACTTCTGCAAAATTAGTGTCATCGTTTCGTCTTGTATGGTTATTTCTTCTTTTCTGATACACCGCTGCTTGCCTGTGACTACCTATGCTTGTCTCATTTGTATCAGCCTTTTTCTGCTGTGCTGAACTGGTAGTGTCTTTCCTTGATTCATCAGTACTACCAGTAGTACTTTCTGTTCGTATTTCACCACCCCTAATTGCTTCAACAGACTTGGACGTATCACTCGATGCATTTTCTTGTAGCTGTTCCTCTTTGTTGGCCGACAACCTGTCGGCTTTGTGGTTCCAATGTTTCCTTGGTTGACAGTTCAGTTTCCTGGATTTTGTCTCTGCACCAGCCGGGGTACTGGAGAAGTTGCTCAGCTGACACTGTTCTGGATTCTGAGCTCTCTTTGCAAACCTGCTACTGTCATCTACGATTGAGGTCTGCTGATCATGTGATTCTGTTTCTTTGGCAAAATTATCACCACCATTGCATCTTGCATGGTTCTTTCTTCTCTGTTCTACCACTATACTCTCTGTACTCGTATGATTTGTATTGGCCTTTTTCTGCTGAGCTGAACTGTAAGAATCTTTCATTGCTTCAGATGTACTACTTTCTCGCTGTAAATCACCACCCTTACTCTCTTCAATGGATATAAGACTTGCATCAGCTGTATGCCATAATTCTTCTTCCTTGCCAGCTGACAACCTGCTAATTTTATCAACTGTTTTCCAGCACCAGTGTTTCCTTGGTTGATAGCTCTGTGTTTTAGATTTAGCATCTGGATGTGTCTTTCTATAAGGGCAGTTGCCCTGACCTCGTTCTGACACTACTGGCTTTGCAGCTGCAAAACCAGCTTCCTGACCTTCAGAAGGATGACTTGCAGTTTTCATAATTGCTAGCGTGCTACTATCCTCAGCGGCTGAAGTCTGCTGATACCTAGAGTTTCGATAGCTGTAACAACGATTATTTTGTCTTTGACGAGGCCTGTCATTGGAGCGAGACTTCTTGTGCTTACAGTCGGGTAACACCGCACTGTTTGAATCAGCTGATGCTGCTGAGCTGCATGCAACATGGTCACGGTCGGAAACGTTTATGTCATCATCGACATCATTGGAAACTGTGTCATTTGCTGCTGGTTTTGCCAATTTCGACTGCCTGTTTCCGTTGTGATCTCTGTAATGTCTAGGATGTCCACATATATCATAATCACCTCTGTACTTGTGATTAGAACCACTGAAACCATTCCTGCTGTTTGCATAACTATTATTGCTACGATTTGCACCATTGTTCTGCTTATGTCCAGAAGGCACTGTCAGCTTTGCAACTGCAAGACCATCAGCTTCCTGGTCTTCGGAAGATGGATGTTTCACAGTTTCCAGTAACTGCTCAGATCTGACTGCAGTTACACTATCAGTCATATCATCAACTGAATGGCTAACAGGATCATTAAAAACTATGGCATTTGCAGTTGATCTTGCTGATTTCGGCCATCTTTTTTGCTTGTGGTCTCCATAGTGTCTGGGATGTACACGTACACGTGTATCATAGTCATCGTAATCATCAGTGTACTTGTGATGAGAACCGCTAAAACCTTTCCTGCTACTTGCATAACGATTACTGCTACGATTTGCACCACTGTTCTGCTTATGTCCAGAAGGCACTGCCGGCTTTGCAACTGCGAGACCATCAGCTTCCTGGTCTGCAGAAGACGGATGATTCACAGTTTCCAGTAACTGCTCAGATCCATCTGCAGTTGCTCCATTAATTGTCTCATCAGCTGAATGGCTAATAGGTACTACTAGGCCCTCCTGCAACACACACCAGACACAAACTTTTTAAAATTACTCTACTGAAAAAACCACCAGTATAAAAAAGATAAAAGTATTTCATTTTCAACATAAGCTATCCATTTAATGTTTACAGATTTAGTCATAAAAATCTATTCTACACTGTGTCTCAAAAAAACTGTGCAAAATTGTTTTTGTCAGAGCTTCGTCATATTTCCACCAATTTTGATAATTTGGGGCAGAAAGACGACAAAGAGGCTAAAATTATCTGAGGTGCACTCATTTTCCATGTAACCTAATTCACGTCACTACACTACCATGATGCAGATGTTCCAAATTGTTACACAATGCTGAAATTATTAGTATTAGATTGCTCACATCTGCATCATCAGTTCGACGAAGAACGCCATATGATTCGATTTTTAGGTAATTCATACATATTTGAGAAATATTCTTTATGCCCGGGCACCGGAAAGGACATAGACGAAAAACGACTGCTTCGAACGAGACCGATCTTTAGCAAGTCAGTCATGGTGTCAGTTGGATTCTCGAAACTCGGCTGCACTGCTATCCATTTTGTCAAGCCGGGAGTCAAAGTGAATGGAGAATACAATTGGACAACCTACTTGGAAGAGAAGTTACTGCCAAACATATGCCGGTTATCCCAGAATGAGTTTTTCGTGTTTCAACAGGACAGCATCGCCGCACATCGAGCACGCGACACCATCACTTTCCTGAAGCAACAGATGCCAGACTTCATATCTCCAATACTGTGGCCGCCAATTTTGCCAGACCTTGATCCAGTCAACTACAGTGTCTGGAGTGTTCTGCAAGAGAATGTTTACCGCTCTAAAATAGCTGACATCGACGAACTCAAAACACATCTGATCAATGAGTGGGCCAGTGGCATCGTCTAAGCGCTTGTGTCTGTACGCGGGGCCCACTTTGAGCATAAATTCTGACAGTTTTAAACCAAGTCGGTATACTAACTTACAATTCTGCTAAATAAACCACATTCTAGTTTACTGTGTGCTAACTAAGTTGTTAGAAAGTTTACTTCAGATAACAACTTTCAGCGTTGTGTAACAATTTGGAACATCTGCATTTAACACGGTAGTGTTGTGATGCAAATTGGTTGAGGTGGAAAATGAGTGCACCTTGCATAATTTTAGCCTCTTTGATAACTTTCTGCCAAAAATTATTAAAATTGGTGGAAATTTAATGAAGTTCTGACAAAAACAATTTTGCACAGTTTTTTAGACACTGTGTAGACAGTAAGCCAGTAGCATTATGCAGTTGCTATAAATCTGCAATCCTTTTCAGCGTTTAAGAAATGCTCAGAAAAAATCTTTTCAAAGTAAAGTAAAACTAAACGAAAAGACTTATAGCCAAACACCACCAGTCTCTTACAAGATAATAATGCGTGAGAAAAATAAAAATAGTGAGTGAAATAAAAATACTATTGGTAAAAGCTAAATAGATGAAACTTAGTAAATAAAACTAGAGGTAATAAAAATAGGTTTTTACTGTTTTAAGACTGTGTCATAATGTTTGTAAAACAAGAAGGTTTTAAGACAGTCAAGACAGACACATGCACAGACACACAGATGGTGCCAAAAACAATACCTGCTCGCAGCATAGCTGGCACACAGGTAAAAGTGAAAAACAGAATAACAAAAAAGAACATAAAAAACGCTATTCAGTACATACTTAAATAATAGTCTCTCTCATCATCTAAACAATAACATAACAACAGTAAGAAAAAAGTGACAAAAGCAGAGCCATACTGTAATCTGTTTCATTATGCTTTGGTAATTAATACAAAAAGGCATACAGTGTTACTATGTCAGTAACCTAAGCTGAAAAGAGTATCCCTGATAGAAACAAAAAAGATGGAAAAAAACAAGTACACATAATGGACATCCATCATCCAATAATAATATCTGTGTCTATTTTGTAATTAAATAAATATTGCAAAAATAAGCATGTACTGTATATAAAATGCTAAAATGCATTTCTGAAGTTAATATCAAAAAGCACAGATCCACAGAAACAGCAAGCAATTTAACAATGACCTTCGGTATAAAGTACTTGTTTCTTTCGGCTTCCAGGTCTATGATGCCACCCTTTGCCAACTGCTGCAGACAGAGTTCCGACATTTTCCTCTGCATCTCAATAATCTCAGCCGACGGCACGTACATAAACTGTTCCTCATCAGCTTCAATGCTGTCCTGTAGATCATGGGTGTCAACACTGCTCACAATTTCTTCCGGCAATGATTCACGGCATACTGGACAGATGGCCTGCAGACAAAAAGTATAAGTCCACCTCAGTGCTGAATAAATGTTTTATACTACTGTACCAAAGAAGATAGTAGTCCGGACTCGTGCTAAGGGTTAGGGCATTGTACTTGCCACTGACAGGTCATGGGTTCAACTCCTGGCCTCTCCATTTTCATGTAACGACACCCCATAACATCACATCATTGATAATGCCGATAACTGGCATCAAAAATCACTAATATTCATTAAACAAAAGGAGAGGCCAAAGTAATGTCAAAAGCTGCACAAATGCACCACACAAATCGGTACCGGAAACATCTCATGCACTCAATGCAGCCTAAAACAATAACAAGGACAAAAATTCGAGTATTTTCATTAATAAGACTAAGCTTAAATTGATCAACCAACTTGATTAAAATAAAAACTGAAAATAAACTAAAGGATAGGGCAAGTATTGCACCAAACACTGTAGTTTAGAAACATGCACCAGATCTTGAACAGGAGAGTGCACTGCACATGTTGAAAAGCATATCTTTCTTTTTAAAAATGAAGCTTGACACATATTTCATATGCAAGAGATTATAATATTATGCACAGTCCAATACTAAGTGCTTTAACACTACTGGAGCCTGCAAAGTTTTTAAAAAAAAAGCCTCTTCTACAGCAATCTTGAACTATAACTGCAAACTACAAAATAACCCAGTAAATGTGGAAAAAGGTACTAAAACAGTTGTCTGTAATGTGCATGTAAATGCATACTTCAAAAGATTCTTCTGCTGCTGTTGGATTACTAATGCTTTTACATTCTTCTCGGCACTCTTCGAACTCTCTTTGGCAGTGTTCCACATAACGGTAGATGCACGCCAAGTGGAAGAAATGATAGCATGAAGTTTGCGTGAATACTGGTTTGCTGCCACTCGCACTCAACTCCTCGAGACATATCATACACTGTCCTTGCAGCACATTACCGGTTGTCAGACTTTCACGAGCATGCTGCAACAAAATGCATATAATACGCTAACTTTGTGAAGTGAAGGAACGTTATCCAATCCAATACTCGCATGCACCACAATGAGTGTGTAAAACTGTAGGTAGCCATTAGCTTCCAGAGAGAATAATTCTCAACTAAATTTCAAGCCTCAAGTATTAACTGTGCAAGTGCTTTCATATCCAAATCTATCATGTCAAACAACTGTGTTGTCATCACTAGAATATAGAAGTAAGTTTAGTCAGTTGGCATAAATCTGCAATATAACACGAGTTATATCAGACCACTGCTTTGCTGTGGAGCTGACAACGTTGGTGCTGACAATCCCTCAGCATTTAGTTGGAAGATATGGTTTAGCTTATGGTGACTGACATGACCAAGAGCTTATGGTTTTTTTTACCAAGTAACATAACTGGAAAATACAGTTTTTGTATTTTATACTTATTAAGCAGTTTACTGCAATTAGTACTGCTAGTCACTCATTATTCATTAGTGCATGCTTTGTTTGGCAGAGATGCAGAGATTACACTGGTTGAGACTGGTCTATTGGAAAAAGATAGTCTTTCCAGAGCCACATTGAACCATTGAGCAGCACTGATGTTCTACAGCCCACAGAGGCTTAGCAAACATCAGCTTAAACTGATACTGTGGAGAGAACATCTGGTTGGTCAGTCACCAAGAATGTTAACTTAAAGTAGAGGTGAAAGGGTGTAAGTACCATTAATGTCAATAATAATCACTGCTCTACGCAAAGCACACAGTTAACTGATTCACCTCAATAAAATCATACAGCATTGCACTGCCTCTCTTCTCATCTGCTAACAATGTCAAACTTTTCTTCAAGCTACAAAGACGACAGACTAGCATAAAATGAGTAGCAAAATTTCCAGTGGATTGTGCAAAAACCAAAGTCAAAAACGTTTCTGACATTTCTGGGGTGTAAGAGGCCTTCTTGGCCCTTCCTCCCACTTGGTATCCTCAGTTCATTGTTTTTACGTTTAATTCTGAACTTTGTAACAATTTTGTTACCAAGAAATCATTTCTATTTCTATTTTCAACAACCACATTTACAACTGTCAATAAACAATTAACCAAATGAAAACAAAAATTTAAAAATACCGAAATAGGTACTTAATAATCAAGTAGTCTCCTCATGATGCTGAAGCAGCTAATAAACAGTAATAGAGACATGGCATACCTGTTTACACATTCTTCAGTCAGACCACGAGGACTACGTATGTGTATTGAAGGAACACTTGTTGGATACTAATACAATATACAATGCTTCATTAGAACAGCCACCATATTTCACTCAGTCACAAATTATTCCATCAAGTCCTGTGTGCTTTCTTAAGTTTACATGGACACAGACACCTTCAATGTGCATCTGATATTCAACAACATAAGGTACTAGTGTTTTAGTAACATAGTAGCAACACCTCAGATCGAATTTCTCGACTATGCATGTATTATAAAATTCATTCTTCATTTGAAAAATGAAAGAACTGCTGCACTAAAAACATTTTTTTAAACATGAAATGCTTAAACAGAAATAATTAAAAATCATCTACAACGTTCGATCTTAAGCTTCTTAAAGCAATTGTAAAACTCAACCACAACCTGGGCTAATAAAGATTACATTACCTTATCAAGATATCTACAGTCCATCTCCCACATCAGACCCCCATCACACTTATGTGCACTGATTTGAGTTCACAATTTCCCAAGGCTAAAAATTTAACAATGCAAAGACATCAAAGACAGTTCAAATGATACATACATCATCTGGAAGTTGAAGTTGCAGTGTCAGGCAGACCCATTTCTGATCTGAACACTCGCCAGTTGCTGGGTACAACTTTATAGTTACACAGGTTGCTTGACCACTGCAACAAATCACACATGTTTATTTGCAATAATCGCAGAACATAAATGAAGCAATTCCCTAACAAAATACTCCTATGATAAATGTCCAATGTTCAGTCACAGTTATCATTACAAAGCAAATGTGATACAAGTAATAAAATACTGTTCAAAAGTGCTACATATTACACAAATGCAAGCAGAGTCAGAGGTGCTGGGTACAATTATAAACAGCTCTAGTTAAAAACTGCCACTTCGCATACAACTAGCAAAACCACCCGGCAACCATTTGGTCCATCAGTTTCCAGCAACCTCAGTCACACAAAAAATATTAACATCACCCAACACTGTAAAATTACAAAACCTGTTGCTGGTTTCAATTTGCAGTTCATCAATGTAGATTTCTTGCAAAACATCAATTTCCTGTGCCAGCTCACTAAAAATGCACAAAAATGCATCGCATTTAAATATATGCTTATGCATTGCCTAAATAATTAGGACATATACAACCTCTCAGGACAAAGCTCGGTCCCCTTTGTACCGAAATTAACTGTCCCGGTGTCTGTCCCAGTGTCCCGGCTTATTTTAGTCAGACCCAACATATATTGAAGTACGTCATATTTATATAAAATAAAACATAAAAGTAAATCTTGGGATGCCATCAAAATCATATACAACAGGGCAAGTCACTTACACCCTTTGACTGCTGCAATGTTACATTTTCACTTTGTTAACAAAGGCTAGTTCCATCATAAGAACGCGTCCATGTGTCGGCATAATATGCTAAATTTCGAGATAATAGTATGTCGTAGTTAGCCCTCGAATCTTCAGAAATAAGCCGACAACGGCGACCAGAAAAACTGACTCGTAGCACCCAAGAAATTAAGTGGGCGATGCAGAAACTGCGCATAAGATTAAAAGGTAGTTATTTGAAACACTGCCATACAATGCTCTGCAAATCAGCATAATTCTCTATTTTACTCGAAATAATCATTAGGCTGATTCAAAGCTAGTTTGGTGCAGTTTAAACCTTTGAAAAGATTCCAAATCAACTAACATCTCCATGTTTACGTCAGAACAATTTCCGGTATGCTATCTAAACGACGATCGCAATGAAAAACGTACTAAACTTCAGCGAGTACAAACATAGGCCCACAGACCTATAATAAAACACACTAAAACTAAAACAAGAAATCCGATGAGCTAGAGAAAGACGGCATATGCCGCGCCGATGTAACCAACAGCACCGACGTGTAGTGTACCGTACGATAACCTGCCACCAATATAACGGGACATACGGACGAAAAAACAGCGCTTACGAAACAATGACTACCAGCACTTACTTGTGAAATGTGATACCTCGATCTCGTGTAACTTTTGTAGCTTTATTATTACTGCCAAACTCTGAACAATACGCAACCATTGTCAACCATCACAGTAAAGACCACAAAATGGCAGCGTTGTCCAATCGTAAGTAAGATAAACTACAGGGTAAGCGAAAAAGTAAGCCTATACTGCATTATCAATAAATCGTACTAAACCTGTCAACGAAGCTAGTTTTTCGTTAAATTTGAGGCCAAACAAGCACTATAACACTACAGGTTGATATTAAATAGTTCATTGATTAAATATTCTATGTGTGACGTAGAGTGCGACGTCACTAATTAATGTACTGACGCACTGGCGCTGCAATTAATATGCGTAAAATAACTGTAAATAATACAATTTTAATTGAAAACTTGAGAAAAAAATGGGGCTCAAAGAAACTGTTAAATAAATTTACATCTAAAGATTGGTCTACGAGTGGGCTTTATAGCTTGTTAAGACGAATCGATGCAACTGGAAGCGCTGACCGAAAAGTTGGCAACGAACGTCCCAGGTCAGACAGTCAACATCACAAAGGTAGATTAACTCATTGCAGTCAAGAAAATGCACTCGGCACCCACAAAAGTGCTGGGGAAATTGAGCGATACGGGGGTTGCAATATGTTCTGTTATGATGTTGACTGACGTTCTCGCCGATCATATTGCAGCGTCAGTGCGTCGCTACATTAAGTGACGTCACACATTACGTCATACATAGAATATTTAATCAACAGAATACCTAATATTAACTTGTATTATTATAATGCTTTTTTTGGCAAAAAAATTGGTTCGTTGGCCAGTTTTAATACGATTTATTGATAATGCAGAAGAGGCTTACATTTTGGCACACCCTGTATAACTTAGTTATTATTATTCCTCAGTGCACAGGCGAAATAGGTTGTGTGGGTGGGTTT
>Ga0126335_1002582_pt1 | contig 10933 bp, 7 predicted proteins | sample OlaspJWI45metaG_FD_108409 | JGI IMG/M metagenome (GOLD analysis project Ga0126335, IMG submission 108409) | Marine gutless worms symbiont microbial communities from Oahu, Hawaii - Olavius sp. 1 OAHU.JWI-45 metaG | ecosystem: Host-associated > Annelida > Digestive system > Unclassified | place... | reverse complement strand
GTATTATACATAACGCATTGTGCAGTGTATTCGTTGTTACTGCTAAGACAGAACTTGAATCATGTTCACAGACGTTTAGTTAAGTATTAGTTAAGTTTTCCTTTTTATTTATTATAATTTAAAGTATGCTACCATATTGGCGAATAACAAATAAAGACATAAGCACACTCTAAGCATAGCCTACTGGGCGTCTGACAGCTCAGTGGTGTGATTTTTCAAGGCTATATGCACTATTTTAACATCCAATGCAGCCAGATCACATTGGCCTACGTCCATTACATGAATTACGCTCTTATTAAATCTTTTCGTAGGCCTCTTCCTACTCAGTCTTCTCCTCATTCACTTCATTCCACTCATTCCAGTTTATCTTCCATGTCAACACATTCATTATCTGTCACACTTTCACTCTTTCGCTCTATCCTCAAAACTTACCTTTTTCAGAAATCTTTTCCACCTTAGTCATTTCACACTCACCTCCGGACTGACTTTGCGGTTTTTGGCCTATGATTCGACGGTTGGATTTGATTACGTGTGGTAGACTAAGCTGGCTTCAATTACTGACTACAACTAGTGACTAAACTCTGTATGTCTTATCTTTTGCCGTATATATTCGTGCCACATTTGAATGGTTAAACCAGAGACTTGAGTTAAACTGCAGTCAATCACCCAACAGTCAATTCATCTTCTGGACATTTGTGCCCCATACCAAATCTGACAAGTCAGGGTTAGTGTCAAGCTTACGCTTAAGGCCGAGATTCGGGATTGGGTCATGGTTAGGTTTTGGTTAGGGTTAGGGTCAGATGTAGCAGCTGATGTAGTCGTGAACAGCGGCAGAAGGACGAGATAAGTATTAAACTGGACGTCGTTTAGGGTCATTTTCTCCGTTATTTTTTATGGGAAGTCCCATAGTAAAGCAGTAAATTATGTTGTCATTGGTGATAAGTCTATAGGCTATGTTGATGAGCTGAAGTACTTAGTATATTTTGTCGGCAAATGTGTTTCGTATTAGTTTGCATCATAAGGGTGACTTACGCTCTTATTAACGCTTTCAGAAATCTTTTCCACCTTAACGCTTTGTATGCCAAAAGCAATAATACCGGGCGCAGACGAAGAAAACTAATATTCCATTGGCCGACAGTGATGACGAATATTGGTGATTAGTAACAAGATCCTAGAAGCAGAGTTATCGTAAAGATAATTAAACGAGATCAAAACCATACATCAAATTACCATCTATACGAAAACAAGATAAACTCAATCTGCGCTTTTGCTGAGCTCCAAGCTGAAGGTCTCTACTCTCTACTCCGCGATCGAGGCACTGATCCTAGCGGGGCAACCAGTCGATTTGCTCTGCATCCCGACACTTTGAACTCGGAATAATTTCGCGGAGGAATGTTGCTCGCACGCGCACAAAGACAACATGCATACCGAGAAATCGGAGCCGAGTCTATTGACGCAGGCTGGGGTGGCGGAGGACGCGAAATCTCCCATGTACCTGGCCACTCGTCATTGCTTGCTAGGGCAGACGCCGCTGATGATGTATATCTGTTTTCATATTGCGCCAAATGCGGCGCTATAGCTGATCTATCGACTGCAGTGACTTCCCGCTGGGATTGACTGCAGTGCAGACTGCTGCTGCTAGTGCCGAGCTGATTATGATGTTGCATCCCTTATCTCCCGGGGCCTATACGCCTCAATCCGCACTTTCGTTACAGTGGTACGCTTCGCAGGTCCACACAAAGGAGTTTGTCTGTTGGCTGATAGAATTATGCACTTTGTAGTGAAATTACAACGCCAAGCAGTGGAGCAGCCTACTAGATTTTGGATTGTGGTAGAAGCGTATGAAAGGTGCCAAGTCTGGTGTCCGGACAGTTAATAGCGGGACAATTAAGCCCGTGGACACATAATCGCGCGGACTCTTAATCGCGTGTCACTTAATTGCGGGACAGTTAATCGCGTATAATACTATACAACCGTCCAATAGACAAACTTCCATAACGCAGGATATATTAAATTGTAAAAGTGCAATAAAATAAACACGCACAATTATATCGAAGTAACGTTTGCACATTGACCACAAGTTAATAATATAAAATGTTATAACATTAGACGATTTACAGTTACAATGAGTTTACATTAGTCTATCATCATTATTCAATTATTGGTGCGTAGTAACATAACAATAAATTTTACTCACGGCTGGTACTCGGACTCGCGTATAATACTAGGCTATACAACCGTGCAAAAGACAATGTTCTACACGTGAGATAAATGTGCGATGTCATGTAAATACAGCAGCACCTCGGACTGAAGCAGTGAAGCAGTGAAGCCGCATCACGCGATTAAATGTCCCGCGATTAACTGTCCGTAAACCGCCAAGTCTCAGTGCGAGGTCTGGGGAGAGACAACAGAAGTTTCTTTTTAATTTTGTCTCAAACTTGCATTTTCTGCTTTTCCAACGCACTTTTAAAGGCCACTTTATTCAGCGTACTCCGCAATGTCTCACTGTGTGTCGACAGCATGGCTAAATGCTACTCATTCACTTTCACGGTTTTCTTATCTGATGTAACATTCATATTTCATAAGTCTTTCCGTTTTACTTATACATGTCAAAATAACGCTATCGGATATCGTAGAAACGCGCCAGCGTTTAAAAGGCAACCGGTATGTCTATAACCGGTGAAACCTGATAAGCTTTGTGGACGCAAGTAGTAGGTAATCACAATGCTCCAGCTCACATTTACCATTCCTATAAAGTTAGTCCAGGTTAAATCCCCTGTTTCCCAACCTTCAAAGGTTGAAAATAAATGTTGCTCGAGGTTTCATTCGACTGCAGCTAATTCCTCGAATTTGACTAGAACAAAATTTTCGCCTTCAGATTGGCTTTAACCTGTAACCACCCCCATTTCCCTGCCTTAGAAAGTTTTCCAGGTTTAAATTTTTATGGCCCCGGTCAACCTCAAGAAATAACCCCATTCCCCCGCTCCCCAGCACATAAAGTTAAAACCCATTTTTATCTTCAATGTTTAATAATTGGAAGTCACTCGGAATAAATATAAAGTTGATAATAACTAAGCCCAGGATTGGTTGGTTCCGCTTCTAAGCAGTACAACCGGAAAATGCAAACTCTACTTTGTGTTTCAACTGGAAAATACTGTATTTTGTTTCCGATATAATCGGGTTAGGTGGTTCCAATAAAGTCCTGTATATTCTCCGCCAGTCGACGCTTCTAATCTCCACATGTAAATTCTTTCAGTATTAGTATATCTTCCCCTGAGGGCGATTCTCCAAAGTGAAACTAAGTCTGGACATTTTACTTGTAACCAGAAATTCCTAGATTCTCCGTTAGTGGCCCATTTAATACCACATCCTCTTCTACGAGTACTAGAATATAAACTGTTTTAAAGTGCATTAGTTGGTTGAAGCATGTTGCTATGATACGATGACGCCGTAACAACAAAGCCAAATTTATTGTTAGGTTCACCAGAGTTGGTTCTTAAGTCTGAAACGTAACTATGTAATATTTTGCAAGGTCTAGTATCAACGTAAAGTTTATTTGCCACCTCATGTGGATATGTCAGCTCCCTCAAATTTGTTATATGGTTTGAATTCATCCTGATATCTTTGTGAATTATTATTTCCCTCTGATCATAAGTTGACCCAAGTTGACAAACCAGCTTGTTTTTAGCTTTGACCAGGAAACCGTGGTCGGTGTCCACCACGACAGGTTCGCGACGAAATACATAGTATATAGTCCCCAATGGAATGACAAAACGTCTGTTTTCTATAAGGTCAGTATAATCTAGAACTCTATCATTATCTCCGTCTGCACTTATTATCAAATTGCCAGTCATCGTGTCTCCACTCGCCAGTAATGCTTACTTTCGAGTCAAAATCCCTTTCAGAATCTCTAATCAGTTGAACTGCTTGTGACCAGCTGACGGCATCGTTACCTGTATTTGGTAAGGTAGAAGGTTACCCATTTATTTATGTTTAGGTCGCCTTGCGTTGTACCACCATTCTTAGAAACTCCACCGGATGTACCGGCATTTTTGTCCACATATCTTTTTGTAGTAGCATCCTATGAATTAGACAAATCTGCTACATTAGCAAGTTTATGAGAATTCAAGTTAATATCTCCAGCTGCTAAACTTGTTCCATCCTTTCTTAGAAAAGTATTATTGGCTTGGGACAAACTAACTCCACCGCTTAAAGCCGTCCTTCCTGAAAATCCAACATCGGTGTGACCAAATTTATCTACAGGCATATTTTGTTAGATGTAATTTTATATAGATGTAATCATTTTTAACATTTTAAAAATTTTATTTTAAAACAAGCCATTCATAATTTCTTGAAAGTCAGTTCCTTCGCTAAGTTTTCTTCAGTAAGAACAGACATAAATGACCACAGAAAACTTCGTCATGCGATTGAACTTGCTCGCTGTTACAATAAACTGGACTGTGCAAATACTTTACCAACTCCTCAGGAGGTGGAAGTCCGTAGCTATCGAAAGAAATCTTATTGCCTACGGACATAATACCTTCAATGTCGCCTGCGGTTAAACCAGCAAGTCCACTGAGTCCCTCTCCCTCCAGATCCGTCCAGGTTAAGAACTCCAAATTCGTTTTTCCGACGTTTCTTGGGTAAACTGTCTCTCATAAATATTCCTCTAAAGTTTGGAATATCCAGCTTTTTCACTCCCTCTGTTAACTCATACTTTGACAAGGACGATTTTGAAAGATAACACCCATAACATCAATAGGCCTACTTTTAATGTATTCGTGACTTTGTTATTTTTCTTAAATTATTGTCTTTTCAAACAATGAATAATGGCCAATAGCCTCTTCCAGTATCACTCTTTTGCCATCATCTGCAGATAATGCCATCTTGTTAATTTCCTCAGTGTAAAGGTCATGGTGATCAGACTGAATTTTAGACATTAGTCTTCGCTGTACTACTTTAGTTTGAAGGCACCTTATATTGTCTTCATGAGATATTTTCTTCTCGGCGATATTCTTCTTTATTCCTTGACATTTCTTATGTTCCTTGTCAGCTATTTTATAGGAGTATAGTTTAGGTCTTAAGGCAATAATTTCCGCGATTTGTTTTCCACAGGCTTCGTCTTTAAACATTCCAGTGACTTTCTTATCGACCCCAGTTCTTATCACTAAAGAAAGTTCCTGTGGATACACACTAGTGTCGAACCAATCACAGACATCGTCAGAAATATTAGAATAGAATCATCAGTTTGAACTTCGTATATTAAGAAATCAGTATCTGTATAGGCTAGAGTAGTTTTGCTTTACCGCCATATTTATCCTTCATGTAATTATAGTGGCAGTCGTACACTAAATTTTTCGACATCGCGACATATATAGGTTTGCTATAATTACACTTAGTTCTGTTCATGTGAACTGCAACTAGATTCTCGTCGAAAATGGTTGTATAATCATAGTTAAATTTCTCAGCGAACTAACGGCTTTCTCCCTACTGGTCATTAATTTCATATCGACATATTTCTCCACATTGCTAATCCCAGGTTGAATCGACCTAGAAAATTCCCCCAACCTTTGAAGGTAGGGAAACGGGGGATTTAACCTGGATTAACCTTAGGAGTAGCAAATGTGAGTTGGAGTATCGTGATTACCTACTACTGACGCACGCTGCTGAAGCCTGTTCTGTGCAAGAGGGTGGGAGCATATCAAGAGTGATAGACCTGCAACTTTTTCTTTACATTTCTGTACTTTACGTATAACAGTAATAGTAATAGTAATAGTAAAACAGTCATTTCTATTGCGCCTCCTACAATACAGTAAAGACTGATGGCGCATAACATCAAATGGTGATGACAGCAATGATGACAACGATAATGATAACATGATAACAATAAAACATTGATAACATAATTGTAATAATAGTAGTCTCAATTTTAGTCATAGGCCCTTTTGAAAAACCAGATCTTCAAGCAACTTTTGAAAGCATCCGTTGAACAGGTAGCAGTCTTGAGATATGTGGGTAGACTGTTTCAGGCTTCGGGGGCAGCGACAGAAAATGCTCTGTCACCGAACTGACGGTTGGTGCGGGAGACGACGTAGTTCCCGTTTGCTATAGCGCGCAACGTAGTCAATGACAATGACGGGTCGTTAGCAGCCGGCTTCAACATGTTGCTGATGTACTGTGGCGCTTGACCACGTGATGACTTGTGGACTAACAAGCACAGCTAACGTTTGCTTATCATGGTTGTACTGGCATAAACAAGTGGCGAGTGGCCTAAACCTTAGCGAGGATGAAATGAATTGATGGTTTTTCATTGAAATTCTGTCTCTAAAACGGCTGGCTCACACTTTTGGTGACATTTGTAGCGACGGACGAATATCGGGCTGACAGATCGATGGGCACTTGCCAAGGCAGCCATTAACTGCATCGTTTGCTATGTGGTGGCAAATAAGCGCGCTCTCTCTTCTTATGTAGTTGCTGTTGTTACAAGAATAGTTACCTTGGAAACTCGTGCGGGACGCGGCTGATTGGCTGAGTGATCGGCAGCTCTAAGAGTCGGCACTATGCGACGAAGCTTGTCGTATTCTCGCTGCTGAAGTCGCCCGACGTCGTAGCGACCGCGACGATACTTGCGGCAGACGCGTTGTCCGGCGGCCGACGTCGAAGACGCGGCTATGACTGGGCGGGCTGGCCGCCGCCACGGCGAGGAGTGGGCCATTCGCCGACGGATGAGCCGTCGCCGTCCGGGTCTCCATGAAACCGTTACACGGTCGGACTCCATCAGCATTCACTGATCTCTCGCTGCAACATTTCGCACAATTCCTTATACGTCTTTGTTTCTGTTTCTGCATGAATCTACACAAATTTGCATGGGAAATAAATTGCACTCGGTGTCACAGTTGACGCACATACCGCGTGACGTAGTAATGATAATTTGCAACGCTGTCGCCCTTCGGCAGCAACTTAAATACCATGTGTTCCAGCAGTCATTTCTTGACGTGACGTTCTACTGTGGCATAGCTCTGTTGAACCGTAGCACCCTTAGTGATTCTTGCAGTCGCAATGGCTACTCGGTTTCTATAGAGATCATTGATTGATGATTGATTGACTAAGGTATGTAAATAGGTACAGATGCGTAGAAGAAGATGAAGAGTCCCACGGCCTTCAGAGACCATAGTGGAGGAGCTCATCCTATTCTTTGAGCCGACGTGAGCTATTCACCCTATTAAGCCAGCATTCATGACTCGCAGAGCCAGAACACTGGCAGTCCTAGACTGGACATAGAGCGTTCTATGTCGTAGAACACGCCGTTGTTGACCAGACCAACGTTGTAAACCACTGCGCCGCGCCTACACGGTATACGACTCGCATAAGCGAATCAAGCGACACGGCCCATACAACAGACAGGAATCAAAAATAGCATAATATAACTGCAATAACAGCATGTAGTATATTATAGCCATTATTTTAGACTGATAAAAATAATGAATATTAATTATTAACTTACAGACCTATAAGTCAATTTTCTCAGGTTAGTTGTTGAAGTGAAACGAAAACTATCTAGGTATTTGATGTACGCCGAGCAGATGACATATAAAGCAAGAATTCTTCACATTTGTTATTCCTTAAAGGTCGCATAAACCTGCGTAATCCACAAATCCGGCATAGGGTTAATTCCTCCTTTCAGCGTACTAAGCGTAGTCAGTGGGCTACAATAAGCTGCAGCGACGAATTAACAGGCGGACGGGCGCATTATCGAGTTAAAAATGCATGCGAGTCGCGGCGTAAATGCTGAATTATTGAGCAGGCGTCTCACGGTTGCCAAACAGCTCAATGAGCGGTGCGGTGCCACACGAACGACACGACCACTGCATATTGTTGGCAAATTGCACACGCCTTCCTTCCCTCCGGAGACACGCATGCAACTATCCGCCGTCGACCGCCGACTTGCGGTACGTGTACTCCATGCAGCCAAAACACGTGAACACTTTCTTTAACGTGGATTAATTCAAAACCTTTACGTTGACTTTTGTTCCTGGTGATTACCAGATCGATTAATAACGAAGCAATTGACGGTGACTCGTGTTAGTTTTGTATTTTGCGTCGTGACAGCGTGACAACTGACAATACGACCATGCCATTTAGAAGTGCAAGACATGCAAAAAGAGAGAGGGAGCACACAGGCCTATAGGCCTACGTAAGTGTTTAACGCACGCTATCCAGTGCCGTAGCAAGCTGAGTCTATACTGATGCGCAAATTAACGCAATAACAGTGGAAAATTAACGAAAAACCAAAGTCATTATCGGGAAAGCAAAGAAAATTCGAAATCTGTCAATCAGATAGGAAGCAGTGCGACTTGTAAAAGGCTGCGACGGCTGTATCTGTCATAATTAATGAAAAATTACTGCAATTATGGTTTTCGTCCAAGAACCAACAGCAGCAACTGCGTCGCCGCGGCTTGTTAAGTCAAACGGTCAAACAATCTTTGTCAGACGAAACGAGAAATGAAGAAATTTCGCCATAACGTAAATGTAACAGCGACGCTGAATTTACCTCTCTGTCTGTCAGTATTCAACGTCGTTTATAGCAACGAGAACGAGTAGTTCCGGGTTAGTGGCAGTTCCATGTAGCCTAGATCAGATAGATGACACCGACACTCCGACAGTCATAGAGAACACAGTCCATACAGCTCTATAGAGCACATGCAGCGGCGACGACACAGTAGTCGGGCACGGACAGGCAATATGACGTGACGGCTGATGAAAGTGCTTCTGTCAATATAGCCATGCTATGCTGCTACGCCTGCTGCTGTAGCTACCGCGCCTCTTGCTACGCACTGGTATCTCGCGTTAATACTCGGATTCCGACGAATTGGTATCCAGCGACAAAGCGCCACGATGAAAGTGGGCATTCGTCTACTGACGTATTTAACAGTTTGGTGAATTGTTGGCCCAAATGAACAACACTAGTGCAGTTTTTGTGAGTATCGTTTTGCCTGTGCACCTTCAGTTAGGCCTGTTTTTGAACGGATGTTATCATGTTTATATGTTTTCATCGAGCAATCTTTAATGTCAGTTACACAAAGTAACTCCACTCACCGTCAACACTTACCTTCCATTACGAAGTTTACTCCCAAGTCACAACAGATACAAATGCATGTACATTACTTAACAATTTATTACTGAAGTCTAACTTAACAGTGTCTCCTTGTTGCCTAGTACCGACGTGTCTCACTCTAAGCTATGTTTAGATGCCACCATGGCGTCCACAAAGCGCCTCTGTGATATCATTACGGACGCTGACTGCATTCATTGGTCTTCGTTTTGCCGCCGGCCATACACTGACCGTACATGCGGTTTTCGCTGTACAATATGTCCGTCACTCATATTTTACACTACCAGGCCGCCAGCTCACATAATATTATAGTAGGCCTAAATATAGTGGCTTACTGGGGCAATAAAAAAACCATATGATTATACGATGCACACCAGAATATCGAATAATGAATAACGAATTTTGTTAGAGGTCGTATAATCATTCCAGGTAGCAGGGCACAAATATATAGGCACAAGAATTGAGAAATGGCATCTTTTGTGCTTATCGCCATAATGCAGGGCATCAAAATTACATCACGTGTAACATGCATTTATGACCTACAAAATGGCGCCTACAGAATCGTACGGAAAGAATCGCCTACGTTGAGTGACTAATTAGCTTTATCCGAGACTTGGGCAGTCAGATGGCACGTGACACCAGCGAACCACTGTTTGACGGTCCAGTCTGGCGTTTTTCAGTCCTAAGTTTATTGTCTACCTACCACCCTAGGCCCCACGTAAGGTGTGCTGATTTCACTTAATTTATCAGATCTATGGTAATGGATATGCGCGACATTTTGTAGGTCATGAATGCGTGCTACATGTGATGTAAATAATTATAGTTTGATGCCCTACAGTATGGCGCTAATTAGCAAAATGACGTCATTGTCAATGTCATCGTGTATAGTCTAGCCAACAGAATTACACTGCATGACTGACAAGATAGGTGTAAACAACTTGCCCAAATGTTTATAAATAATTGCAGTGTGGCGCCGAATCGCCACTACTGGCAGCAAAATGTAGTAAAATGTTAAAGTTAATTGACAAATTAATACAATGTTCAGTTCCTATTTACTAAATCGTTTGCCGTCGAAAGTTAACCAGTTGTTGCTTTTCGACAATAATCCTTCAGGCACACCGATATGTTCTATAAGACTCTATAGGAATGTATAGACAATAACGAACATTTATGTGCCGGCTAAACAGGCTAGGTCTAATGTAAAACGAAAAATGCTCCGAAAAAAGTTAACGACAACGTAGAGCATTTAAACTAAATGTTTAGACACATAATAAACCTATAGGCCTACACATGTACAAGTCTACAGTGTACATAACTACCAACTACAACGAGTACTGGACGCTACTTTTATATATAGGCCTAGTGTAGGTTTGCCTTTTAAACAACGACAACAAATTTACCCGCCTTTTGCTAAATGAAATCCGCTGCAACACACGAAGTTATACTGTAATTTATATAAAATGGTGACGGTTATGACCTAACATTGCAACATACAAACACGCATACGTTGAGCGCCCACGGCACACTGCACGCCGACTGCCAGTCTCTCTGTCTCCAGGCTTCGTGCGTGGCACCCAGCACGCCATAACTTAATTTGCGTTCCTTTGCACAACTGACAACGTCCAGCGGCTGCAAACGAAAAGTCACGACTACGTACTGTGTTACGAGGACACACTCAGTACTACGTGACAACATTTCAGCACATACGAGGGTTGATCAATAAGTAACGAGAAAAACATATAAAAATAATATATTGTCGGCACTTGACATAATCAGTGGTTAGGCTACTTCTTTACAACAACACAAGTACCCTCTATGGTC
>Ga0126335_1002581_pt1 | contig 10934 bp, 7 predicted proteins | sample OlaspJWI45metaG_FD_108409 | JGI IMG/M metagenome (GOLD analysis project Ga0126335, IMG submission 108409) | Marine gutless worms symbiont microbial communities from Oahu, Hawaii - Olavius sp. 1 OAHU.JWI-45 metaG | ecosystem: Host-associated > Annelida > Digestive system > Unclassified | place... | reverse complement strand
GCGTCATTCCGGCGAAGGCCGGGCACGCAGTGAAGCTTTAGCGCTATCCAGTAATTTCAATGTCTTATGGATGCCGGATCAAGTCCGGCATGACGAAATCGGACTTTTTACGGTTTTATCAAAATTGAGGTGTGACTTGTTTATCCGATAACCGCCAGCACGTCATTTTTCTGGACTGAATCGCCACTGGAAAAGTTGATCGCCTTGACCGTTCCGCCGCAGGGTGCCGGCAGGGCGTTTTCCATCTTCATGGCTTCCAGAATCACCAGGGTTTCGCCTTCGGTCACCTCATCGCCGACTTTTTTCTCGTATTTGACGATCATGCCCGGCATGGGCGCATTCAACGGGGTACCGGCTGCCGCCGGGGCTGCCGCCGGGGCCGGTGCGGCGGCCTGTTCCCTGGCCGGCGCGGCCGGGGCGGCCGGGGCTGCCGCGGGTGCGGGTGCCGGCGCTGCCACCGGGGCACCGGCCATGGGCTGGACATAGCTGACCATCGGGGCGCCATCGGCCGGATCGACACCGACCTCAAAGTATTCGTCGTCCACGAAAACATTAAACGTGCGCACATTTTCCGTCCTGGCCGGCGCCTTTTTGGCTTTCGGTTCGATCAGCAGGCCTTTTTTGGCCTTCTGAATCATTTCCTGCTGTTTCAGGGCCTCTTCCAGGGACCGGGGCATCACCTCTTTGGGCGGCTCTTCCTTGCCGTATTTCCAGCTCAAAAATTTCCGGCCGGTGACCGGATAGATGGCGTACAGAACCAGGTCGTCCATGTCCACGGCCAGGTCGCCGATTTCGGCCCTGGCTTTTTCCAGCTCCGGCTCCAGCACTTCGGCCGGCCGGCAGGTGATCGGCTCTTCCCCGCGGTCGTAGCCTTTGAGGGCTTTTTTCTGAACCTCCGGATCGATGGGTATGGCGGTCTTGCCGTACAGGCCGTAGCACAGGTCCTTGACCTGGCCGGTGATCATCTTGTAGCGTTCGTTTTCATCATCGAAAAGCACGTTGTTGACGGTCTGGATACCGACGATCTGGCTGGTGGGCGTGACCAGCGGAATCTGGCCCAGTTCCATGCGAACCCGCGGCAGCTCGCGATATACGTCGTCAATTCGATCCAGCGCATCCATTTCCCGCAACTGGTTGACCAGGTTGGAAAGCATGCCGCCCGGGGTCTGGTGCAACAATACGTTGATATCGATGATCGACACCTTGCTGTCGTCCAGCAGGTGTTTGTATTTGGGCAGCACCTGTTTTTCAAGAACTTCGTTGATTTTGGCCAGCAGCTTGATATCGAAACCCGTGTCCCGGTTGGTCCCCAGCAGGGTCATGACCAAAGGTTCGATGGCGGCGTGGGAGGTGCGGTAAGCATAAGGGGTCATGCAGGTATCGATGATGTCCACCCCGGCTTCGATCGCTTTCAGATGCGACATGGACGACATGCCCGAAGTGAAATGGCTGTGCAGATGGATCGGGACTTTTGAGTTGGCCTTCAGCGCCTTGACGATCGCGTAGGCATCGTAGGGGGCAATCAGCCCGGCCATGTCTTTGACGCAGATGCTGTCGGCCCCCATGGCCTCCAGATCTTTGGCTTTGTTGATGTAGTAATCCAGGTTGTAGACCTCGCCGCCCATGCGCGGTTCGGTCATGGTGTAGCAGATGCAGCCCTGAAAATGCATCCCGTGTTTTTTGATGACCGGTACCACGGTCTCAAAATTGCGGTAATCATTCAGGGCATCAAAGGTCCGGAAGATATCCATGCCGTTCTCACAGGCCCGGTCCACGAAGGCTACGGCCACGTCATCGGCGTAGTTGCGGTAGCCCACCAGGTTCTGGGCGCGCAGCAGCATCGAAAACGGGGTCTTTTTAAAATAGCGCTTCAGGGTCCGGATCCGCTCCCAGGGATCTTCGTTCAAAAACCGGTGCATGGTGTCGAAGGTGGCCCCCCCCCATGTCTCCACGGCCCAGAAGCCGACCTCGTCCATCATCTCGGCCACCGGGATCATGTCCTCGGTGCGGCCCCGCGTGGCAAACAGCGACTGGTGGCCGTCACGCAGGGTGAGGTCCTCTATTTTAACCGGATTTTCGGCTTTGGGACGGTCCGGAGCGTAATTCATTTCCGACAGTTTGACTTGGCTGTGATCACTCATTGCATGTGTCTCCTCTGATAAATTTTAATCGCTTTGCCGTTGCGTTACGTTTTTAATCGAAATTGCTTATCAACGCGAGCCGTGAAAACCCTTCATCTGCATCAGGTTGCCCATCTGCATCATGGCCTGCCGCCCGCTGACGCCCCAGATATTCAGGGAACGCTGTGTAGCCGCCGGCGCCTGGGCAGCCTCTGCCCCGGCAGCGGCCTGGGCATAAAGCGCCTGCTGTTCGGCTTCCAGGTACATCGAAACGGCTGCCATGGCAGCGGCAATCTTTTTATCGAGCGCCATAATCGACTCCGTTCATTGGTTTTAGGTTTTATAAAAAACGATCCAGAACCTTCAGACCGACCGGTCAACAGGCTAACGGGCCAACGGACATCTACATCGGAATATTGCCGTGCTTTTTAGGCGGCCGCAGTTCGCGTTTGGTGCACATGATCTCCAGGGCCTCGATCAGCCGCGGCCGGGTTTCACTGGGCACGATGATTGCATCGATGTAGCCGCGATTGGCCGCGCGGTACGGGTTTGAAAACAGCGATTCGTACTCCTTGATCTTCTCCCGGCGTTTGGCCTCCGGATTGTCGGCGCCGGTGATCGCCTTGCGGTGGATGATATTGGCCGCGCCGGCCGCGCCCATCACCGCTACTTCGGCCGTGGGCCAGGCGATGGTATAGTCGGCACCCAGATCCTTGGAACACATGGCCAGATAAGATCCGCCGTAGTCCTTGCGCGTGATCAGCAGCAGCTTGGGAACCGTGGCTTCCGAGTAACACCACAACAGTTTGGCCCCGTGGCGGATAATGCCGCCCCACTCATGCTGGCTGCCGGGCAGATAACCGGGCACGTCGGCAATGGTCAGCATGGGGATGTTGAAGGCATCGCAAAAGCGGATAAAACGTGTGGCTTTGTCCGAGGCATCGATGTCCAGACAGCCGGCCAGGACATTGGGCTGGTTGGCGATGATACCGATGGTCCGTCCGTTGAGCCGGGCAAAACAGACCACGATGTTGCCGGCAAAATACCGGTGCGGCTCAAAGAATTCACCGTTATCCACGATGCTGACGATCACATCCTTCACATCATAGGACTGGTTGGGATTGTCGGGTATGATCGCATCCAGGGCCGGATCGGTGCGCTTTGGATTGTCGCCGGTGTTCACGACGGGCGGATCTTCCATGTTGTTGGCCGGCAGGTAAGACAGCAGCGTTCGGATCTGGACAATGGCGTCCTGATCATCCTCGCAGGCAAACTGGGCCACACCGCTCTTTGCATTGTGGGTCATGGCCCCGCCCAGGTCTTCAAAGGAGATCTTTTCGCCGGTGACCGCCTTGATCACATCCGGACCGGTGATAAACATGTAGCTGGTATTTTTGACCATAAAAACGAAATCGGTCATGGCCGGAGAATAGACCGCCCCGCCGGCCGTGGGTCCCATGATGGCCGAAATCTGCGGAATCACACCGGAGGCCACCGAATTGCGGTAGAAAATCTGACCGTAACCGGACAGTGCATCCACACCCTCCTGAATGCGCGCACCGCCCGAATCGTTGATGCCGACAAAAGGCACCCCGGCCTTGGCGGCCATATCCATCACCTTGCAAATCTTTTTGGAGTGCATTTCACCGAGGCTTCCGGCCCGGGCCGTAAAGTCCTGTGAAAAGGCGAATACCGGTCGACCGTCCACCATTCCATGGCCGGTGATGACACCGTCAGAAGGAATTTCGACACTTTCCATACCGAAATTCGAGCAGCGGTGTTTGACAAACATATCCAGTTCGCGGAATGTGCCGGGATCAAAAAGCAGCTTGAGGCGTTCACGTGCGGTCAGCTTGCCTTTTTCCTTCTGCTTGGCAACGGCATCTTCACCGCCCATTTGCAGGATCTTTTCTTCCCGCTCTTTCAAGTCCTTTATTTTGTCTTCTACGACTCCCATTCTTCAATCCTTTCTCAACTTCTTATGAATTCGGTTGGCGCCTGCAGCACCTGCGCGGTTGTTCAAAATAGCAAAAATAAAAGGCCACGATTCTATACCGCCGCATCATTGTCAAGTAAAAAAAGCAGTTTCCCGGCCGCAACCGTCGGCGCTGTTGCGCCCTGTTCGACCTCACGGGCGAATTGAGGCAGCAACCTTTTTACCTTCGGATCCTGATGAAAACGTTCCTTGAGTCCCTCTTCAAGCAAAAACCACATCCAATTCAGGGCCTGATGGCGGCGTTTTTCCTCAAATTCACCACTCTCGGTCAATTTTTGGCGGTGATCCAGAACCGCCGCCCATATTTCGCTGATTCCGATTGGCGCGGCCTCCAATGAACTGCAGGTAAACACCGGCGGCATCCAGTTGGCATAGGTCGGGGTCAACAGATGCATGGCAAATTCATACTGCCGCCGGGCCAGGTTGGCCCGTTCGACATTGTCGCCGTCGGCCTTGTTGATGGCGATGGCATCGGCCACTTCCAGCACCCCTTTTTTAATACCCTGCAGCTCGTCGCCGGCTCCGGCGATCATGAGAACCAGGAAGAAATCAACCATGGAGGCCACGGTGGTCTCCGACTGCCCGACCCCAACGGTTTCGATAAGGACGACATCAAATCCGTAGGCTTCGCAGATCAGCATGGTTTCGCGGGTTTTGCGCGCCACACCCCCCAGGGTTCCGCCGGAGGGCGATGGCCGGATAAATGCATTTGTAAGGGTAGACAAGTTTTTCATGCGGGTCTTGTCGGCCAGCACGCTGCCGCCGCTGCGCTGACTGGAAGGATCCACGGCCAGCACGGCCACTTTGCGGCCGTCTTTGACCAGCATGGTTCCCAGGGTTTCGATAAAGGTGCTCTTGCCGGCCCCGGGAACGCCGGTGACACCCAGCCGAACTGCCTGGCCCGTATGCGGCAGGAGGCCGTCGACCACCTGCCGGGCGACCTGTTGATGTTCATGCCTGGCGCTTTCGATCAGAGTGATGGTCTTGGCCAGCACGCGCTTGTCCTGTGCCAATACGCTCTGAACATAGTAATCAGGATCGGTACTTATCATCAGTTTTGCTCGAGCGCGTTGAGGACTTTGTTGGCCGCTTCGGTCACAACGGTACCCGGGCCGAAGACGCCGGATGCACCCGAATCATACAGGAACTGATAGTCGCCCGGTGGAATGACCCCGCCGACCACCACCTTGATGTCGTCGCCGCCTTCTTTTTTCAGCTCTGCAACCAGTTGCGGAACCAGGGTTTTGTGACCGGCGGCCAGAGAGGACACCCCCACCACATGGACATCGTTTTCAACCGCCATGCGCGCCGCTTCATCCGGAGTCTGGAACATGGGGCTGATATCCACGTCGAACCCGATATCGGCAAAGGCGGTGGCGATGACCTTGATGCCCCGGTCATGCCCATCCTGACCCATCTTGGTCAGGAGTATGCGCGGACGGCGGCCTTCCCTGGCATTAAAATTGTCAGTGCGTTTGCGCAGCGATGCAAAGATCTCGCTGTCGCCGTATTCGGCCGCAAAAACACCGGAGATACACTGGGTGGTGGCCACGAAACGACCAAAGACTTTTTCCATGGCATCGGATACCTCGCCAACGGTAGCCCGGGCGCGAATGGCCTCGATACTGGCTGCCAGAAGGTTGCCGTCACTTTCGGCGACCCGGCTAACCGTGGCAAGGGCCTGACTGACCGCATTTTCATCCCGGGCGGCACGTATTTCCTTTAAACGCGCAACCTGCTCGTCACGCACGGTACTGGGGACTTCAAGAACATTTTCCAGCGGCGCTTCTTCAACCTTGTATTTGTTAACCCCCACGATGACATCCAGGCCCTGGTCGATACGGGCCTGACGGCGGGCGGCTGACTCTTCGATCCGCATTTTAGGCATGCCCGATTCGATGGCCTTGGCCATGCCCCCCAGCGCCTCGACTTCATCGATAATCTTGCGGGCTTCTTTGATGATCTCACCGGTCAGGGCTTCGATGTAGTAGGAACCGCCCAGCGGATCGGCCACATGGCAGACCTGGGATTCTTCCTGGATAATGATCTGGGTGTTGCGTGAAATTCGGGCTGAAAAATCGGTGGGCAGGCCGACGGCTTCGTCAAATGAATTGGTGTGCAGGGACTGGGTCCCCCCCAACACGGCCGACAATGCTTCGAGGGTGGTGCGGATGATGTTGTTGTATGGATCCTGCTCGGTCAGGCTCCAGCCGGAGGTCTGGACATGGGTCCGCAGCATGGAGGAGCGCGGATTTTTAGGATTGAACTGGCTGATCAGATCGTGCCACAGAAATCGGGCCGCCCGCAGCATGGCGATTTCCATGAAAAAGTTCATCCCCACGCCGAAGAAAAAAGAAAGCCGCGGTGCAAACGCATCGATGTCCAGGCCGGCATTCAGCGCCGCGCGAACATATTCGATCCCATCTGCCAGGGTGAATGCGCACTGCAGGACTGAATCGGCACCGGCTTCCATCATGTGGTACCCGCTGATACTGACCGTGTTGAAGCGGGACATATGCTCGGAACAGTAGGCGATAATATCCGATACAATGCGCATGGAGGGCACGGGCGGATAGATATAGGTGTTGCGGGTCAGGTATTCTTTCAGGATATCGTTTTGAATGGTGCCGGACAGCTGGGCCTGCTTGACGCCCTGTTCTTCGGCAGCCACAATATAACCGGCCATAATCGGCAATACCGCACCGTTCATGGTCATCGAAACGCTCATTTTGTCGAGTGGAATCTGGTCGAACAGAATTTTCATGTCTTCGGCCGAATCGATGGCCACCCCGGCTTTGCCGACATCGCCCATTACCCGCGGATGATCCGAATCGTATCCGCGATGGGTGGCCAGATCGAAGGCCACCGACAGTCCCTTCTGACCGGCGGCCAGATTGCGGCGGTAAAAGGCATTCGAATCTTTGGCGGTGGAAAAGCCGGCATACTGGCGAATGGTCCAGGGGCGGCCGGCATACATGGTCGCCATGGGACCTCTGACATACGGAGCGAATCCGGGCAGGGAATTAAGGTGGGACCGCCCTTCCAGGTCATCGGCCGTGTACAGCGGTTTAACCTGAATCCCCTCAGGTGTTTTCCAGTGCAGGTCCTCCAACGGACGGCCTTTGAGCTGTTTTTGCGCCAGCTCTTTCCATTTGTGCAGATCGGATTGATCGGACATGTCTTACTCCTTCTGACTTAGATTGCGTATGGGTTCCAGGAATTATGATACCTTTCGGCTGCCTATCTGCCGACATCATCTTATAATAATATTCGCTGTAACAACAGGTAGATCGAAGGGTAGAGGACGGCGAAACATTTTTTATATCTGCAACTTGAAATTATGTCAACCGGATTAGGTGCAGGTATGCCGACAATGGGCGTGCCACATGCAGGCGCGGGTTGAACGTGAGCCGACTTAATTACGGTTAGCCCAGGGCTATAAAAAAATCCAGAACAAAGTTGATGTGGGTTTGCATGGTACGATACGCCTGTTCAGGATCACGGTTGCGGATACATTGAAAAATCTCGCGATGCTGATGAATGATATTTTCAATATTGGCAGGATCTTTGTACAGATGCGCCAGGTTTTCCTTAATACCCACAAACAGGAAATCATAGAAATTTTTCATTATATGAACCTGGAGCGGATTCTTGGTGGCGTAGCTGATCGCCATGTGAAATGACACATCGGCTTCGGTCCCCAGTCTGCCGGATGATACCTCGGTCTGCATCTCGTTGATGCTCCGCTCCAGAAACTGCAAATCCCTTTCATCGGCGCGCCTGGCTGCCAGTGCAGCGGCATTGCACTCCAGCCCCATGCGGACTTCCAGCAGGTCTTTTAAGGTCGCGTTCTGAGTTTCCATGGCTGCCGCCAATGGGCTGAGGACTTTTGTATCCGGAAACTGGACAAATGTTCCCTGCCCCTGGCGTTGCTCCAGCAAACCGAGCGCCACCAGTTTGTTGATGGCATCCCGCACCGACGTGCGGCTGACATCGAGCACTTCGGACAGTTCCCTTTCGGGCATGATTTTTTCACCGGGTTTGATCTCACCCCGAAAGATAAGTTCCCGGAGTTGATCATACACCTGGTCGGAAATACGTTTGGGCTTTATGGGTTTAAGCGGTACTTTCATCACGGTCTACCATTTCCGCATAAATTTGAATGGAATGATAATTGGTATGACCAATTATCATTCCATTCAAATTTAGACGAGTATCCTGAAAAGATCAAGCTATTTCTGGCCAGCAACAAACCAGAATACAAGGGCTTTCGGTTTTACCTTGACAGCCCTGTGGGACCATATGTAAATGTGGTATAACCAATTTCCGGTAGATGAGGAGAATCGATGATGGATGTATCTGAAAAAACGGTAGAACTGTTCAAGGAAAAGGCCGAACTGGTTTCCGCTTTTGTCAGCCGGGTTAATACGGTTCAGGAAGCGTTTGGCTATACGGTCGGCCTGTGTGACCGCAAAGAAGCCTGCCAGCTGCTGGTATCGGGCTGTGAAGAACCTTTGTCCGGAGTCGCCGAAGAACTGTGCGAGACCAAACAGCAAAAGACCATTGCCGCACCGGCACTGGCGGCCGAACCGTATGCCGAATTTAAAAAAAATGCGGAAAAAAACGGTATCACGGTTCATATGGCCCAGACCGCCCAGGAGGCGAATCGCATCATCGCCGGAATTGCCCGCGAAAACGAAATCAAAATGATCGTCAAATCAAAATCAATGACGGCCGAAGAGACACTGTTGAATCACGATCTGGAGGCCGACGGTTACGAAGTGGTGGAAACCGACCTGGGGGAATGGATCATTCAGCTGCGCGGTGAAGGTCCATCCCACATGGTGATGCCGGCCATTCACCTGTTCCGCAACCAGGTCGCGGACCTGTTCTCGGATGTCACCGGAAAAAAGCAGAATGCGGAAATCGATCGCCTGGTAAAGGTTGCCCGACGTGAAATGCGCCCTAAATATGTCGCAGCGGACATGGGCATCTCCGGAGCCAACTTTGCCCTGGCCGATACCGGCACCATTGGCCTGACCACAAACGAGGGAAATGCGCGCCTGGTCACCACCCTGCCGCGCGTCCATGTAGCCCTGATCGGCCTGGACAAACTGCTGCCGACACTCCATGATGCCCTGGCGATCAACCGGGTGCTGCCCCGCAATGCCACCGGTCAGGGCATAACGTCCTACGTGACCTGGATAACCGGTCCCAATGCCTGCGCCACGGCGCCGGACAATAAAAAGATCATGCACATTGTTTTTCTGGACAACGGCCGCAAAGCCCTGGCCCAAGACCCGGTATTCTCCCAGGTTTTGCGGTGCATCCGCTGCGGGGCCTGTGCCAATGTCTGTCCGGTCTACCGCATGGTCGGGGGGCACAAATACGGTCATATCTACATCGGGGCCATCGGATTGATTATCACCTACTTTTTTCATGGTCGCGACCAGGCCAAAAACCTGGTTCAAAACTGCATCAACTGCGAGGCCTGCAAGGCGGTTTGTGCTTCGGCTATCGATCTGCCGCGTTTGATCAAGGAAGTGCATGCTAAAATCCAGGATGACGCGGGGCATCCCCTGACCAGTTTGCTGCTGGGCAAGGTACTAAAAAACCGCAAGCTGTTTCACACCCTGCTGCGGTCAGCCCAGGTGGCCCAGAAACCGGTCACCGATGACGCCCAGTACCTCAGACACCTGCCGTTTATATTCGCACGCGAACACAATTTCCGGGCCCTGCCGGCCATTGCCGATAAACCGTTTCGGGACCGGTGGCCGCAACTGAAGCCAAACATCCCCGGTCCCAGGTTTAAAGCAGCCCTGTTTGCCGGTTGTGTGCAGGATTTTGTCTATCCGGAACAGCTGGAAAAGGCGGTCAGGCTCCTGGCCGAACAACAGGTCGCCCTCGAATTTCAAACGGATCAGTCCTGCTGCGGCCTGCCGGTGGTTATGATGGGAGAAAAAAAGGCCGCCCGGGACGTGGCCCGCCAAAACATGGCGGCCATGGAAAAATCCGGTTGCGACACTATCGTCACCCTGTGTGCATCCTGCGCGTCGCATCTGAAAAACGGTTACGCCAAACTGTTCGAAGACCAGCCGGATATGTTGAGTCGGGTCAACCGATTTGCAGACAAAGTTCTGCCTTTCAGCGTTTTTTTGAACGATGTGCTCGAGATAGAGGCCGACAGCCTGAAGGGCAACGGCTTGAAAACCACTTACCATGCGCCCTGCCATCTATGCCGGGGACTGGGAGTCAAGGAAGCGCCGCATGCTATCATCGCGAAGGCCGGACTCGATTTTACGCCGGCCAATGAAGAAGAAACCTGCTGTGGCTTTGGCGGCACCTATTCGGGCAAGTTTCCAAGAATATCGGCTCAAATTCTCGACCGCAAGCTGGCGGATGCCGAAAAGACCGGGGTCGATCAACTGGTCACCGAATGCCCCGGCTGCGTCATGCAGCTGCGTGGCGGCGCCAAAAAGCACGGTCTCAAGTTGCAGGTGCGTCACATTATCGAAGCGCTGGTGGATGATAAAAAATAGCGCGCACCAATCAGCACATAGCAAACAAAACAACGCATTCACCCTTACCCCAACCCCTGGTCGCCTTCGGCGCCGCCGCAGGCGGGTAAACCTGTCCCGTCAAGCGGAGAGGGTTATTTGCGGACTTTTTACGAGAATATCGGTTTTGCAAATTGTAAATTTGATAAAACCGTAAAAAGTCCGATTTCGTCATGCCGGACTTGATCCGGCATCCATAAGACATTGAAATTACTGGATTCCGGCCTTCGCCGGAATGACGCTATAGAGGAATTTCCGACT
>Ga0126335_1002580_pt1 | contig 10935 bp, 4 predicted proteins | sample OlaspJWI45metaG_FD_108409 | JGI IMG/M metagenome (GOLD analysis project Ga0126335, IMG submission 108409) | Marine gutless worms symbiont microbial communities from Oahu, Hawaii - Olavius sp. 1 OAHU.JWI-45 metaG | ecosystem: Host-associated > Annelida > Digestive system > Unclassified | place... | reverse complement strand
GCCGTCGACCTCAGCGTCGTCGACTCACAAGGTTCTGTTCTGTGCTCATCGTCTTACTGTCATTGATGTTAGTCCTTGTCCTTGGTCTTGACTCTTGAGGCCGGTGAATGCTTGTGTGGTTTATTTATTTAGTTATTTATGGTTGATGATATGTGGACTAGAAGAGTTTTGTCGATATATAAAATGTCAGACAAACTTTTGGAATCATTGGCGTTTGCTAACTGCTCACTGTAGGCCTACATAAAAATTTCATGACAATTGTGAGCTTTGGCTTTCTTTTTTGCAATTTATCTTGGCATGTAGAATCTGTGGCCTTGGCCTTGGGTTCCAAGTCCTGCTGGCATTACTGCATGGCATGAGTGTTTTCGACACAGTCGATCACGCTTTTTGCACCAATCAAATACAGCAATGCGGAAGAGCCGTCGTCAAGGTGATATGTAGTAGATAGTCGCTCGGGATTCTATTATGCACATGGTAAAGAGTCAGTGTCACTGGCATTGTACGGTCGTCCTATAGCCTGCACAATGAAATGCCTTCCTATTATAACTTCGTTGGTCCGTCAGCAACTTCAATGACCTACAGCATGCAGCTTTTAGCTGAATTTCGTAAAAGCAACATACGAAATGGAGTTTAGTGACCATGTTCAAAATGGGCGATTAGTGTTTGGAAATGAAAGTGGTGGTTTTATATTCCACTGTCTGAAGGTCGTACTGCACTGCGTCGCGCAGTCGAGGTTCACGGCCAACCCGCCGAGCCGCCGACCACAACTGACCCCACAGCCATCAACGACTCTACGGACGTCATCCGTCTGCTAGTGATGCACGGAGCCGACATTAATCAACCGGTATATAATGTAACGTACGACAATCTTTATCGATACCGACCTAAAACGATAGCAACTGACGGACTAGATGAATGAACGCCTGCTGCAGTTATAACTGGACCAGTTACTGCAGGCTATCTAAACGTTTAACAGCATTATACCAGTCCTATACTTTCTGTAGATGTATCATATACCTGCGTACCACAAATGTCAAGGCTTATCGTGTGAAAGTTAGCCTATATCGTATGACGGACAGACCGACAGACAGACCGGCGCGATTGAACACATTACCACGTCACTACGTGGGTGGTAGAAGTGAAAAAGGTGCGGACACTTGATATAGCGCCTCTCCGTGAGAACCGTACCACAGAAGTGCTCAGGTATGACACGCATTGTTAAGGGATTTCACAGTTTTACCTGCACACCCATGCGTTTATCCGTGAACAGAATGAACCACACATTTGCTTTCCCAGTCGTTACGTTGGTAACGATTGAATGTGTTGAACTTATGTAGGATCTCGTGCATCACAAGACGGTCCTGCAGTGGGCCGTCGAACGAGTGGCGTTTGTCGGCAACGTCGACCTTGTTCCTCATCACGCGGAAGATCGTCCAGGAGGACCTCCCACCGTGCCGACACTCTGGACCACCTACTGTGTATAGCCCTCGACCTGCCGCGGCTGACTTGATATGTCAACTCGTACAACTGCTCAGCGCTCACCAACAGTGACCGTCGCAGACGCTCAGCTGCCGCCGTCACCACCGCCACCGCCGCTGTCGTGCAGTGGTAGAGCTGGAAGAACGTCGCTGTTTACTCTAACGCGAGTATGAGACACTGCAGCCAGACTCGCTGACTTTCGGCGGCTTCGGCCACCTTGAAGCACCTCTGACAGTTATGTAGGCTTTAGGTGGCAGAGCGGAACAGTTTCAGGCAATATGACCGTCAGATATTAAATACATTACATTTAACGTTTCAAATCATTTAGTGGCCGGTGTACTGTACAATGAACTAGTCTTAACCGTCATGCATGCATTACAAAACATGAGTCTGTCTCAGTTGGATGCATACATAGACACAAACATATAAATTGATTTCAGAGTGGTGTTTTACTATTTTTCAATAACTTTTGCATGCTTTATTTGAGGGCTTTCAGTATAGCCTCTGCTGTACTTCGTCTAGTGCGACATGCAGCTGACTGGGCCTCTAACAACTGGCACATTACATCATTTACATGCTGTTGTGCTCGATGGCTGTACTGAGATTTAGCTAGTAACACGACGACGTCGTCATTTGTAAATAGGCCTAGTGTGAGTCTGTGTCTGCATCTGACGTGGCGTTATCCAGCCATAAGTGTTACGCTTGTATTAGGCCTAATACAAATCGGCATTTATTATTTACATCATTACATTTGCATGTGCCAAAACACTGAATTTTATAGATGAATTCAATTGCTACAGGCAAAGATGATGAAGGCTTCGCTGGACTCTCCGTCCCATCTCACCTTCGCTGTCTGCTGAGCATAGAGCGCCTGTATTAGAGCAACGAGGTGTTTCGGGATCCCATCTCCAGTATACATATGTAACTTAGGAAAGTTTCGGATGACTGACCATGTCGAACGCTTTAGTATAGTCCACAAACATAAGGAAAAGAACACTATTCTGATTTGCATTTACCTTTTCGATTAAAATTTGGGTGTTGACGAACAAGTCCAGGCCTAAAACCAGCCTGTTCATTTGATAGCACCATTTCCGACTTGTTTTTTCAGTGTGTTCAAAATGATTATGTAGAATTACGGTAACTGAAATAATCGTTCTTGTGTAGAATCAGTGTTTTGACTTTTTTGGATACCCCAGTCATCAAAGTGAATCAGTTACTGGTAGAGGTAGGCCTGCAGCCATTATAGTTAACTAGTTAAACGAAACAATTAATAAATGACACATGACAAATATTAATTCTAGAAATTAAAAAGCAAGTCTGCGGCCTGCATCTGCCAACCCATTTCTATTGTTAAATAAAATGTCAATTCAGTAAATCCCGATCCTTCAAAGCCCAGTGAATTCAGTGGTTCACAGTGTTATAATTTGCACCTGCGTGGCTAGTCGCTGATGCTGTTATGATGTCACATTGTGTGTAGCCTACGTCGAGTATCATTATGCTAAAAATAGCAGCCTCTCAGCTGCCGGTCTGCAGCGCATTTATTAACGAACGGCCAATGATGCCGGGCGTCATAGTAATTGTGTGGCATATGACCCAGCCGCAGCCAATCGAAGAGCAGATAATTCGGTCAGTTGCCCATTCATCCAGGCACGGCGTTGTCTGCAACGAGATGATGCTTCAGCCTTCAGCTGCTGCGGGCCTCTGCCACCGATTCAGCTGCTATCGGGAGGTATGGCGTAGGATAGATTGCTGTCGTTGTACATTTCTGCGTGTTTCTGAATATTTCATGTAGCTTGAATAGCAACCGTTAGTCCGTTATAGTAGTGTCGGTGATAACAGGAAGGCATCGTACTGTAGTGGCGAGGTCTGTAGGCCTAGGTACAATAAAAGCAATATGATGCAGGCTTCATGCTGGATGCGGGATGCGTCAGCAGCAGCAGCAGCGGTAGCGGCAGTCAGCATGATGCTTCAGCTGATAGCTAGGCTTAGGCACCTCAGACCGCACAACGCCGGCGGACAGATGCTCTATTTAGCATCGCTCTTCTCTTTGTTAATGCGCGATGCTATCTGCCGGTTAATGCTGGTTCGTATATGGTTAGGCCTGAACCTCATCCCTCGAGATAAAAACGGTTGCAACACACCTGATGCTAATATGTAGCTCATCGTAGCGCGCTGCATTTACTGTAGGCCTCAGATAGACTTACAGCACTTGAAGTGTAACACTGTATAGTTGTTACTGTGATTGTGAGATGTGTATGAGCATGGTTTGAGTTACAAGTGGTCAAAGTAATTTGGCGAAGGCTAATTTGAATCAGTAGGGATGGTCCCCGAGAGTCTCCACCGTAAAAACGGCGCAAACAGAACATTGATCCGTTTAGCCGTTTTTGCAGGGCGCAGGCGCGTGATAGAAAGACACACCACTCTACAGGGTCGTCGATCGCAATAGGCCGCATCTTGTATGCATAACTGCTCTTTAAACCAATTTGAATCAATGGAGTGATGACTGACTGATTGTTGAGTTCCACATCTTCATTCTTCACTCATACTAACGGAAACAAACGAACGCCCAGTTGTAAAGAAAATGGCAGGATAGGCCTACCTGGTGTAAGAAAGATTTTATACTGTCCTAAGAGCTAGGGTGTGAGCAGACACACCACACGATGCATGCACTAGCCCGTATGTGCAATCTCACAGTGTAAGCTGGTGTCGCTGAGGGCTACCGAAACAGAGATTGACACGATGCTCAGTAAAGACTTTTACGCATCCGATATAGGTCTAATAATACGATGATTAATCCGTCTTCTTGATCAGTTGATGTGGTAATTCTGTCAGTATTTATTGTTCTTAAGTTGAACCTCTGTTCTTTGCATTTGTATGCTTAGAGATGCAGTAACCGTTAGTTATGTTAGTTTGAATTTTGAAAAATGCTAGATGTAGGGCCTCAGTCCTCATTTCCTGAAAGTTGATAGTGAGTGCATACATTAAGAATAAGTTAATATAGGCCCGGTGAATTGTGTCTGCAATGCCGTCGTGGTATGTTTCAGGTACTTGGCAACTGTTTGTACTGAGTGCGTTTTTGAGGTTGTGACTCTTTCACGAATACATACCACCATTACGAAGGAGACGTAAAGTCGATATTGCAGTGTATGGAGACAGCTGAGTGTAGGTTCTGTCCAAATATCGAGTGTAGATCTAACTGACAGAAGACAGTATTACGGCGGCGGTGTGTATCTGCATTCCTTTCCCCAGCTTTCATAGTCACATTAGCCGCAGTTAGAGCAGCCAGCCAAGTTGTCTGGGTCTCTCGTCGACGTTTGCAGCGATGGATTGTTCAATGCGGCGACGTGAAGACCGGCCTGACTTGAGTGAGTGGAAAGGTCAAAGAGTTCTCGGACGTCGTGGCTCGGTGTACCGTTCTGGACTGATCCGTGAACTGCAGCCAGACGGCGGTCGCGTGGCGGTGCAGCTGGACAGCGACCGTGAGGATCCTGGCGGCATGGTCTACTACGACAACGTGCTGGAACGTCGGTCGGCAGACATCATCAGCGATCATCCTCCTCCAGCGTCAGCCGTCGACGTCGGGTCGGTGGTTTGTGTCAGGGTCAATCCCGACGCGAAGGTGTTTTACATCGGTCGCGTTGTCGAGAAACGGCCGCCACCGCTGTGCACCACCTACTTGGTCGCCCTCGATCAGACAAGCGGCCCAGCTGTCTGGGTGTCGCGGGCCAATCTGCGTCTGCTGCTGCCGCCGTGGTTCGAGGACATGGCGTCGTTCATCGGGGATTCTGTTGCTTGTCAGGAGCCGTCCAGTGAGAGCACCGCCGTCAGCTACACCCGTCAAGTCCGAGGAGATCTGACAGAAGACCTTAGGGCAGTTGGTGGCGGCGAGAGAGAAGGAGCAGGCGCTAGGACTGGGTCATTGGGAGCGGCTGTTACAGCAGCAGACAGGACTGAACCAGAGACCCTCGGTGTCGTCAGCAGCGCGGTATCCAGTCGCTCCAGACCTTCAATGATGCTCAGTCAGAGATACAAGAAGGGTGACGTTGTTTTTACGCCGCACGGCATCCGCAAGAAGTTTAACGGTAAGCAGTGGCGGCGGCTGTGCTCAAAGGACGGGTGTTCCAAGGAGTCACAGCGACGTGGTTACTGTTCACGCCATCTGTCGCTACGAGGGAAGAGCCTGCGAGCTCCCGGGATCGGACCGCCAGGCTTTGGGTTTCGTGTCGGGCATCGACGGCCACTGGACGGCGGCGGCGGCGAAGGGAACAGGCTGTTATGGAACTTGGCCAATCCGCCGTCCTCTGACGCTGGTCCGGTTGGTCATCTCTTTGGTCGTATGCGGCAGTTCGCTGACGATTCACTGCAGACTGGAGTGATTCCCGCCGACAGCCAGCTACTTCCACCCTCCGCTGCAGGAAATGCCGAGCCGTATCCATTTCAGCGTGGACAGCCGGTGCTTTCAATGTTGAAGACTTGGCCCGGGGCGTGCTCAGCCACGTCAGAGCTGATGGCGCTGGTACGAGGCGACTTCGTGGGTGGTGCGGCCCCGCTGCAGACTATGCTAGCGATGCGTGCGGCAGGGCTTGCCGGTCTGCCGCCGTTATTTGCTGGTCATGACCGCACGCCGGGTGACGAGTCGACAGATAGACGGCCACTGGTGGACGTGCCACCGACCAGTGACAGCATTTCCTACGCATCGACCAAGGACCGAGGTCCTTTCTGTCCGTGGAGCCTGTCGCCATCAGCTGACGTCGAGGACAAGGAGAAATATACCAGGCAGAAGGAGCATGGCAGTCCAGAGGTCCGCTCACGATCACAGTCCCCGCGTTGTCGGTCTCCTGTGTCCGTAGATGCAGAGGATCGAGCCACGAACCAGAGTCCTGCAGCAGCCAGTTTGTCGTCGGCGGCGGAGTCGGACAACGAGTTCAACATGGCAGAAAATCGTCCAGCGCCGCTACGTATGCTGCCACGTACTGACCCTCTGACTCCGGCGTCACTGCTGCCTGTGCTTACTGTCAGAAACACCAACACCAGCAGCGACGCTCAACGTCGCAGTCGACATCGACACGACGACCACGATGACGCCGCTTTAACTGGCTCGTATACCAGTCAGTCTATCTGTGCTTGTATTCTCAGCATTAATACTCCCATCTTCTATCAGAGTTCAAAGTTCCAACTTTGTCGTATCTTACGCTATGTCGGGTGACTTGGTAGTGTAGTGGTTAACAGTTTTGACGATTTGAACAGCTAACAACTACGATATCAGTCACATAACAGTCCTGGGCAGACTGTTTACTCACCCTGTGGTGCCCAGGCCAATTCAGCCTTCTACCCTCCGGGGTCGGTAAATAAGGACCAGCATCGGCTGGGAAGGGAAAGGCAGGTATGGCTGATTCCATTTTTTGTGGATAAACACGTGGGCGGCAGGCAAAACTGTGTGATCTATAGACAACGCATATACCATATCTGTGAGCGCTTCTGTCATGACATGAACCGGCATGGTTTCTAGTTTGGAAATTTGCACCCTTCCGTTTCTAAGCACAGTGTTTCAGCTAGGCATGGTTACTGATTAACGTCGAGTCGCTGACACCTGGGCCTACATATAGACAGGCCGCTTTGTAATGACCGGTATATGGTACTTTCGCTTTTGCACTTTACAGTGCTGACAGCAACTGCGTTAATGTCTCAATATTTTCGAGTATAGATTGTACAAATACAAACACAGCTGAGGTTTGCCGCGGGCACCCTACGCTGTAGTGCTATAGGCGTCACGCTTGGCAGCAACATCATGTACAGTGTCATATAATGTTGAGTTGCCAGTTGTTGTTGTCGCCAGCCAACACTGATGTGCTTTCCCACGCTGCTGGTGGTCTGTTTGTTCTTCGTTTGCCTGTGATTGTCCAGTTTCAGGAGGCGTTTTTACCGACCAGCGTCTGTCTCTGTCAAAGTGTCGTCAAAATGTGACATGATTTTTGTAGTCGTAGGCTACACAGATTCACGATGTTCACCGTATACAAGTTATTATTTATTGGAATGTTGATAGTGAAGCAACTGGACCCAGTCACAATATTTTTAAACAAGTGGCGAAAGTAATTTGGCAATGGTCGCATCGAATCCCCTTCTCTTCCACCTGCCGTTGGGGTTCGGGATTCCCGTCTAATTCAGTGTTTCTTTGGCCCCAAGAGTCTCCACCCCATATAGGATCTTGATCCGTTTAGCCGCTATTTCAGGGCGCAGGCGTGTTACTGACAGACAGACCCGAGATGTATTCGATGCGGCCTTCAGTTTTGGAACTCCTCAGTAACAACTTTTGTCTGTTTTAGATCTTCGTTTCTCCCTCACACTGGCGTATAAGGTAGAGCGTAGACCCTGCATGGTATCAGTTTGGTAATGAGCTATTTTTGCTGTCGTTGATAAGTGAGTGTAGTACACTATTCGGGGTGGCGACAGTTTTTAGGGGTGGGGATCAAGTACTGTTCAAGGACTTTCAACTACCTTTTCCACTTCCAGTCCTATTCCTGCAACGTAAATAATCCATCAATGAGTAAGTAAAATGAATCTCAAGTGTACTGAACTGGAGAGTTAAGCACTCACTGCCGACATCATGGTAATGATGATTATGAATTACTGAAAGACTTTCAAGGACCTCTTAAAGGACATTCCAAAACTTTCAAGGCCATATTATGTTTTCAAGGACTTTACAGGTCCTTGAAATTTGGATACTTTTTCAAGGACTTTCAAGGCCGTGTGGCTACCCTGACTATTATTGTTGTAATGGCATCTGTATACGTTGTTTGGTAGATGACATTGACGGGCATAGCATTGGTACTCGTACTGAAAGGCCTGTGTTCCCGTGGCACAGTCTTCTGCCGTTCATTCACATCACACCAGGCGGCACTGACTTCGACACTGGTACTAGACTTTTTGCTTAGAAATTTTTACAGCGTTGCTAATGCTAATGTGGTGCTGGAGTATGGTGAGTAAGTTGTGAGAGCCAAGAAGACACCAGTGGGTTTCGGGAGCATGCACAGAGAGAATTCTTCAAAAAAGCCATCAGTATGGACTTAAGGAAATTGCAGGGCTTGTATAGGCATTGCTTTTTAAAGAGAGTGGGTGAGTGACCAACTAAAGGCTTACGCACTTGACAGACCTTTTGAAGAAAAAAGTTACCGATTTCTGAATAGGACATGCTCTAGTCAAAATGTTTCTATTTTTCGTTGCATATGGTCCAGCACTAGTTATGGTGCCTTTCTGGCTTGTACAGTAAGTGGTATCATGTATCGGTTTTAGTGGCAGCGTTGCGTGTACAACGAAGTCTTGATGCATATTAAAACTGTCATGAGCTGGCTGTGCGGTGAGTTGATTATCTGTTTGAACGTTGAACTTGTTGCAATGCCTCCGTGTGTAATGCTGCAGCAGAGAAGAACAGTAGAGACAACACGAAGTCAAGTGATGAACTGCTGAAGTCATTTCCATCAAAGACAGCGAGAAGATGCAAGTCACTGAGTGCTCTCAAGGAAAATATTGACGAGGTCTGTAAGCTATGCAGTTAAGGTGTTTTCAGCAGGTTTTCACTTTATGCAGGCAACAATGGAAAGAAAGTTGAGCCAAATAAATGTCTACAAGGCGTCTGGTCCAGACGGCTTGCCGAACTGGATCTTGCGTGACTTCTGCACTCAGCTTTCAGGTCTGGTGTGTGCCGTCTTCAACGCATCAGTCCGAGAAGGTACTATGCCTGATCGATGGAAAGAGGCCAGTGTGATTCCGGTATCCAAAGCTCATCCACCTCAGCTGATCGAATCAGTTCTGCATCCAATCTCACTGACAGCGACACTGAGCAAGCTGCTGGAATCGTTTGTTAGCTCGTGGATACTGGACAGGATACAAGACAAGTTGGATGTTCATCAGGATGGAGCACTGAAAGGTCGACTCACGGTCTGATGGACATGCTGCATCAGTGGCATAAGGCAGTCGACGAGGGTCAGTCCGTGTGAACAGTCTTCATTGACTTTGCCAAGGTGTACGACCATGACGACCACAACATCCTGATAACCAAGCTGATGGAGTTCGGTCTGCCAGATGCCATCATCCAATGGATGCGTTCATTCTTGCGTGATCGGCGTCAGTGTGTCAAGATTGGCGACGTCGTGTCTGACTGGCTGGCGATGGATGCTGGCATGCCACAGGGATCGTACCTAGGGCCACTGACATTCATCACGCTGGTTGACAGCCTACTAGCTTTGTGCATGACACACAAATATGTTAACGACACAATGTTGTCCGAGATTGTTGCCAAGTCAGCTACAAGCCATATGCAGATCTACTGCGATGAGGTTGTCCAGCAGTCAGAACAGGCTCGAATGAACATTAACGGCTGCAAGACGAAGGAGATGCTGATTGGCTCCATTTCCAAAGACCCACCGCCACATCTCATGCTTTGTGGTGCGACGGTTGATCGAGTGACAACATTCAAGCTGCTGGGGTTCATGTGTCCAGTAATCTTAAGTAGACAGATCACGTTGATGCTATGGTCTCAGATGCTGCATCACGTCTTCATTTTTGAAGCAGCTGAATCGAGCCAGTGCTCCAATCCGAGATCTGCTGCACTTCTGCACAGTGATAGTCCGGCCGGTTCTTGAATACGCCTGTCTTGTCTGGCGCTCAGGATTGACTGTTAGACAGTCAGAGGCTACCAAAAACATTCAGAAACGCGGCATCCACATTATGTGTGGGGAGGGCGACTACAACACTGCACTTATTGTTGTGGGAGTGGACTCACTAAAGAATAGACGTTAAACACTGACAGCGAGATTCTTTAAGAGACAGGTCCTTGCTAACAATGCTCTACTCCACCACCTATTACCCGAACGACGTGACAATGAGACTATCCATAGCCTGAGAAATTCCCAAGCCTTCCACTCAGTCAGAACCCACGCAAATAAATTCCGCAAATCTTTCCTGCTCTACTGTCTGGACAACTTCACATAGCCACTGCAGTCTCTTTAAAGAATCTTGTCACCTAACTATGGTCATTAAACAGTGCTACTTTAACTAATTTTTGACCGAATCGAGTACATGGGATACAGGCTGTTGCGATTAATAATCCAGTTGTCTGCCACTCTGATTGTCACGTTTGTGGGCTGTACAAAACCAGCTGGACGGATCAACGTCCTGCTTAGGATGTATTTTCGGGACATTAGATGGGGTCCCCAACCCATCCCCACGACGAGCGAGAGGGGGTTCTAGGTGGCCTTTGCCAGATTACTTTGGCCAATTTTTACTCACGTTATATAGACAGTAGGTAACTATGTATTATAACAATTTATTTGTATTTATGGTAGACCTACTATTTCACAATGTTCATTGTTAACTCATAAATTTTCTGTGTGCAATCCAGCATTCATGCTGCAAAAGGAAATAAACCGTTATTATTATTATTATTATTATTATTATTAT
>Ga0126335_1002579_pt1 | contig 10935 bp, 7 predicted proteins | sample OlaspJWI45metaG_FD_108409 | JGI IMG/M metagenome (GOLD analysis project Ga0126335, IMG submission 108409) | Marine gutless worms symbiont microbial communities from Oahu, Hawaii - Olavius sp. 1 OAHU.JWI-45 metaG | ecosystem: Host-associated > Annelida > Digestive system > Unclassified | place... | reverse complement strand
TTTTTTTATAGAAAATACAGCGTTGTGCGGTTTTCTACACCAGCTAAGCCTTTTTGTTAGTCTAACATTGCGTAGATTTGTCATAAATTTATTTTTGAAACGTTCAGTACCTTGAAAACTTCAGCGTTATCATGCCGTTGAAACTGACGCTACGTGTTGCAGAGACCAAAGGCGACAAGCAGGAACCGATGACGTCAAACACACGCAGATATCCGTGACGTCAGCAAAACCCGCGACTCGGTCAATGTACCGTCGTCACGTCTAGCTGATGAACAACTCGCAACAAACTGTTTTGTCTCTCCATAATCGTTCGTTGTATTCGGTCTTGTATTCGTAGTCGTCTTGAGCTGAGTTACCTACATGTAGGCCTACTTGTTGTTTCTCTTCATTACGAATAGTGAAATGAACACGTTGTTCCACGACAGACTCAGACTGCTAGTAGCTAAGTGTGATCGTTGGTCATTCAGTCAACGACAGTCGATCGGTATATGCGCATCCGTCCAATAACAGTTGTCGATCATTAGATGTGCCAGTGTCGCGTGAGATGCATACAAAATATAGGCTACACGTGGTGTTCTATTTGGACGTTGAAATTGATTCTCATAAAGTCTGTAGGTCTAGCCGAATTGAGCAACTAAGCTAAAAGTTGTGTACTGATGCACATCATGTTCATAAGATTGGAGTAACTGTACGTGTAAGCCTAATACATGTATTGTTGTCGTCTTCCGTATGATACTGACAATAATTGTACATATCGAGTCGACCGTGTATTGATGCATCGATTAGAGTGTTATAGACTGCTGCGTCAACACTTCACATGTGTAGTTTTATTTGTAGTCCGATCAGTTCGTGAATGTAGATTGACTAGTCGCAGGCCGTATGTATTGCATGTTCTATACTTTTGACGCCTGTGTTTCACCACAGTGTCTGTAGTGTTATAACCGCCCATACTCTCACTCCAGACAAGCGTGACGTGAACACTTTACTCTGTTGAGTGTTGATAGCGTCTTAACCGATACAGTTCTCTTCGCTGATACCGACAGACGTTTGTCGCAGCATGCAATAAGAAAGTTACAACATGTCTACAGTTGTAAAATCTACTGCAGACCATGTTGTAACTTACACGTAAACGTGTGTCTATGTGAACTTTTCGTGCAGTTGGCAGTGTCACTGGTTTCTTTATGTGTGTGTTTACTGTTAACAAGCTGTGATGGATGAAGGCGGTTTAAACAGACAGATACACCATGATCAAGAATTTACAAATGCTCTTTATCGTTGCAAGCAAATGTTAATAGCAAATGTATTGCGAACAATATCGCCTCTTGTACCTGCGCGCGCTCAAAAACTAGCATAAGATTAAAACGGCGAGCAAGGACCGAAGTCGATAAAGCAGTTCAAGGGACAGTACAATATTACAAAAATCCAAAAACCAGCCTATGCCGTTTTAATCTACCGCAGGTTATCTAAAACATGAATATATGAAAACAAATTTGAAGCACAGAACCGGCCAGACAAAGGAGACCCGATAAGACAGCTATATCGTTACTTGTTTGACTGCCTATGATGTCACTTCATTCTATGATGTTTTGTGGAACGGAAAAATGCTTGAATTATTGACATTGTCAGTCCAAACACGCTTACATGTAAAATGGAACCATAACGTATAGCGAAAGAAGTCAACTCTTCTCCGCTAAAGTTGTCAAGCCTATGACGTCGTCCACGTGGCTGCAGATTTCGACCAGTATCCAGTATCGCCTTCTGGGAGTCTGACAACAACTTCCAGGTGGTCTTTTGTTTCCAGTAGTAGACAGTTTGTTAGCGTCAAAAAGGCATAGGCCTAAGCTATATTTTCCACAATCGCACAAAATTTTGCTAATTATTCGCTACTACAGTGCGAATTTCTTTAAAGCAATTACATCGTATGTCCTACAAACATAAATATTAATTTTAAGTCAATAAAACTCACATAAAAGAGATCCATTCCATTGTTGATTGCCTTTTGCCTACACTGTGTCTCAAAAAACTGGGCCCCTAAGATTTTTTGGCATATCTTTGCCAAAACAAGCCGGTTGTGGATAATTTTTGGTAGAAGAGAAGATTTTATCTACTAGTTTTGCCTAAAAAGTTCGGTATAGGTCGAGAACCATTTGCCTAGTTACTGTAGCAACCATAGCATCATTGCAAAACAGCGCGCCGGTCTACCACGCAAGTTCGGCAATCGGGTTTTTCTTAGGAAACACGCGTCACTTTTTGACATAACTTCATCAAAATGTTCTGATATCAATACTGTTTGGTGGGCACAATTTTCACTGAAACAGCGTTTCGCGTAAGTTGTGTTCACAATCACACAGGTTACCTAGGCCAGTGCGCGGGTGTCGTACCGGTCCACCGTGCACGTTCGACAGTCGTGTTCCTGCGTCAAGAAACACCCGACTTCAATCTCGCCGGATTTGTGGCCGGCAATCAGTCTGCATCTTAAGACAGTTGAGTACAAAAATTAGGGCTGCATCTATGAGCATACAAAAAGCCAGTATACGTGACATTGTCCAGAAGCAGCGACTGGTAGAAGTATGGGCTGATTTTGAGCAGACCATTGTTAACAAGGCGACAAATTAGTGGAGCAAGCGACTCGGGGTTTTTGTCAAAACTAAAGAACAAAAGAACAACACTTTAAACACTCGCTATTTATATCTTGCATTGTGTAGACAGATGAAATGTTTTAAATAAGTTTACTTATCAGTGAAGACCGTAAGAAACTCCTTTGACTAAGTTGCACAGTAGACCAGCGCGCGCTGTATGCTACGGTTGCTATGGTAACCACGCGGGTGGTTCTCGACCAATACCAAACTTTCTAGGCACGACTAGCAGGCAACAGCTTCATGATCTTCTGTGTCAAAAATTATGCCCGACCGGTTTGTTTTCGTCAACCTGAGCTAAAAAATCGTATGGGTCCAGTTCTAAGACACCGTGCATTTATGATGAATTTTCTTTGCTGCAACTTCCTGAAAGATATGACATGGTATTCATTGCAGTGACTTCAGTAAGCCTTGTACTCTATGCTGGACATTCGTTCTGTAGAGTGCATAACTCAAAGACACAAAGTAGATTATCGGTACTACTACTGCATCCACAGAAGGCTGCTTATATTATTGATAGGATGAGTACTAAGTAGACGTAAGATGTGATTCATTACGTGGGTAAGCGAAAGAGTTGCTCTGTGTCATTTACCTAGACTTTCCATCTCACTTCTTTTATGTAGCTAGGCTAGACTTGCTTTCATGTAGGCCTACTGTGCACGCATGTGCGTTTTTCATTAATGCGATTAGAGACGCCGTCTAGCGTATAAATTTAACAAGCTGCTGCCGACGACTCTAGGAATTGCAATAGTGCCAGCAAAGTCAATACGAACAGATGGACTCGTAAAGTCGTAAATCTGAATTGCCTTAATAGTAAATTTCTCACGTAGCATCACTAGTGACAAAACGGGCAGTCACGTTCCAAGTTTATGTCTGGTTTACTGTCAAATGTTTATCTTTTGCAGCCTGCAGATCTGTAGATCCCGAGAGTTTAGTGATAATTTCTTTCTTGGCGTGTAGTCTACTCCAGAGGACGTTGTATCTGCTCACTCTGCTGACTTTGGCAGCATTGAATGATCTAATGGTGCATATGCACTCTACTGTTTTTGACTTAGCACTATAGTCGCAGTAGCGTTTGCATGTTTTATTACGTCTAATGATCGTTAAATGCAAAAGTACAACTGTACGATAGTAGTGTATTGTGTAGCCGAACGGAATCAACCGATGTTGGGGCAATTGAGGCAATTTTACGCTAGTGGTGGACCCAAGATCCACATTGATAATTTGACCAGCGAATTGATGTCTTAACACAGTCGATATATGTATGTGTATTGCTACTGCATGCAATGTAATTGGCCTCATGACCCATTTGTTTTTAATAAATTGAATTAAATTAAAAGATAAAATATACAGTGTGTTCAATGCGCAATTTATCTCAGCGTAGTGCGCGAATTAACATTAACTAGAAAATGTGGCAATCAAGATGTATTGACACTTACAGCCGCCAAAACATCCGCCATCCTAAACCACAGTACGCAGCAACACGACATGTCTAATTCACGACAACCGTTCGTATTAACGTCCCCTTTGACCTAGTTTTTGCATATTGTCAAAAATACTCCTCGTAGTCGATACGCACACCAACTTCGAAGTCTCCAGCTTTTGCCGTTTTGAGTTATTACAGCGTTCGGTAAATTCAAAATGTAGCCACCTGACCTAGCTTGCGACCCCTGTGACCTAATTTTGCGCTTGTGGGTGGTACTGTAATGTGGGCGCGCAGACGGCGATGACATGCTTAGTGTCGCGGGATCCTCATGTTCGTCGCCATTGTAGCGTGGGGCTGTGGACGGTGACCGCGACACCCCACTGTAACCAGCGGCCGCCGTCTGTGTCGCCCGTTTGTATCTAGGCCAGTCAGTCATCTCAGGAATGGGTCGCCGCTCCTGGAAGCGGCTAGTGCGCGTTGAACGTCCAGGCGAGGACGCGCGTCACTCACCGACGCCACTTGGCCTATGTCAGCTAAAACAATCGTTCCTATCTTAGCCGTACGGGATATTCAGTGGTTACCTGCTCTCCCGACGGTGGAAGGAAACACAGAGTTGGGGGGACCCTAGCTGCACGGGGTCTGCGGTAGATGAGAGCCAAAACATCGGCGCTGTATGCTTTGTTTTAGATTTCTGATTTTTTGACCCATTTTTTATTCAATGCGCTTGAAATGCGAGTGGGGTCTCGAAAAACGGGGCAAAATTTCGCACTTTTTGATCCCCTTTGAAAAATAGGGGCGAACTGGTGGAGATGTCTATACGAATTATTCGTGCCACACGTAGGTTCTAAGCACCAGTATACTTTTTATCCGGCGGCGATTGGCGGTCTGGTCACACGTTGGGCGGTTGCCTAAAAAAGAAGAAGAAAAACCGGCAGTAAAACATATAGAGGCATATGTAGGCAAATTTTTGCCGGAGGCTAAATAAATAAATGAAAATGCAACAAAATGTTGTTGCTTGCAAACTTTCAAAGAAGAAAGAGAACCCCACCACGGAATGGCCATCGGGGAACATAGACTGTTTGAAGTACTTTTAGCGTCCGATAAGCAGCATCGTCAGTTACTTCAGCTGCTGGCTAGCTTTTCATCATTTCTTCTCGCTTTGATCATGTCGACTACAAGAATATTTAATAATCTGAAATAGCTATTAGATACATCCTGTACTATTCACGTATATGTACAGCGTAAGTGTACGCGACCAGCAAGCACTTCGGCTGATTGGTGCGTGCTGCGTGGTGACATTCGCATTTTAACGCTCTATAGATTCTACACAGGCTGTCTTTCCCGAACTGCACCGCACATAATCTGCTCAAACATAATCTGCTGTGATATATTTTATTCAGTAGATGCTCACTCTAAACTGGAATATAAAGTTCGGGCATTATTTCGGCTATATTGTACTGTTGCTAAAAATGAGCACGGTGTAAAATTGTAAATCTAAAAAAACGATTTTACTATGTTCAACCTTCGTTCTTTACCGTACATTGTTTTCTTTCTATAGCAGTCAGTTCACGGATTAAATTTAACGGATACCAAGAAACTATCAGCAGAGGAAACTCCCCACCATTCTGTTAATTATAAATAGGTTTTTGCATAAGTTTAGTCAAGTTACAATATGCTAACAGCCTAATATAGACATGACTAAAACGTGTGTGATTCGTTGAAAATATCTCCAGTACATCTAGCATCCGCTTTAAGAATATGTTAATTTGATTTTATGTCTACAAGAAACTCAACAGCTTTCTAACTGGGCAGGCGTAAACGACGTTGATATTCAATGCTTCCTCTCAGTTAATAAGGTAAAGGTACTAACACTTCTTACTGTGAAACTCCTCTAAGAAGCGCTAAGGTATGACACGAGTTGTTCAGAAATCTCTGAGTTTTACCAGCACACCCACGCGTTTATCTACAAACGGAGTGAACCATACTTGCCTTTGCCATCCCAAACAAAGATGGTTTTTATTTACCGATCCAGAAGGATGGAAGGCTGAGTTGGCCCAGTTGGCTGGTTGCATACAGATGGGTCACCTGCCTTGGGACGGTTACACATCCAAGTACTAGCCGGGCCCGACGTTGATTAACTTCATCGATCGAGACCAACGCGTTAACAACTACGGCACGCCGCAATACTTTTGATAACAAATGATCAAGATGATACGCCCATTCTTCATGCTTCAGATCACATCTTACTTCCATGACACTGTATAGGTTTCTCTTTTAGAATGCGAATAGGAAATTTGGGAACAGGGGAACAGATTGTTTCATTATTTTCTTAAAGCCGTTCTTCGCTGAAGCATATTAAACCGGTCGTGAGCGGCGGCATGCGAAATATTAAAATAATAGCAGAGTAATTTCATCATTATCAGTGAAACGCAGTAAATGAATCAAAGAGGTGAAACAGAGACGTGAGCAGCTTGTAACCATATCATTCAGTTGTCATTCTGCTGGCAATTGCCCGTAGTGTTAGCAGTATTGGGACTGGAGTCGAGTTCGACAAGATTGAGTTGAACAAACATGTTGACGGCGGCGTCGACGTACGCCGTGCCGAGCTCGTACTTGCGCAGCAGTTCTGGCGGCATGAAGCGCTGAACAACGTAGTGGCTGCGACCACGAAACCCGCGCGAACAACGTTTGGGTGCCGTGAGTGAGATGAGGACGTCCGGGTTGATCAGCTGGTGGATGTCGTTAGCAGCAGCAGCAGCAGCAGCGCTACTGCCTATCAACGGCGACGTCGACGACGCGTCGCTTGAGTCGTGTGTCGACGTCAGCTGCGGCTTCTCGTTATCCACCGTCCAACCTACGCAACACATCACGCACGCTATTGTACACTGAACGTTGCTAGTCGCTGCTACATTCTCCAGACAGAACAACTGGCTAAAGTAATTTGGTGATAACCACATCGACCTCCTTTCCCTTTCACCGCACTGCGAGCAAAATTCCCTCATTCTGCTTCCCTCTCCCCGTAGGGGGATCGAGAACCAAGTTATGTTCCTTGTCCTCCAGAAGTCTTCACCCCGAACAGGACATCGATTCATGCTGCCGTTTTGCAGGACGCAGGTGCGTGACAGACAAACAGACTGACACACCACGCTACGGGATCATCGGTCGTAATAGACTAGCCTGCCTGTCGATGCATTCGATGCGGCCTAATAATCAATGACGGCTCACAGATAGGCGCGGCGCAACCTTCACTCCCGTTTCGCTGTTATGCTATATGTTTGATGTGCGTGTATTTAAGCGTTCAGTGACCACTGAGAATGATGAGAATGTGTTGCTCAAGCACGATATGGTCGAATATCGTATAAGTCTGTCTGTTTACATACATATACGTAGACAGATAGACACATATACAACCCATTTATTCTAGAGTTATGGGGGTAGAGCAATAAAGTGCAATGCGAATGCAGCAGCAACGCCAAAGGCAACCGAGCAGATATATTCATAAGTAAGAATCAGCGCTGACCCAAGCATCAATAATGCACATATGAAATGCATATAGGCCGACACGCACAATGGATTCCGAATGGCACAACACGTAGCTGTGGCAATAGCAGTGGCAGTGGTAGTGTTGCAGAGGTAGATTTTTTAGACAATTTCAAAGTTACAAGTTAAAGCTACAACTTACAATGTCGCCTTTAAATTAAAGGCGAGCCAACCCGTATGCGTGCTATTGGTGCTCACGTGACATTGATCATGACCTGATGACCTTGATATATGAACTAAATGTGTACTTTTGGAAGGTGTACCTGCACAATAAAAATAAACTTTCTTGGTCAAGGACTTCGAAAGTCGTCATACGACAATCAAACAAAAAAGCGCACACAGGTCGACGCCGGCAAAAATATTAGCATTACGACGACCCCGGAACGTGGATGGTAGTAACTGCAACTGTGCAACTGCAAATGCGCTTGTCTCGAAACTGGACTATGCGCCAAAACAACAAAACGATTAACGAAAGTTGCAATGGCGTGACGGTGCGTGCCAAGAATGAAATGTGGTCCACCGTACTCCACCAGACGCCGATCTCGCATTTCCATATCCCATTTCTATTCCCTTGTGTACAGACCGACGATGGACCGCTAAATCGAACTTCCGTGTGTCCGCTGTTTCGTGGCCATTTATTTTCCTGACAGTGGCATCACCCCTGCGGCTCCGAGGCCACGGCCTTAGCCCGTTTAATGGCAGTAGCAATATTATGCTCCCAGTTCCAGTCTACTCAGTCCTTCAGCGGCAATCACTGACAATTACCCTTTTGCTTCTTAGTTTTACACGTGTAACTAAATCTCGACAGCTGTATGAAATCTGATATCTCGCTGCCAAATGCCAATTTCAATAATCAGTGGCTTTCTTACATCATATTAAACTTTTTTCGCTGCGTTAGTTTACGCTATTCCAAGGCAAAAGCAGTCATATTTCTACATGTGTGTACCAGACTGTATGGTTTTCCATCAATTTTATTCTTTCCTGTGGCGACGCCACTGGAGGATTTGACTTCGAGCCTCAACCTGTCTCTAGATCGAGTCAGAAGCCATTCGTTTTGGGTCTTCGAAAAACCGTCAATAAAATTGCTTGCTTATCAAATTTGCCTGAAAATTGAAGAATTCGTAATGAGAATAAGCAGAGCTGGGGCGAATCAGCTGTTATTCTGAGAGAACTCAAGCCGGAAAGACAGCCTGCCGTCGAAGAATTGTTTAGTAGAAGCCTGATGCGATGTAATTGAAGGAGGCAGCGATTGTTGTAATAATAGACTGTTGAAGCACATACACACAGCGTGGTTTCCAGTCAACCCGGCCCTAACCCTAAGTCCTAACACTACAAAACTTAACCATAACCCTTGGAAACGATCGGGTTTACTTGGGGACGAGATGACTGCCACCCCTCAGCGCAGATACTGACCAGAAGGGACGTCGATGCTGGCAATTGGGACGCCACTCTTGATCATTGTCTGAATGACGGCGGCCATGTCGGGCTCAGCTGTAGGAGCGCGGAAACCGCAGCCAAACAGTGCGTCGACGATGACGTTGTACGCACTGGTGATGAGGTGTGCCTCCGACGGCATGTACGACAGAAACGGGATGTGCTGCAGTTCGCACTGCTCTGCCAGCTGGCCGTAGAACGTCGACTTGCTCGTTCGACGAGGGTAGAAGATTGTCGGACGATAGTCCTGCATGCAGTCGTAGCAGCACAGCAGTCATTCAACCATCATTGCACAAAGCAACCCATGATCTCTGCCACTGCTAATTTACATGTTGCCGTAACGGACAATTCCGACGCTAATGTGAAAAAGTGTCTCTTTTTACGTCACGGCATACACTAGGCTATATGACACTACTTGTTTGGAGTGATACAGAATAAATCGCAGAGCAATGACAATTGAAATTAGTTTTTTTCGTAATTTACTGTTATTATCATTAGCAAAAATTTTCTGTTAATAACTAGAGGGTTGGCGGCCATACACGGAACGAATTTTGAAAGTTTGTAGCTCCTGTATATGATGACGTAGAAATAAGTTCTATACATCAGATTGTTCAATGCTTTACCCAGAGTACGGCTAATGCTTTAAATTGCAATAAGTTTAAATATTTTTGTGCAGCTTTAGAAAAACAGTACACACCCCCAAAATGACATGTTATTAAAGCGACGACGTTAACTTTTTGTATTCGCTTCACTTAAAATGAACGATAAACACTGATTCATCTTTGATTCTTGAACATCTGCCAGTCGAGATCGTCTCTGATCTTATGACAATGCAACTTTTGCTGCTTACAACAAGAGGTAACTGGAATGACGTCCGGACTATTCGGTGGACAGTTTTCCGGTTCGATAAACTCCGGTACATCATGAGAGTGCAGGTTTAACAGTCGGGTGACGTGACGTCAGCGATGCGCTGGCGCCCCATCCTGTTGGAAATTGATGTCGTTGTCTGAAATATGGCGAATGTCTGACAATAATCCTTTTAAGGACATTTGTACAATAACTGTCTATTTTTGCTCATGGATGTATGAAAACGACTGACATTTTCCAGGTTTTGATACAACAGCTGATACCATCGTGCTTTGTGAAAATTGCTTTCTACCCTTCAACAATCGTTTGTCTGTCACGTCATTCTTTGCGCTTACATCTGTGTACACAAGATCATTCTCTGAATTTGTAGACGTCTGGATGGTGAACATTTTCGTCCGCAAACCAGATACGATCGAGATTTTATTTTCTTAGCCATTTTCACAAGCAGTAAGTGTCTTTTAGCTACCGACGTCGGGCGGTCGGACAGAAACTGGACCTCACAACGTCATTGAGTTTGCAAAGAATATTTATAAAATAAGACAATCAAAATTACTTATTCATAAAGCGGCTGTTTTCTCGCAAACAACGGTACCATTTGATCTATGGTACGCTCTCTGGAGTAAAAGTTATTCACTATCAAAATTGGTCAGGTTTTTTGGCCGACCCTGTAATTTTATTCTAATTGAATTATAGGCCAATTAAGTAAAACTTTTGTCACAACAACAGTCGCAGTCTAAAAATAAATGTATTTTATTTATTTTATAGAACTGCATCACAGCATCCGACAGTAGTTTACTTTTGTTCACTACTCTGTAAGCTTGCTGTAAATGTGACCAAATCCTCCATAAGAACATAAAACCCATATGTGGCGTCGCTGTCACCGACTCACAGCTGCAGTTGCTATGAAACTTCCGTCTCGAGATGACCTATAATGTGTCGAGTGGGACGTTAAGCCTTTACTCACTCGCTCGCTCTAACCCCTGCAGTCATGCAGTAAACAGCTTCATAGACTTGTTACAGTTACAGTTACAG
>Ga0126335_1002578_pt1 | contig 10935 bp, 14 predicted proteins | sample OlaspJWI45metaG_FD_108409 | JGI IMG/M metagenome (GOLD analysis project Ga0126335, IMG submission 108409) | Marine gutless worms symbiont microbial communities from Oahu, Hawaii - Olavius sp. 1 OAHU.JWI-45 metaG | ecosystem: Host-associated > Annelida > Digestive system > Unclassified | place... | reverse complement strand
TTGTAACAATAAAAACACAACTCTAAAAACTCACACCTCACAACTCAAATAGACAACTCGACAGCTCTAATTTAATAACATAATTTCAAACAGTCAAGTCTATTTATTTGACGTTTAAAGGAGTAGGGTGATGAAAAGTCAGTGTTAACTGGTAGATTGTTCCATGCATTAACAATCTGTTCACTTAAGATATCGCTGTGGATTCAGTTTGCTATCTATACATGAGTTTTGTTTCATGCATATATTGCATTCATGTCTTTCGTAACTCTTTCAGTGATAGTCTGCCACTGCCAGTTATAGACGTATGTGGTGATGGACGTGTACGCTAGTTGTGGAACATTCTTGTCAGCATTACCTGTTAATTAACTGTGAAGTAATACTCAGAGAGTGTACGCATTTGCTTATTGTAAAGACAATGATAAGTTGTGATGTATGTTTTGTTAGTACTACAAGTGCGGTGTGGAGTATGCTGTCGTATCTCTCGCATGTACTGGCGTTTATGCGACGTTCACATTGCTGGTGACTTCATGGAGAACAAAGTTTCGTGTTCAGATGAATGCTGCTGACCAAGAAGCAGGCAACCGAGCCATTGACTCTCTCATCAACTATGAAACTGTTAAAGTAATTCATTTTGCCTTTAGTTTGCTTTTCAGAGTATTTACGAAGCAGTTGTTAAAACGATGAGCACATTAAGAGATAGTGACAACTAACTGCAACAGTTTAGTAGAAGATTTGTTGAGCAGCTGATGTACAAATTTATGATGTTAATTTAACATCACTCACATTCACAATTTTTATTGCATGCCTTACTTTCGATGCCTGTGTTTCACCACAGTCTCTGGAGTGTTATAACCACCCGTAATCTCACCACAGACAAGCGTGACGTGAACACTCTACTCTGTTGAGTGTTGATAGCATCTTCCCCGACACCGTTCTCTTCACTGCTAACAATCAACAGACAGACGTTTGTTGCAGCATGCAATAAGGAAGTTACAACATGTCTGTAGTGCATCATACTCGTTACACTCTTGTAGTCCATTGTAGACCATGTTGTAACTTACACATGATCATAATTGGCACATGCCTGTATGTTCACTGATTGCTGTTGTCAGTAAAGTCAATATTCTTAATACTTAGAAAAGTTGTCGAAGCAAACTGGAGCTGAAATGCACCATCGACATGAAAGGAAACAATGGGAGCCACAGTTTTAGCAAAAGTTACTGACTCTTGTGTGATTATGTGCAGTGCATGAAACAACCCAGAGTTTAAAACTTGCGTCACTTTACATGCGATGCATGTTTGCAGTACTTCACAAACGAGAAGTACGAGGCTGAATGCTATGACAAGTTGTTATCCAAGTACGAGGAAGCCGCACTCAAGACTACAACGAGCCTTGCATTTCTCAACTGGGGACAGAATGCAATCTTTAGTGCTGGTCTAACGGTCTTCATGTATCTTGCAAGTCAAAGCATTATACAAGGTCACTGCAACCATACATGATATGCAATGTTTGTGATATGTATACGTAAGTAAGTAGTAGTCAACCTGCAATGCATCATACATAGATGTTGGCATTGAATCACGGACAGTTTGGTTGAATTCAGCAGAATTAATGAGTTTGGTTTTGAGCTTTCGTTTGAATGTGGCCAAGGACTCAGGAATGACATCAAAGTCCTTAGTGAGTTTCAGTGAATTCCAGATTTTTGGAGCTGTGTGACTAGTGCATGGTGTAATGACAGAAGTTCTGTCAATACAGATAACAGTAAGGTCATTGATATTGGTGGTCATTTGTCGTTAATTAAAATTTGCTAACATAACTAAACTCGTTGCTGTCAAATTGTATACCATAAAAATTCATTCAGTTATAATATGCACACTTGTATAATATGCACCCCAACGTTGAGGGGAAAATCGTGGGAAAAGTTAAGTTGATTTTTATAATATGCGCCCGTTCTATACAACTGGTGCAGTTGTGGCATTTTGTGAGTCTGGTGCTGTTATACAAGACCCTGAACTTGCTTACTTACTTAGGGACAACATTTTTACTCCATCCATTCTGATGTTATGCAGATCGTTATGGTGAACAGGCACGTTGTTTGTTTATGGAAAAATACTATAAGAATGTGTAATAAAAAGCAAATATTTGGTACCCTAATTATGGTTTGGTGGGAATAATTGTTTATATATGGCTGAATATAGATACATTATGCATCAAAACTGTTTTGGGTTGTTATGATTTTTTAGTTTACATGTATAATACACACCCTGACTAGCGGGCCTTTACTTTTGGTACAAATGTGTGCATTGTAATCGAATTTTTACAGTAATCTGTCACCATTGCTGCCTCTGAAGTCATGATGTTATGGCAGTGTAGAAATGTGTGTATTACAAATATGCGTGGGCGTATGTTTTTTGTGAATGTGTTTTTGTTACTGTTTATGTGATTATTCTAGCAAGTAATAGCTTACACAACATGTGGGAGACTCTCATGAGAGTATGCTATGTAAGTCGACATATACGATACAATATGGTATGAGTAGAACTGTTTCATTGTTACTACTCTGTCTGCATGAGGTTTTATGAAATAAGATATTGTATAGGCTTTAAATGAATGCTGGTGCTGGCTTGCTGTGCACAGGAACAATGACTGTAGGTGATCTAGTTATGGTCAATGGGTTGTTGTTTCAACTCTCAATACCCCTCAACTTTCTCGGCTCTGTTTACCGCGAGACACGCCAAGCTCTTATTGACATGCAGACAATGTTTAGTCTTCTGCAGCTTCATGCCACTGTCAAGGTATGAGCCTATGTATAATGTATATGGTAAGTACAGTATGGATAAGCACTTGGTTGCTGGTCATTGCAGGCAGTGCCTGCAGTGTCCAGCTGTGTTAGCATACAGCGCTGTGTATGCTATTCATCAAATTCATTTCGGTCTTGTTGTCTTCTCCTTTTGTATATTTGTGTAGCTTAACTTTTTAGTGTGTCTGTAATTGTAATGTAGTGTAAAATATAGATTTATATAATGCATAATCGTATACACCTCTAATGCATTGGACATACTGATGACACTGCCTAAAAATGTCTTGAGTGACTGTCTGAATGTGAACTCTGTGCAGCTGAAATCTCTTGAGTTAGTGTGGAGGCAAATTCTAGACAGTGGGTTCAGCAACTGAAAATGCCTGATGGCTGAGAGTGCAATGTTGATAGCATGGTATGATGGCAGTGGCATGTAGAATGTAGTCGCTGACGTGATATGATATCTGAGACAGGGACACAATGGTTTGTCTGTCTGTCTGTCTGTGTGCTCTTTACCTGCGAGCTTGCTATGAGCAGGTATTTCTGGTGGCATCTGTTTGTGCATCTGTCTATCCACACAAATTCTCGAAAACTACTGATCAGAAACTGATATAACTTGGTAGAAATATGCCCCATGGTAAACGCTAGAATTGATTGAAATTTGGTGGCTTTGACTTTTGACAGAGAGAGCTATTTTTGTACTTCTTCAACTCAGGCTATATATTTTGAATGGCTTGGCCTAGTAACTTTATTTTCAGTTTGGAGATACATCTTCAGAATATCTAGGTCACGTTCGAGTTTCAAGGTCATGGGGTTAATCTCAAGGTCACGATCGCAAAACAGCAGCACCGCGCAGGTTTATGCTCCCCTCGGAGACAGTTTGATTTGTGTTATGTTGTTTGTCACTGTCCTCGTGACGAATAACCTTGTATGTGTTTGTGTATGTATTTGTTTGTACAGAACGAGAAGGATGCAACGCAGTTGCAAGTGGCTGCTGATACAGCATCTGTGTCATTCGAGTCAGTCAGCTTTGCATACACGCCGGGCCGAGAGATATTGAAGAACCTGAGCTTTACTGTGACTCCTGGACAGAAGGTTGCTATTGTTGGTGGCAGTGGCTCTGGGTATGTGTTATGTCAACTTTGTCTTATTTTACTTTGTCATAGCTGTAGTTGTACACTTGCTTAATTGTTTGTGAGTGAAATAATATGTTGTAATAATGTACAAATTACACTGCATATGAATGCGGGGAAGATGTTAGCAGTTTATACCTTAGACTTAGTCATTTATCCTGACTGTAGCTTCTGACTCAGGTTCTTCGTTGTTCTGAATCCTAGGACTTGTGGCGCTGTGCAAATTTGATTTTAACTTTAACTTTTGTAGTTGGATGATGTGACAGTGACATAATTTGGAACTTTGAGCCAGTTTGTCATACAGAGGCAGTGTAACATTTAGCAACTGTAATAGTAACTGGCTGGGTGTTTAAGAGATAGTTACGAAATTTTTCTTTGCGATAATTCTTCTGTTTATAATATGAGGTGTTATCCATATTGGTAAGAAGTCATTTTACCTGACCTCAGCTGCTATTATTCAGAATCAGTGTTACTGGCAACATTTGTTTGTTGGTGTGTGACAGTAAGTCGACAATTGTACGACTGCTCTATCGGTTCTATGACCCACAGTCAGGACGTGTTCTCATCAATGGTCAAGATATTCGTTTTGTTGACATGGACAGTTTACGACGAGCTGTTGGAGTCGTACCACAAGTTGGTTTCATTTCTCATATTTCATTTTCTTTAGTCTGATGTTGTCACCAGCAGGTTTCAGACATGCTTTTTTGTTATCTTGTATCCATCTTGTTCTGTTTGAGATTGAAACTTTCAGCTGACTGTAGTCTTTACCTTCCATTGTATCGTGCAGTAACTCTATTTTTTCCTCCCTTGTGTAGGCTTGCCCATCACTTTTCCACACATATATATATATATAATTATATATATAGTGTAATGGAGAAAACCCTCATGTCTGAGAATATGTCCGTAGCTAGTTTATTATCTAGCCTTCATGATGTACTGTGTGATTTTGCTTGTTTTGCGTGTTACACTGCTTTATGTGTAATCACAACTAACATATCGCATGCATTTTTTGCTCCAATTTTTTCAACATTGAAGTTGGAAGTTATTTTTATTATGGCAATTTTTTGCAGTGAAAGACTTGACCACAGCTGTTGGCTACATTGACAATTTTACAGCTTTGGGTGACATCTGTCGTCATTGCTCACTGATTTGCTTGAAGTTAATCTGACAAGTTTATGCCAACATAGAAGCTGCAAGTTGTCATTCAGGTGTTACATTACATTGCAGGACTCGGTGCTGTTTCACGACACCATCATGTACAACATCCAGTACGGCAACGTAAAAGCCAGTCCAGATCAGGTCTATGATGTTGCTAAGATGGCTGAGATTCACGACGTCGTCCTCAACATGCCGCAGCAGTACAACACACAAGTTGGTGAACGTGGCCTCAAATTGTCAGGTCGGGCTTGTCACATACATCAGTTAGAATTTTCATTATTAGGCTGCATCGAACGCATTCGATGCAGACTGTTGTTACGGTGTCTGTGACTTTGTCAGTCTGTCTGTGTCATGCGGCTCAGCTCGGCTTCACTGTATGGGGGTCGTTCGGTGCAGCCATTGTTTAATCACTTTGGCTTCGTGTTTTCATAACTAACGTAATAAATATTTTTTACCTATATGATATTTTTCAGCATCAGTCATGTTGTTTGAACTTTGCAGTGTTCACAACGATCCAGTTCATTTGTTGAATGCCCATAGTCCCATCTTCTATTTTCTGGCCGAATGTAGTAAAAGGTAACAAAGCCAGGCCTTAGTTATGTTTTGTTTACTATACATTTTATAGGTGTGTCTGTGTTGTATTTTGGTTTTACCAGTGAGGTTTTTGCAGTGGCGACACGAGGGTGTTTGCTGGGGCGAACGTCTGTGTTGCCACCCCTGCCAATCAGATCGACAATTAATATTCTTATGCATACAACAAAGACATTGATGTGGACTGTAAACAGTACACTAAGTTGGGGGGTGTAATTATGTAATGCAATTATGCAGCGTAACTTAGGTTGATCAGTTGCAAATGCCAAAAAGAAAACTGCTGCTCACACTTTCTGCACAGACTGCACGTTTGTCTGTGTTCACTGTTCGAATAAAGTTATTAGTCTCACTATTCAGTATTCACTGGTTCTCTCTTTTAAATAGACCTTATTAACTAGGCCTCTTTACTCTAGTTTAGTCACACGACAGTCTGCTGTCCAACGAGGCGATGTAATATCGTACACCTAACACTTTGTCTGGAAATGGAACAAAACATTGCTTATATCAGTAGTAACCACTAAATCAAAACTGTGCAGTGTGCACGCTCTCACAGCTGCAGAATTTTCAGTAACTTTGGTGAAGTCAATCTGCTCAGCTGTTTGTCTTGCTATGGAAAGAATCTGCTTTCCGTCATAGTTGACCTGAGATACGTCAATATGAGTTTCATCTTTGAGAATGAATGTTCGCAGCCAGCAACAGATATAGACGCTGTCGACAGAATCTCCAGTCCCACTTTCAGGCCCTGCAGTGACTCCTCAGCTGCATGAGCTGCAGCACTAATGAACCCGCCGAACCCGTTCTGCAATGCAAATGCCATTTCGTCAGAAGCAGCCAAATTTCAGAATTCCATATTTGCACCTCTAAGTGCTGCTGTTTGCATAGTGCCGCCCGGGGCACATGCCCCCTTCGCCCCACCCTTCCCGTCGCCAGTGGCTGTTTGCTATTTCTGTACCAGTCAAGTGACTGGTTGGGAAGATCAAGTGAGATGTTACTACTACTGCTGCTACTCGAGCAGTACTCATACATGCCGTTGTGGACTGTGGTGACTAGGTGGTGAGAAGCAGAGGATCTCGATAGCACGAGCCATCCTCAAGGACCCTCTCATACTGGTCTATGATGAGGCCACGTCTTCTCTTGATACCATTACAGAATATGTGAGTTCAGCATCTGCTTTATTGTGTACATGAACCATGAAATAAATGTCAGTGTTGTACATTCTGTAACTTGCCACATTTCAGTTCTGTTCATATTGTGGTTGTGGCAGTTGTATGCATTTTCTTCAACCTTGTAGCTGTCTTCTCTCCTGTAGTCTGTGAATGATCAAATTCTTGGTGGCAGAGACCCTCTGTGTTTTGCTGGAGGAAACAATGGTCAGGAAACAGTTGTCGGCAAGTCCAGTTGCAGTGGTGCAGGCTTTGAAGTGAATTGTTATTTCATGTATGGTAGTCTGTTTAGACACATTAAGTTTTCAGCTATAATGCTTTAATTTGATTTGATTTTGTATGAAGCCAGCATTCGGGAATAATTAACATTGACTGTTGTTTCTTATTGTAAGATATTGTACGGTATGGTGTAGTAAATAGTACTAGCTCTAGTAATATTATTAGGCTGCATAGAATGCATGAGACGCAGACTGTTGTTACCATAAATTGCAGTGTCTGTCCGTAGGTCTGTCGGTCTGCCTGTCACGCAGCTGAACTTGGTGGCACATGCAGTGTGTGGGGGGTCATTCGGTGCCGCCTTTGCCAAATCACTTTGGCCTCCTGTTATTATAACAATAGTAAACTGTGTAAAAAGCACACAAGATGATGTTAGTTATTTTTACTGCATATAATAGCATTTGTCAAACTAATTGGTATTCATTCGGTTAGTGACTGTGCTTGACAGACTCAGTAGTATCTACTGATGAGTAAACTGCGTTCACTTGATAGATGATAGGTGTTGGCATTACAGAAAATCGTTGGTGCTTTGAAGCGTGCAATGGCAAACCGGACAACCGTCATCATCGCTCATCGACTTGCAACAGTTGTTGACGCTGATGAGATTCTTGTGCTTAAACAAGGTTCAATTGCCGAGCGTGGTACACACGACCAACTGCTCTCACAAGCTGATAGCCTCTATGCTAGACTCTGGCGACGGCAACATCGTGCCGCATTGGACCACCAAGCTGCTACACTAAACAATAACAATAACAAGCTGCCCGAATCAAAACTTTCATAGTGTCACGTCATTTTATGTCCGTGTCGTATACTGTTTATAATTTATTGTTATTGTTGTTAACATTCGTTCAGCGAGTTGTACATGCATGTGGTCATTTGAATATTGATCGCGTATTTCTGACTTAGTACTCGCTTTCACATTGATGGTTTGAATTGTGTATTGGTAATGTTGATAATGTATGTAAAAGGGTGAAGGTAGACTTAGGTAGTCCAATACGTGATATAAGCATCGTGACCATAGGTGGTTCCAGTCACCAGGCAGTCTAGCTACAAGTGACGTAATAGTGAAGCCGGTGGTCAGCTGCCATCATATTTTGCCATGCCCACAGCTATGTATTTTCACAGTTATAGATCGTCATTGTATTAGTGCTAAACTACACTGCTTGTTAAGATAAATGTTTGGTTGGGTCATGAAAGAAGTTGAACTACTGACTGTTCCTGTTCCACTTACACGCCATGCTCAATGCCTAGCAGTTTCTACATTTCAGTCCTTCAGGATAACAGTAATAATCTGCAAACTTTTATCCGACAGTAAGCTCCTAAGTTCAGTGGTCATAAGTTGTAAAAAGAATGGTTATAATCATTTATTAACTGCAGCACTCTTTATATTATTTTGTATTTGTTTTTTGTTTTCACATAATTCATATCATCACAGTTTTGTTGACCAGGTGTCATTGAATTCTGTAGTATTATGTTGTATGTTCATCATTACGTCTCAGTCTGTATTATAAGTATTCTTAATGTCGTTTGTCTGTTTGACCATTTGGGCGCCATTGTCTGAGCACGACGTCATAGCACCGTGCTATAGGCATGTATGGCACAGCACTGTGCCACGCACGCCGCCATGCCGTGGCAGCACTGTGCCACGGCATGGCGGCGTGCAATGGCATGGTGTATAGCCTGTGATTCTATTTCTTACCTTAGCCAACATTATAGTTTCAGTTATGTTTTCTGTTTCTGTGTTTCGTATTAACGTGAATGCTTTATGTTGAGTGCCTTGCATGTAGTGCAGCCATTTCTCCAGAAAACTATACTCTAACGAGTATCTTCGTGTCTAGTTTTCAGTAGTTTGTGTATTTCACAGTATCAGTTGCTTGCTGTAATCAGTTTTGTCATGTGACTTGTCCTCATCACAGCCCGCAGCATGTAACCAACTCCGGTTTTAATTGTCTCGGTTCAAAGTGTTTGCCATGTTGTGTGCAGTTTTTTGTCTTGTGCACTAGTTACACAATTGCATAACATTTGATGGAATAACTTTGTATTCCATGAGACTACTGACTTACATTTTCATCACACTGGGACCCTTACGCTGTGATTAGCCTAGAGGCGGTTGCCTACAGTTCACATTGTAACACAGTGGGAGTGGTTCTGGTGGGACTGAAGCCTATCTCAGTGGCCAACTGGCTTCCTTCAGTGCTTTTACACTGTTTGTTGGGTCACCTGACCTGTAAAAATCGTCCCCGAAATGACCTATAAAGTGTCGAGTGGGACGTTAAGCCTCTACTCATTACTCATTACTCCATTTTCGGAACCCGATATTGGTTATGTGTTTTAGTGACTCTGGTGACTTGTATGCTGCCAAGATTAGGGCAACATGCTGAGGGATATTTTGCACGGCAACATCAAGCAGCATGTTCTGTTATGTTCTGTTTGTGTGTGGGTGTCTGTGGAATTGACTAGATGTCTATGGTCACAGTGAGCACTGAGGCTGGCTCTAGGGCTTGGCCGATTGTGTGATCCGGTCTGTGCAAAGGTGATATGAGTTGGCGTTGTGTGTCCACTGGCACTGATTTATGGTGAAATTATTGAGTAATGGCAGGGCCTTGTATCTTTCTCTGGGACACTCCAACATCGTGTTTACAGTCAGCTTGGCCCCAAGTTAACTCGTCCCCACGGCAAACCTAACCCTACCCTAAGGCCTAACACACTACACATTATTAGGCTGCATCGAATGCATGAGATACAGACTATTGTTATCGATGTGCAGTCTGACTGTTCATCAGTCTGTCATGCGGGGTCATTCAGTGCAGCCTTTGCCAAATCACTTTGGCCTCTGGTTCTAACTCTAGCCCTTGCCCAGTGTTAAACATGACACTGACCCTAACCATAACCTTATTCGTAAGCTCTGGGAATGAGTTTACTTGGGGATGAGTTGACCCATATCGTGTAGTTCCCTCCACTTCACATGCCAAGACTTTTGGTTCGAGATCAAGACAAAGGTATGTTGCCAGATCTCACACAGGTTGACAAACCTAGTGGAAAGCCACATTGCACGTCGTGCAGTAGGATCATGACTAGTCATATTTGTATTGTTCAGTTTTAATGCTTTAATACTATGATGCCATTGTGTTGATTTGACATGACTGGTGAGTCAAAATTTCATACTTTTCTTTACTGTCAGATTTTAAAATGACTAAATATGTATACCGGGTACAAGGGTTCATGATCCGTTCTCTTTTTGAACACTCGGCGTGGTCGGAGTCGAAGACGTGGTTGATGACGTCATCCTGGTATAGGGGTCATCGAGTTCTGTCACATCTGATGTTTTGGGGAAGTGACATCGACTTTGATGAGGTTACAAAGAGGTCAAATGTATATACATTATGGGGGTATATCTCCCGTTGGGGGGCTTTTGACCCGTAGCCAACAACGCATTTGGTAGATATTGTCAAGCTTCATCTAATGCCGTAAGAGACACTGACCTGCTGCAAACCGTTGCGGAGAAAATCGAGTTTTTCGAAAGAAATTCAAACCCGACTAAACCGGAAGTGGGCGTGGCCCGATGACGTCAGCACTTGGTAGGGGAACACGAGTACTGTAATCGGTGAAAGTTTGGCGGCCTTAGGCCGTTTCATTCGAGCGCTATTTGCGTTTTAAGATTTTGCCAAATGGCCCACAGAGGCAGCGAAAACGGGTTGCAGAGGGCCATACAGCCCAAACCGGAAGTGGAATTCCGCCGCCGACCGGCCTATTTGACTCAGCGTCCCCAGTTTCCTATTCGAGTTCTTATTCATTATTAGGCCTATCTCGTACCGT
>Ga0126335_1002577_pt1 | contig 10936 bp, 6 predicted proteins | sample OlaspJWI45metaG_FD_108409 | JGI IMG/M metagenome (GOLD analysis project Ga0126335, IMG submission 108409) | Marine gutless worms symbiont microbial communities from Oahu, Hawaii - Olavius sp. 1 OAHU.JWI-45 metaG | ecosystem: Host-associated > Annelida > Digestive system > Unclassified | place... | reverse complement strand
ACACAGGTTAAACTTTGTTCTAGCATTGCATATAACCGTGTTGAAGCTAGGCAAGCTTAAATCCAACAACATACCAGTGACGCTGCTATATTTTCGATACCCAAAAAATGATTTCATACATTTTACAGCCCTAAGTTCGATCGTGCATAAAGAACAGGAACAAGTTGTAAACATGGCTCTGCGAGTAGTTGGTAGATTTTCACCTACAAGTAAATGATATATTCTCATTGAATTTAGTAATTTTAATGAATTTTAACAGTTACATTATATTTCTAGTTTTATTACAATGATCTGGCATTATTTTCTGCGGACAGACAGACGCATAGGCTACTGGTTTAGGGTTAGGGTTATGGGTCATATTTAGGGTTAGGGTCAGCTTCAGACTTTAGGTTTAGGGTCAGGGTGTGGTAAGTAGCCTACTTTCCAGGTGAGGTAGTGGATGTCCAGGAGCGCCAATACATTAGAACAACCGTGCATTATAATAGTCTGTGAATGTGTAAAATAAAAGTTTAGAAATGAAATAAAGACTAAAATTAAATAAAACTTATAAAAGCTTTAATTAGGAAAGTTCTGTGCTAGCAGTAGATTAGCGATCTTGCACTAAGGTCCAAAAAATTACTAAGGATAGATCAACTATCTACTCGTTAATAAAGGCTTTAAAATTGCTAACGACAGATCGGCAATCTCTTCCTTAGGTCTGAAAAAATACTAGAGGTAGATCAGCTGTATAAACAATGAACATTTACATTTTACACCTGTGTTTTCATATTTTTTCTGTATGTGTTGGTATTACAGTGTGTAATGTTTTCACCTAGTTATGTAACATGTATACGTGCAGCTTTAAGTGCTGTTTTCTTGGCATAGGCCTAGTGTACCAGGTAATAAAGTAAAGGGTAAAACTGCGGACATATGCCGTCTGTTTGGTCATGGTCATGACTATAAACATAGACAAATGCCTTCTTCTTTAATGTACACTCTGCTCAGCTCGTCATTCTACTTGAGAGGATTGTGGCGCCCTTTTTGTCAGTGCTCTGACTGGCAGTTTTCTTTTTGAATGGACAGCGCAAGATCTCTGATATAACATGCTAACACATAGTGGTACGTACACATGCGCAACAAATGGGAAAGATGGGCCTCAGTGTTGATTTCGTATACAGCTGATCTACTCCTAGCATCCTAGCAGATAGGAATACCAGCTTTTTGGTTGCCTAGTATTTTTTGGATCTTTGTGCAAGATTGCCGATCTCCCGCTAGAATTAGTGACTAGAAAAAAGTAATGTCAATCAGTAGAGTTCTTGGAGTTTCTTTTTGAATGTGACAGAGTTCTCGGTTAGTCTGATCTCTGGTGGCAGACTGTTACAGGGAATGCTCTTTGACCGAATAATGTTCCAGTTCACTCCACAACAGCGGTTCTTGTTGTCAACGACGAGATGCCATACTGCTGTGTCACTGTCATGAAATATGACAGTGTCCATCAGATACGCCGGACAGCAGCGAAACTTAATCCAACTACCTAATTATCTGTTTAAATAATGTTTTTTTTGGTTTTTGGATAATCCTGAAAGATAATCTTTTTTGTCAAGTTAACCTTTCTGTGAAAATTTCTTGGAAGATAACATGAATTAAATTACATAATAGACAGCTTGTCTTTTATAAGAAATTATGCACACTTTTTGTATGGTGGGAAAACACGAGTCTTCTGCATAGTGTTTATGTCATAGGCCAAGGAACTAATCGATATAATGTGATGTTTCATATCATGATATTATAGGATATCTACACAGTAACACAACAGAGTGCCCAGGCATTATGGTGTGGTGTGTTTCTCGTGTCTTTATTATCGATTCTTGGTACCACATTTCGGTTTACTTTGTCTAAGGCAGTTTCAGACATGCCTACACAACAGGTGACTTCAAGAGCTTTGAGCTTACGTTAAACATCTTATGCCTCTGTCTGCCTATTAGTGAAAGTGACAAATATACACTCGGCTTGTGCTGTCTGTGATTTTTGTCTGTGCATGTGTTTTTCTGTGACTGGCTGGCGATATAGTGGCATACCATGCTTGCCATAGATTATCTGTTTTTTATACATTGACTTTTGACAGAGAAACATAAATACTGTACTATTTATGGGATTTTAACATTGTCAGCTGTTGTGTGTTTCAGTATGGCGGTCTGTTGTTGCACCAAATGGCTTACCTGGAATGGGCAGCATGTTTGCTAGAATGCATTGGAGTATGATATGTGTCTTATTGTTTTTTTTTGTACACAGAGTATTTTATTGCTGAAATTATGCAAATTTTTGTTTAGTTATCTGATGCACTTAGAAGCTTACTGCTGTTTTTAGCATTTGATAGCATTAGCTCTAGCATTCTTGAATGTATTTCTATTGCACAGAGCAAATGAGTCCTGAAGAACCGAGCATGGAGTGGAAGGCTATTACTGAACGTGCAACTAACCAGTTGTTCTTTTATGAGTTAGTGAAAGGCAAGTATCCAACATATTACATTCATAGTTGACATTTATTGTAGTGTTTAAGTTATATCTGACGAAATAAAGTGACAGAATATACTTATTACTGCCTGCATAGTGGCATGCTAGTGCGTTCAGTTGCATCTGTCTGTACTACTGTACTTTGCTTGCTTATCTCAGCTTGGATTCTTCGTGATTGATTTTTTTACTGTGCGTTATAATTATTATTTACCTTCAGATCTGTTGGTAATTATGATTTATGGCATATGTCTGCCACTGGTCTCCATTTATTTTTGTCACTGTTTGAGTAGATCTGAATTTGATCCAATAGATGTGGCCAGATTCAGACAATTGAATTTGATATCCAGTGTAATACATGTGTTTTGACGATGCATAGTTTAATGTTCAGCTGCTGTTGCTGTACAGGAATGCTGGTTGTCTTAAGTAAGATTTTCAAAGAGCCAGCAACTCTCAACTACCCATTTGAGAAGGGACCACTGAGTCCAAGGTTTCGCGGCGAGCATGCTCTGCGTCGCTATCCCTCAGGAGAAGAACGCTGCATAGCATGCAAATTATGTGAGGCCATCTGTCCAGCACAGGTTCGATTTGTATTGCCTTTTAATTTTTTTCTCTGTATTCAGATCTGTGTTCACAATAATGCCTAAGTTAACAAAGGTGAACCACCTACAGTGGACTGTGGCAGATGCAGCCACACACTCCACAGCACTGGTGCTCAGTGATGGGAATAAACACAGTGGGTAGCAGGCCATAGTAGGTGGCAGGCGCTGGTTGATAATGCATCCAGTGTGTGGGAGACAGATGTCTCTGGGTGGTCTTGGGTGCAAGAGATGCAGTTAAGAGACCATGATACTGCACTGACAGCAGTGGCAGTTATGCAACACTAAAGAGGGGTCTCTATAGGCCTACTGTACCTGCCTTGAACACTTGTGAGCTGGTAGAATGACAGCCATTGTCTGTTGATGTCATCTGCTCATGTTGGCTACTCCTACTTTTTGATAACTGGCTTTCCTGGTCCCCATTACACATCCCCATGTGACAGTCCATCCGTTGCATTGCCCTGTTATAAGGCTGGATTATTCTGGCTAGACACATCTACAGCTGGCTGCTTGTATTAGCCAGATATACACTGAGATTGACAAAACAGTTGTACAAGTTACAACAACAACAAGGAGTGACCCCAACTGCGCCATGGAAACAAAGGCAAAGCTTTATAAACAACAGATTATAACCATGTGCAGCCACTCCCCTGTTTACTCTGCTGCAGTCAATCTAGGGCTGAAAGAGATCAAGCAAGATATGCCTGCTATGGGACCACAGGTGAGACGTTATGGTTTACACTGCACACTCCCTCCCTCACACACAGAGACCACTGCTACCACTGGCACCTGTGTAAACAGGGTGACCAGACACAATAGACTAGAGCTTCAACTCAGGAGTTTGTACTCATTGATGTTGGCGACACGCCGAGCATACCATGTTGCATTGACTGGCACTAATCAACACTGACACAGACAGTCAAAAGCTTCCGACAACCGGCTGTTAATTCAAGGACAGCTGTACTACTGTCCACATTCGTTCTCTTTGTCTCTTCTCCATGTCTTCTTTGTAATCCTTTTCTGCTGTGACATTGCAGTCTCCACTACAGTGGTAGTGCTGTCATTATTTCACCCCAGAATGTGTTTTAAGCCATCAGTTTTTAACCTTTTTCTAAGCTGGTTCAGCACAACCTCTTCTGTCCATTTAATACAGTTTTACGATCAATTATAACTTTAAGGATTTTATCGATGAAGACTTTGTCAAACAGTTTTGGTAATTTTCTGTTCTGATTGCTTTGAGATTGCTGTTCGATTCATGGCACTGAAATGGCCTTCTATGTGCTGATGTGCCGTTAAGAAACTGCTCACTCACTCACTCGAGTCATCAGTTAGTTTACACTGAATGGTTAAAGTTAATTTTCAAACTAAACTAAAATAGTCCATTTTAGTGCCAGTGATTTGAACTGTGACGTTCTGAATTGTTTTGTTAGGCTATTACAATTGAAGCTGAGGAGCGAGCAGATGGTAGTCGACGTACTACACGCTATGACATTGATATGACAAAATGTATTTATTGTGGATTCTGTCAGGAGGCTTGCCCAGTTGACGCCATTGTCGAGGTTTTTAAAAATATTTCTACTACATGATATAATTTAATCAGCAAGAAACAGCTGTATATTTGTATGACCTTGGTTATAATTGGTACAGTATAATTGTTGAATTTACACTGTCTCAAAAAACAGACCCCTACGACTTTTTGGCATAACTTTGATAAAACAAGCAAGTTTTGGATAATTTTTGGCAGAGAACATCGTGAAGGTATTGCCTACTAGTTTTGCCTAGAAAGTTTGGTTTAGGTCGAGAACCACCTGCATGGTTACTATAGCAACCACAGCGTCATTGCAAAACAGCATGCCCATCTACCGCGCTTAGTTCGACAATTGAGTTTTTAGGAAGCACGTGTCACTGCTGAGAGGTTTATCACAACATGCCTTAGATAGCATGCAGGTCATGAAAATGTTGTGCGATCTTCTTTGAAAATTAAGAGTGTTTAAAACATTTCATCTATCCACACAATGCAAAATAGCCTATCACAAAGTACAGCAAGCGTTCAGTGCGTTGTCCTTTAGTCTTGACACAGGCCCTGAGTGGCTTTCTCCACTGGTATGTTGCCTTGTCAGTAATGGTCTGTTTACAGTTAGCCCAGACTTCCACCAATCGCTGGTTCATTTGAGAAAGTCACGTGCTTGTACGGTAGACTGACGCTCTGTTAATTGCAATGATGTTATTGTTGCTATAGCAACCACGCGGATGGTTCTCGACCTATACTAAACTTCCTACCGCACACCTAGTACCAATACCTTCGCGATCTTCTGCGCCAAAAATTATCTATAACCAGCTTCTTTTGGTACAATTATGCCAAAAAATCACAGGAGTCCAGTTTTTGAGACGCAGTATATTTCTTGTGCAAGCTGTGACTGATGTTGTTAGTTCTAGACTATTTGGTAGTCACATTATGCACGTTTCTGAACTGCAGTGCAACTGTTTTTGATAAGTCTGGGTGAGTGACATCTTAAACCGACTATTTATGTTACTGTTGAATTGCTATATAGCTGTGTTTCGGAGATACACAGGAGTTTTTTGAATGCATTCAAAATCCACGATTCATACAAAACTAGTCGGCAGCATGCATTTTCAATTTTTAGTACAACTTCTGGAAACAATTATTGTATGACAATTGGAATTTTTGCACCTTTTTTGAAACTGAATTGGTTGCACTTGCATTTTTGTGCTGTACAGCCATTATTTGTTCGTGATTTTTCCCCTTAAATTTTTATTCTGCACAGTGTTGTTTGCAACACAGGGTCCAAATTTTGAGTTTTCAACAGAAACACGTGAGGAGATGTTCTACAATAAGGAGAAGCTGCTTGACAATGGTGACAAATGGGAAGTGGAAATAGCTGCCAACCTGGAAGCAGACTATCTCTATAGATAAACTGATCACTCTGCTGAGGCTGGCTGTGGCCAAGATTCACTGCAACTAATAGAGAATATGTTATTGTGAAATATAACTGCATTCGGCCATGATGCAGAACTCGAGGATAGTTCTACTACAGCTTGTTTAAAGAAATGTGTCATAGCATGTTGTGGTATCCCAGTTAGTATAATTTATTGCAGTCACTTTGTCTCCGAAACAAGGAACATGGACTACTACCCGAACCAGCAGAGCAATTAGTCAAACATGTTGCATACTTTTACTGTGAATTGCAGTTAGTGATGCACAGATTGTATAAAGACATATGTGTTGTGTGTTGCTAGTTCATAAAGTAATGAATGTTATTAGTGACAGTAAAAGGATGTTCATCATTATCATCATCTTGTGAAAATGTATAGTTGTCTAGTACATCTAGAAATCTAGAACATAGGTGCATTACAAGAGTTATCTGAAATCTGAATCATGAAACACTGAAATCTATAATTGAAAAGATTAAGTATTGTATTGTTGGCAGAGCCCAGAGCTTAGTTTTACCTGGCATTTACATTTATTCGTTTTCTGTTTCTCTTTGGCAGTTTCACACAAACTAACAATCAGATTTTCATCAGAATGTTACCAAGACAAAGAATACCCATTAAATTGTTATCTGGTCCAGATGTGGTTATTCTTAATGATGAGCCTATAAGGCACAGCAGTAGAATTATTACAGTCCTTGGCAGAACTCTGCACTGTTCGAGTACTTTTAATGTTTACAAGCAAACGTCCTATAAACAGTTTATTTGTAACATATGCAATTAAGTAGTAATGAATTAAACAACTGTAACATATTTTGCCAAAACAATAGTGTAACGCAGCACAACGTACATCAAATGTGCACGAAATGTTTCACAAAAATGTTGAAGCTGTAAAAACAAACATTTCTTTTGTAATCTATATTCCATAATAAAATAGTCTTACAATTTCAGATACATCAGAAACTAATCATTTGTATTATTAATATCGGTTTGGTTACCATTGTATTTTCTGTAAATACACTTACATAATCTTCATCGGCTATATCTTTCAGTGTTACATTTGGAATCCTTCTAGGTTTCATACTACTTTATAATCCACAGTCAGACACATCACACTTTCTTGATCTTCTGTACTGTTTATCTATTGTGCTCTAGTGCTGAATTTTGTTGTCTATACAAGCTTCATCACTATCTTTCATGTTCATGGATTACATGCATCTTATCATTATCTATCACCATATAACTTGCGGATGTCCCAAAAAGACTGGCTGGTTCTCACAATTTATTCCAACCAGTTCATACTGTTGCCACATTACTATAACAGCAGACCTCAAAATGTCCACAAAACAGCACAACACGAAACAAATAAGTTTCTTAAAGGAAAGAGTACACAAGGAATATCGGTCTTCACAAACAACATTATTTTGATTTACAACAGTGATGTACTCGAGTCCAACAGTGTCGCTGAGCCGGACTAGAGTCCCAATTTTTAGGACTCGAGACTTAGACTCAAAGCCTCAGGACTTGAACTCGGACTCAGCTGTATATAATGTAAAAGTTAATTTTAATGATCTGGAAACATTTTCCACCCGCAAACGTATCAAATTTAAATCGTTTTATTAATTGTTTGACCATATAAATGATGTTAAGACTGCCTATTGCTGGTACTTGTTAGACTAGATGCTGAATTTCAGTTATATTCAAACTAAATTCTTTTCCTTTTACTGAAGGTCTGTGGACTCGAACTTGGACTTCGGAAATGTGGATTCGAACTTACTGGACTTGACTACATCACTGACTTACAATTAGAAACAATTCAAATATTTACACAACTGATTAACAAATGGCAGCAGAACAAGTCTTTATAAGTACATTAAAATACAAGTAAATAGGCACTGTATATCAAAAACTTCCACTTAATAACATACACATATATCAAACATATTCACTAATATAACAAGATTGATATGTATAAGTAGAAAACATTATGCACAAGATGCAACCAGCATATAAGGGAATTAATAAGACATTTATAGATTACATAAACGCGATATGAAGTCACTTATCTAATAATATATGGTAAAAGTCCTTCAAAATAGACAATAAATGGAACATTATTTGTCAGTTACACGGAGCACTTCATTGATGATGTTAACATACTGTTGTTTCTCGTGTTCTGGGTTGTGATGCTGCTGTATGTATTGCTGTGCATTGAGCTGCAGTTGCTGCCACAGTGAATCATTATCCATCAACATCTCACACTTGTCTATAAATTCCTATCACAACACACAGCTGATACAGAATCTATGGCACAGTGTATTTCAGAGCAATCCTTTAGCTACTGCATCATCACATGGACAAGACAAGAATATAACATGATGTTCAGTTTAACATTTTAACAAAACTCATCTTTGTGTGATTTTTCTTCAGTTACTAAATATTTTCATATCTTCTCATTTATGGAATGCATATTAATTAATCATTTTGCACAGTTCATTACAGGAATCAACTCTGAAATATGCTACTTATTCTTGTATTACATACCGTTTGTTCAATGCAGCACGCGACAAAGACAGATGCCCGAGGCTTACATCACACACAAAATCATTGAAGAAATCAAATATATTGGTTGTATGTAAACCAAAAAATATTCACCATACACACAAACAAACCTGTGGTGTGTCATATAGGAGTCCTGTATGCATGTCTTCAATTACAGCATTGTTACCAGGTATGTTGCGTGCTATCACTGGAACTCCTAAATCCATCGCCTGTACAATATCAAACAATCATACCTCTGACACTGTTGGTTAGGTCATCTGGCCTGTAAAAATTGTCCCTGAAATGACTTGTGTCGAGTGGGATGTCAAGCCTCTACACACTCACTCATTGGGTGATTTGAATTTGCGCAACAATGAAGTACTCAACAAAGCTGACATCATATTACCAATGCACTATTCAGCTAGTGCTAATGCACTATTCACACAAAGCAATTCTAATTAGATTACGACAAAAAATTAGCAATTCAGTTAAATTGAGTATAAATATATCGATCGACCATTTGTGAGAACATTTAAATGCTAAAAAACTTAATGACGGAGAAATATTAGGAATGTAACTAAAGCAATGTCAGAAAACAAAGTAAGTAGGATAAGAATATTTATAAGGTGCAGAGAAAACAAAGCAATCATAATGTGCCAAACAGAATAGTGAACACAATACCGTCAGTCAAAACGGTTTAGTAAAGAATAAATGGAAAATTATCCAAAATTAACTGATGGCAAACAAATCACAACTACACGAAGACAATGCTACATGGTTATCATTCAGTGTGGCATCTTGCCTCCAAGACAGCTGTAGCCATGCCTTCATGTAATGACGAGTTGACCAATGCACAGCTCTCTGCTATAAGTCTATGAGTGTCAGACAATGACTGTACACCTGTATAGAGAATGCCTGGCAGTCTACACAGTGCAGCATATTACAGACACACATTTGCACATAAACAGAAATGAATAGCATATGATTCATAACGATGCATGAAGTTATCAGCCACCAGAGGTAGATTCTGAACTGCATCTCAAGACTAAGGCAGCTCGAGACCCATTATAATTGAATTTTTGGATCAACTTGGATGTTCATCCATGTGATATGAAGCTGCACTGGGAGGTTCTCTGAGAGGCTCAAAGATGATTTGGTTAGCATCCGTGTTGGTGGTCAACCATTCACATTTAGCAGTAGCACAAATAATGAAGCAAATATCCACCAGTTAACTATAACACACAATCAAGTCACCTTCCATGCCATGTACATCCACTGTGTGGTGTAACCGGTTTTGATCTCCATTTCTGTTATCCTCAGGTTGCACTGCAAGACCATGGACCACAGTTATGGGGCTGGTACATCATGTGTTAGGTCTGTTCACTACCAGGTTATTACTGGTATATATCAGCAAAGTTGACCTGGACGGATATTGAAATAAGATCCTTCTGCAAACATCCAGCACATTAGAGGTTTTTAAAAATGATATGCACTATATAAATTCACGTTTTACTTACTTACTTACTTACACCTACCTACTGTCGTAGTACTAAACGGACCAAGAATAAACACGTTATTTCAACTTTAATGAAACCAATGTTACCACTAAGTCAAATCAACTATTCATGATCACTGTGCACAAAATTCATGTGCTACTTAAGTAACTGACATTAATATAGCAGAGTGACAAAAAAGATATGAGCAATAAGTAACTGCTTCAATTTTAAACATAATTAAGCACTGCTGCAGTTATGTACCCTTCAATAGTTTTCATGAACATCAGTGAAAACTCCTTGTCCATCTAACAGCAAAACAACATCATAATCAACAGCCTGATATAAAAAATGTTCACTTCTTCTGTTTCTAATAATATCTGCAACTTGTTGGTCAAAATCAAATTACTGTATTTTGTCAATCAACTAAAAGTGAGACAAATGCTGCAAACATCTGGTTGTTAGCTATGACAATGCAAAAAGCTCACTATAATACAGCTTGTCTTCGCAAAGACTAAATGATCTAGACATATACACATTACTACTGATACCGTCTTTCATGTTTACCTGCACTACCAAGCTTCATGCTATTTACCCAAACGTTGGTAGAATCCCACACTATAAAAACGTATCCCGGCGCAATGCAGTGGTCATTAACAGACTACGAATCGGTCATACTCGCCTTACACACTTGCACCTGCTTACAGGCGAAGATCTACCAACATGTCAGTTTTGCAATATCCACTCACAGTTAATCACATGCTTGTGGAATGTCCCAACTTAAACACTATCCGACAACGATTCTTCAGGGTCTCATCCCTTAAGGATCTCTTTGATAACATTGACAATCATGTAATTATTGATT
>Ga0126335_1002576_pt1 | contig 10938 bp, 12 predicted proteins | sample OlaspJWI45metaG_FD_108409 | JGI IMG/M metagenome (GOLD analysis project Ga0126335, IMG submission 108409) | Marine gutless worms symbiont microbial communities from Oahu, Hawaii - Olavius sp. 1 OAHU.JWI-45 metaG | ecosystem: Host-associated > Annelida > Digestive system > Unclassified | place... | reverse complement strand
CGTTTGTAAGTGGTGAAAATGTATACAATATAATATAGAAATGATAGAAAATAGCACAAAAGACATATAGGACCTAAAATAGTTCCCTGTGGTATTCCACTTAATACATCAGCCCTGTCTGAAGAAAAGCCATTAATTTTAACTCGTTTCCTATTACACAAGAATGATTCTATCCAAAGAATTACTGGCTCGTTAACCTTATAATAACGCAACTTACGGATTAATAATTTATGTGATACCTTATCAAATACCTTTTTAAAATCTGCATTAGGGATGTTAAATTCGTTTATTTCTTCAATTCGACCTTCGTTTGTAAAAATTTGAATTAAATTTGAACTTCATTTATGTGCCAGACAGGTGGACTCATGTGACAAAAAGTAAAGCGTTCACACACACATCGTATTATTTATAAACACCACATGAAGCTATAAAAATGCAAATAAGTAATTAGTACTAACTAGTAATGTACTATAGTCAAACTTCCGCTACTCCATGTACCTTAAAAATAATTATATTGAAAATTGCGAACGCAATGTTTATTTATCAACAACTGCGAACTGGCAAAGAATGTCTACAGTCATAAATGTTTATTATTGGAACTTGACGTAACGTAATTAGCGATTAGAGTTCAGTCATGTCGGTACTGTTCACTCAGCAGACGCAAACATCTTTATTCTTGTTCAAGAAAATCATACAGTCTGCATTCTCTGGCAGCAGGCGTGATCGCGTCTTACTAATCAGGCGACCTGTGGCAGAGAATAGACGTTCTGACTGTGCTGAGGTGGCCGAAATCGCCAGATACTTTAGGGCTAGATGCGCACACTTAGGAAATGTGACCGGCATTGACCTTGTTGCGTCGCCACCAGTCCAGCGCCGACTCATCCTCGTTGGCTGCAGGATCGTCGTACATGCGGTAGCGATCCAATTCTGCCGATGCTGTGTCCGTGGCTGAGTCGCTATTGAGAAGAAACTTCTGCGCAGAAGCTCCAGTACGACAGCGTTCCTTTGGCGGTTCAGCAGACGCTTTCTCCTGCTCCGACGTTGACATTGGCAGAACGATGTTGTTGATCATCTCACGAACGTTAGTGTGTGCCTCGCGCGTGAAATGTTCATCAAAGCCTAACAATTTCACAATATTTTATAGTAATGTTCAGTGTTGGGCAAATTACTGGAAAAAGTATTTTAATTACTAATTACAAATTAATTTGTAGACTGTATTTAAATTATACGAAGTGGCTATGTTACGACGAGTCGTAAAAATAGCCAAGTGGCATGAGAGGAGTCAAACTGTGCGGACTGAGAGACAGACGGCAACACTAGAGGTAAGGGGCGGGAGGGGTAATCAGACACCAACAGCGTCGCCGGAGGCCACGGCAATCGGCTGGTGAAGCGGTGGGCATCAACCGCCGGCGAAGAACAAAGACATCGCGTCTCGTTTGCAGACACTTCAATGCCCACATCTGTTCTAGTGCAAATTTGACACGAATATCGAAGGTTAAAATTCCGAATTCGAATATAAATTTCAAAATTTGTAAATTAAGTGCGTATAACATCCCTAATCTGCATATATGACATTATCTGTCCACCGCTTTCTAGACATTCAGTCCATTTATCCATTGCACATATATTTGTATTAATCCAGTCCTTAGGTAACTGTTTCATGTGCATAGATGCTTCAAAAATAATCCACAAAGGAATTGAGATCTTGTTTCAAACAGAGTTCTAGGATGTAGCCCATCAGGACCTGGATATTTATATGTGTTTAGCTTATCAAGAGCCTTAAAGATACTAAAATCATTAAATTCTACATCAGACAAGGATATTTCAAGATCTGTTTCATTTATAATTTCATTTTCTTGATCATCTACTGTACATTATTAGTAGTACCGTCATCTATGGTAAAGACACTGGAGAAGTAACTGCACAAAGCAGAAGCGTTATCCTTATCATTTGACACGATAACTTCTGTGTCGTCAACACGTGTTTTTACATTACCAATAGTGGTCTTCAGTGAAGTTTTATTTTTAATGTAAGCCCATATTTTTTTGGATTAGTTTTTGTCGACCTAGCAACCTCATTTTGTTCTGCTTTGTGGATAGATCTGGTAAATTTCCGTATTTGGTTATGCAACCTTTTATATACTGTTTCCTTTTTTATTTTAGTTCTAATATCAGCTGACAAAGTTCTTTTCAGGTGAAATTAAATTGATCGAAAAAGCAGAAAATGCACTGAAATCTGGCAGATTATGATCATTTACTTACGTTATAGGTCGATGTGTGTGTGATTTCGTTGTTTGGACGCTATGTTCCATGATTGTATTGACTGTAGCTTGTGAAGAACAATATGAGGCCAGATATCTTTCTACATTGAAGCACTTTTATGAGGAACATTTCATCATGCAGTATGTTGACCAGTCTCGGTCTGCGAGTGCATGACTGCAATGTAATTGATGCAATGTCTACAACTAGGCATCTTTGACACTTTGTGGATAGGGTATGCTTGATGAAATTCTATAAACTGTTGAATATGCTGGCAAACCAGTGTCTGTAAGTGGGACTTGTGGTGGTTATAATCATCAATCTGTAGGAATATTAATATCGATCAGCATACTATCGAGTGTTAATTTGTAATTAGCAATAAAAAATCATCACACTGAGAATGAGATATTGTTACATTAGAAGACAGGGCAGCATCACATACAATACAAGATTGTTAACCGTAATTGCAAGAGGTTTGCCAGTAAGGCAATAATAACATATATCTGTATGCACAACACAGTTTGTGTTATCAACGTTATTTGTTTCTTTCACAGTTTGCTTTTTGTGTTTCATAACAATAAGAAACGCAAAGTTTTGTGCACATCGGTGAAATGCTTGTCATTCCACAATTTAAAGCCTTCATTGGTGTGGCACCCAATGGTGCAATAACTTTTTAGCCTAGTCTGAGCTAACAATAACATTCTTAATAACTGGATTTTGTCAGTTGGCTAGGCAAGCACAAAGTTGAAAAATTTTGGTGACCTTACTACGGTAAGATGCTGGGATGAAGCTTATGATTTTGAAAACTTTTAGCCTCTGAATGGCTCTTTCCACATGAATCCGCGCACGTGCTATGCGGGTTGTTTCCTGTACCTGCTGTCTGGTAAACTGCGGCTTATTGAGAAAAGGCGGAATGTTAACTGATACTCCTTGAGGCAAAATCTCATGTAACAGGAAGCCTTTATCAGCCAAAATAAGATCTCCAGGTTTCATCCGGTAGAGGACCTTACTGTGCAAAAAAATGTCTATCTGACAGCGAGCCAGGATACAAATCACTAACAAAAGTTATTGCACCATTGGGTGCCACACCAATTAAGGCTTTAAATGTCTTTCGCTGCTTGTAATGAGAGTAGGTTGCTGGCTGGTGATACATGTTCTGCCTTGGAACTGCACACTGAATTTCAGTGCAGTCCAAGGTAATTCTTCCCCTGGAAAGGTGTGAAATGAGTCTGGCATGCTGGTCATATTTCTGTGCTGCGATGGTATGCCCACGGCCTGCAACACACCCACAAAGAGCAGTTCGTGTAGTACATCAATCCTCTTTGATGTAATTTTGGTAACAGCTGGAGGACAAAGATTGAACAGGAAAGCCAAGTGCTTGTTAGTAAAGTTATGGCGGAGTTTTATGAGTGTTATTAGTAATTGGTCCTCATCTGACATCGATGTAACACTCCATGACAACTGCGCTATCTCGAAACGAGCAGCGAAGCCTATAATGCAATCAAACGTAGCACTATCTGGCAAAGCAGTGTAATGCAACAACAGATTAGCATCGTTCTCGAGCTCATCATAGGACATATGCACTGTGCATGCACGCAAAAAATCACATTCTGTTGCCGAAAGCTTCATTTGCATGTCAGATAATTCAACCTCCTTCTGCTGCAGCAACTGTTCAAGCTGTTGAATACGAGTATCAGATGCCTGTTGTTGTGATGTGACATCAGTGACATACGGTTCACAATCAACCAAGGCTTCAGCTTGCCGCTTCCGGCACCTTTCATCACAACAAATCAGAACAGTTTGTTTAAACTGTACATGAAGAAAATCACAACAATACTAGAACAGCTACCAATTATGTTACATAAAAGCAATACATTAGTTAAATCTTTTGCCACAAGAGTCAACACCCGTACACTGTTAGGCAGTAAGCAATGCACTTTCACTGGAGCCATGCACTGTAGATCTACATTTATAGATAAAGAAAGCCATATTATACTGCAGTGAGTACATCATAAAACTTCATGCGGCTAACCTTGTCTCTGGTGACGTATACGAGTACATAAGTGCCTTGTGCACATTCCTCTGAAATATACTTGGTCCATTTTCTCGTAAACCATCTTTAAAATGGCAGCTACACAGTCTGGAGTTGGCATTTGGTATAGCACCATCTCCTTGTCTAAACAAAAACAGCATTATATGTAGACTAAAACCTATTACAGATCAAGACACATTCACAAAAACTGATATCATACATTAATACCTTGAGTAACAGTTAAATTATAGCGAGACACTGCATGCTGCCAACACCATTGTTACTAAAAATTGTTCCGGCCGCGCTAAAATCTAGGAGCAGTGAGTCATTATTGTTACTGCCATCGCTTATCACTGCGGCGCAGCCGGAGCAGTTTTCAGTTACAGTGGTCGCTACTAAGGGCATACCTGCTGAGGTCTACCCATTTCCTGAAGTCCTTTGCATCACGTGGAAATCGATAAAATCGGCACGTTTCTGTGTCATTATTGTGTCTCCAATCTGCCGCAAAGCACTGCACCATAATTTCTATCTTAATTGTACAGTAATAAACACTTTGCGATCACTTCCCGGCGCTGTCGCTACGATAGTGACCAACGTAAACAAATGTTACGATCCGGAAGTCGAAACGGCACTGTGTCACTAAATGGGCGTATTAATTTCTTTTTCTTATTTGTATTATCTTCCAGTGCCTTGGTGGACTCCGGAGCGTGTAAACCCAGTCCCCCAACTCACTTTTACCTTTAGCATCTGCACCTAAGGCTTTGCATTCTTCTCTCTGCTTTTTTGTCATGTCATGACTCACAATGACACCCTGGAACTTTGCTTCCAAATACTTTATCTTGTAAAGAGATTCTGTTATTAATTTCTTGACATGCCTACCAAGCTGAATCAGAATTGGTCTTCGTGATCCACTATCAGTATTCCTTTTGCCCAATCTCGGTACTTTTATTATGTCTTCTGGATCAACTCCAACCTGCGAGGCATGCAAGAATTTTTCACAAAAAGCAACATCCTCTTTCAGTCTCTCTTCAGCCCGAGCTTGGCAACTCTCTGCAGTCCTGTACAGAATAATGTTGTTCCGATGGGCTTCAATGTCTTCTTGTTCTGCATTAGCTGATAATATTTCACTCAAGTTTTGTTTGCTATCCTCAATTTTCTTGTTCACACCCTCAAACTCGTCAGTTGCCTCTCCCAAATTTTGATCGATATGTTCAATGTTTTCACGGACTTTTTCCATATCCTGTTCTTGATGCTGCATCATGCTCTCCAATTTCTGCATTCTATCATTTAGCTTCTGCATTTTTTCCACTCTCTCATTTAGTTTCTCATTTTCTCTACCATTTCATTCAATTTAGCACAGTCAACTTTGCTAATTTTTAGTTCTACCTCAACCTGGCAAATTCTCTCGTTTAGTCTACTGAAGTTTACAAGTAATTTACAAGCTCCATTATTGCAAAACCAGTGCAGATTTGTCATTTTGCCAAGCACTTTGTAAGTATTTTCTGAGATTTTCACACATCCTGTGTGAAACCACTTTCACATAACTCACACTGAATCCCTGCCTCCCTCTCACCCACACTGATCACTGTAGTGTTCGTTCAACTCGGCTGAAAACACGCTCTGGTTCAGCTGTTGTAACTGGCAGAGTGGCCAGAATTTGTAATAAAACTTCGATATTCGGCAGTGTTTCAGTTTTGCAGACTTCCTGGAGAGAAGCAGTTGCTGTTTGTATTTGAGCTGCATGTTTAGGCTGCTGCTGCCACTTGTGTTTCCGTATTGTCAATTCACTGCTGATCTTATGTTCCGAAGAATGAAGCACCGAGTAGAGATCATTAGCTAGCTGTAGGATTTCAACGCCGCCTGAAATATATGCTGGAATCAATCCCATGAGGGATAACGCCTTCTCTTGAGTTGGACCAAAATGGTCATTCAGATGAGTACACAGCCCGTCAAGCAAAGGAATGTACATGTTGATGCAATAGTACAATATCACTGATTCATCGTCTGTAGTGGCTGCTGCTCTGAACACTGACCGTTTGGCAAGTCTAGGCTTATCGACCAAAACATTCATGCTTGTCGCCAATTTCACTGCAGCATCGTATATTTTCTTAAATGACCTTTGCGAATTCTGATGCATGCCGACAAAAATGTCTTTGATATTTCTCACGTTATCCAAAGCTTTAACAATGTCTGCTCCCACATTAGCAGGCTTCGAGATACCCCAATTAAGAGCCCACCCTTCTCTGCCAGGGCTTGGATGTTGATGAGAAATTCAAATTTCTCCAAAGATGACAGAATGAGAGCTGCCTGGTTATGAGTTTCTCGTGACGTGGAGTCTGATGCTGACAGCCGCTCAAATGTTACTTGCAGACACGGCAACAATTGGAGAATTGTCAACACGCTCGAATGCTTCTCTACGAAGTGCGTATCGCACAACTTCTTTAAACATACATTGTCATTGTAGACTTCTTTTATTGTTTGTTGCATTGTGTGGTTTCGTGATGCACTGAAATTGAAGAAGCCAATTATTTCTCGAACAAGATCCAAGCAGTTTCTGATGGAAATCACGTTGACAGACTGAGAAACACACAAATTAAAGCAGTGCAGCATACAGTGGAAATAAAGAGCCATAGGTGCTTCTTGGCGTACAATTGCTGCTGTGCCTCTGATTTCGCTGCTCATATTTGCTGCACCATCCATCCTTTGTCCATTTGTCCAATACATTTATTCATATCCAATTTGAGACCACGGCAAGGCGGACATCACTGGCAGATGTGTTTCCGACTGATTAAGAAATAGACTGAACAGCATCAATTAAACAAACAGGATCTTCATTTATCCCACTTCACCGCCGACCACAGAAATGTAGCGTACTGTGACACACAACTGTTCATGCTACATGCGATCAGTAGTCTCATCACACAAGAGTGACCAGCACGTAGCACTGTTAACACTTGCGCTAATGCTGGCTTGAAGGCAATCTAGCAACGCGTTTAGTAACCCATTCTACACTTCTGGACTGATATATTGCGCATTCCCTGCACCTTCAGAAAGATGCTTTCTCAAACATTTGTCACCACCATGAACTCTGTATCTGAGCAATGCACGAAAACTGCCTTCGTTAACATCAGGCTGTTCCTCTTCTATGATTCTACCGGAGTCTCTATGACCACGCAACGGAATGTTTTGTCTGGCACAAAGCAAAACTGTTTCAATTATTGGCTTGAGTGCCTTTCTGTTGTTCTCAACAGCTTGCTGTCTTGCTGTGTTCTGAATACTTCTGATGTCGTGCTGCGATCTGGCTTTTGTTCGGTTCTGAAATTCAAACACTCGTTCTTTGCACCATGTGTGGTAATTTGTGTTATTGTGATGTGACAGCTCCCCTTCTTTTCCAGACAGCTTGTGAAATCATTTCAGCAGTCTCTGCACAAGTGTGCCAAGGGTTTGTCTGCCTGAATTCCAGAAACCACCTGCTTTCTTAGTACTGTGAAAGAGTGCGCACCACACACACCAGGCTCCTTCTAATGATGGAACTGCTCACTGCTAACCAGGGGTACATCATTAAATAGTGAGAACCTAAATACCTCTTTGTCATTCCACAGAGTAAGGAAATTCGTCTTTCAAACGTGGTGTCCAATGGTTCTCCACGCAGAGTCGCAGTTCTTCATCTCCTACTTGCTTTCTGTCCACTATCTTCCAGATGGTGAAACCAACATCATCGGGACTAGGAGATGGTGTCACTGGCGGCACAGAATCCGAGACTTCTTCAACATCTGACAGCTGTTGATTATAGGGAGGTACAGCATCGGCAGTCTCAAGAACTGGATCAGCTGGATGCTGCAGAATTTCACTCTCATCGGCAGCGTGCTGTGGTAACGAAACCGGTGAAAGGGCTGTCAACAGATCCAGGATGTTCAGAAGGTTGTTCGTTGTCAGTAGGCTGGAGAGAATCAGTGAAGACTGCAGCAGCTGTGCTAGTACCGCTACCGGAAGCTCGATCAGAAAGTCCAAAAAAACTGCGTTATGTCCATCTGGGTCTGAAGTTTTCTTTTTTTGGAAGATCCATTTTGATAAGTGACCAGTTATTAAAAGCATTTACATAAAACAATATTATTTAGTATTAGTACTGTGCATGTGCAATAGGTAACTTGATTTTGCAAACGTCACCATGCCTAAACATTACGTAAGCAAAGGCTATTTAATATTCTGATATGTAAGTAAGTAACAAGCATTAATGAACATTAAAATGAATAAACATTACCGGTCAGCATGGTAAATTCAAATAATGCAGTTTGTCGGGTTCACGATGGGCAGTCTCCGCTTCATCGATTTTTTTTAATTTATGATCAGAAATAACATTATGGGAGGCATAAGCATGATTTCCAACAGATACGCGTATGCCCGAGCCAACAACCCACACACTTTATATTCGGCCGCCACATACAGTCGTCTTTCTGTCTGTAACTCCATTTCGTAATGAAAGCTTGCAAGGCGAACTTGCACTTTTAAACACTGGTCATGCGATGATGAGTTACGGGAAATTTACCAGAGGAAGTTTATACGGGAAATTTGGTGATGACGCCGACGTCAACGTTTGCGAGAAGCCACTGTAAATTAACGTACACCTGTCGTGGCTAATCCTGTTTGGCCGCCGCCGGACGATCGTTTGTCAAATTTTGACAGTCAGATGATTGACGTGTTATGATATCATGCTTTCAGCTCCAGGCGGTGATGCAGTATCGCTGGTGATGCAGGAGCGATGGTGATGCAAAAACGGTGCTGATGCAGGAACGGCATCCATACACTACTAATATTTAAATGACTGGACAGTCGTACACTAGACGCCTGGTGACTTGGTGCACTTTCTGAGATCTTGGCTACACTTACGCGAGTAGAAGGCAGTTGTAAATGTCGACAGCACATCAAATTGTCAATATAATCTTTAGGTTGTAAAATGTAAAAGCAAAGAATTGGTATATGTAAAGCACCTTGGTAGCAATAATTAAATTCTCAGCAACTTGGGGGTGCACATGCACCCACTGCACCCCTGGCTACACCTATGTGAGAGCTGTAAGGATTCATTATTTTGTGGTGAAATTTGGCCATATGTTGTCACAATCATTACACACAATGCAGTTTTCAATAAAACCAATACACTCGAGCATTTCATCCTGATAAGCATAAATGGATTCATAACAAGGCAAATAATCATCAAAAAGAAGCAACTTCAGTCCAGTGTGTAACCTAATCATAGCAGCTAAACATCTGCAATTCGGGGCAACACCAATCAGTTTGACTCAACAATAACACTTTTCTTCTAAGGAGGAATGCAAGACCACCAAATGGACGGCCACGAAGAAACCCTGACTGTAACTTATTGAATATAGCAGATTTCATCATCGTCATCCATTTTATTTCAGGCAGCAAGGCCGATAAAAACACAGCAAGCGAAAAGACAGAGACAGACTGAACCAGCATACAAATACACAGATAAAATATCACAGTTCGCATGAGATGACAACAGACAGATGACAGACATATATGTAATAAACAGGAAAAATAAAATGAAATAAGGTAATATACAGACATCACTCCCAATAATTCAAGTCCATGTTGCGCATCACACGAATAATACTATTACTGCAGTTAGCCCACTGCTTCGCAAACGAAATTGAAGCATTAACAAGTACAGTGTTGAAACTGGTAGTCCTAGCGTCAGCAGAATGCTTGTCATACTGTCGCGTCTTCTATATCCAAAGAATATTTTAACACATCTATGATAACAGGACTTACAGGAGCGAAGCTTGACCAATGTGCACAAGTTATAGGTTTTCCATTAGGCAGCATCATACATACATAAGCAGTAGGTTTTGAACAACACAGTTTTAACATTATTTGAGCACGAGGTGAATCTACATAGTAGTATATTAGTTCTGACAAACATATTGGTGCTCTCTCTCTGTATGTCAGCATCATCAGCATTTGTACCAGAAATCGACCAAGATATTTAAAACTAGACACAAAACTGAGCAATACACCATTGACACTGAACTGTGGAAACGAGGCCAGCAGCACTCTAGAGCGATTCCTAGGATTAAAAACCATACAAACTGATTTCCTAGTATTTAGTTCCATGTTGATATCAACACTGTGTCGGGCCACAATATCCAGCAGCTGTTGCAAACTTCGCCACATGGTGCCATAAGTACGATGTCATCTGCATATGCCAATATGTTTAGAGATATTCCGCCTATCCTGGAATCAACAACTTTTGACAGCAGATCCCTTACATATCTAGCAAAGAACCAAGGCGATAGAACACCACCTTGTCGAGTCCCATTTCCTATTCTGAAACAGTCTGACATGCATCCACGCCATCGAACACATTCCTGCTGATTACTGTACCAGTAGTACAACAGTTGCACTATACCAGCATCCACATTGTCATCCAACAACTTATGTAGTAATTTCCAGTAACTGACTTTATCAAATGCTTTACTATAGTCCAAAAACCCAACGAGCACGTGGCTACCACCACTCACATAATTATCAATTGTCCGTTTAAAGACAGTAGTACACAGACTTGTTGAGCATCCAGGTGTGAACCCAAACTGATAATTATCACTCTCATTAGTTGACTTTACATGT
>Ga0126335_1002575_pt1 | contig 10938 bp, 7 predicted proteins | sample OlaspJWI45metaG_FD_108409 | JGI IMG/M metagenome (GOLD analysis project Ga0126335, IMG submission 108409) | Marine gutless worms symbiont microbial communities from Oahu, Hawaii - Olavius sp. 1 OAHU.JWI-45 metaG | ecosystem: Host-associated > Annelida > Digestive system > Unclassified | place... | reverse complement strand
CGCTGCACAATGCGATGTGTGGCGAGTGAAAGTACTCGCTAGAACTATGCAGGGACTCGCTGCTACTCGCCATGCATCGCATCGCGCAGCGCAGCGCATGTGGGAATGACGCTTTACTGTTGTTGTTGGCTTAAATTTAACATATGTTGCAACTGACAACCTTTTATATGAACATCTACAAAGTTGTTTTACGCGTTTACTTAAAGCAAGCAATTAGCAGCGGCGGATACTGACGTCGATGGAAGTCGTTGTGGTGAGGTAGCGGATAAGTCGTCACATAGACGCTAGCTTTGTCACTCTTGAGACGCGAGTCACCGTAGTGACAGATCGCCTGAACCTATACCAATTCATGCAGCAAATTCAACGTACGTTCCTCACATACAGATAATTAATTAACAGTGACACAGCAACGAGGTCTTTTGTTGTGTTAAAAGAAAAAAATTCGATAAAAATGTTTTCTGTTATGTTACAAAAGAATGATTCTTTTAAAAAAACAATAAAAAGAATATAGATGTCATGTTTAACTCTCGACAAATTCTACTGCAATTTTTCCACGAAACGTGCAGAAACAGGCAAGCGTTAAGTCTAGGGATTAGCACAGCGCCTATGTTTGGCAACCAACTCGTCATCATCTGTGCATTTCTGTATGTCCGTGGTCTGCCATCGTGTCTGTTCAGCTGTCTCTGTGCATACAGCGTTCATCCGCGTCTCCCGCTTAGCCGTACGATCAACACCTGCAACACGTTCTGTTTGCCCTTCATTAAATCAACTTATCGCAATATCGCATTCTTCACGCAGTCTCTAACTGTGAAGAGCGCGTTGCATTTCGTGGCGAGTGCCGGAGCGTCACAGCTAGTTCCAGCGAGTACTTTCATCGCGTAGCGCATCGGGTACTCGCTGACACTTGCCGGCACTCGACACGCAACGTGACGCGCAGCGCATGTGGAAACGACGCTTTAATCTACTTCGTTTAATGACAGCTGGCTTAATGGACAACTTTCGCGACGTTCACTTTAGTCTTTCAGCAATGTTGGAACTTGTTAATGTTGATATCTTCTTACTCGAAATAACTGTATCACTTGAGCTAACAGATCAAAACTGCATTAATTAGTTTAAGTTGTTAACTAAGCCATTAAAATTACGAATGTGTGATGCAATTCCACGCTCAATTCGACTTACTAAGTTACTATACACTGCTGAAAAGTTTGTCATAGGCTTCTTTTGCAAGACAAATCATGCAGATGGAAGTAATTCTGCAATTCAGTATAGGCGTTTTTGGGTAACTAAAGTTACAAAGCTATGTACTAAAACGCAAATATACTCGCCTGGACAAAATACGTGGTGTCCGGCTCAAGATCTGGAATCCGGAAGACGAGCTGATCACCTGGAACTAGTTGTCTGAACTCTCGTAGAGGAGTCAGAGACGTCGACTGTGAGTGAACAGAACTTCGTGGCTTCTTCGTCCAAAACAACTGTTTACAAACCGCAAATATTTGATATTTAACAAACAATATTTTATATATACTATTTCCTCGCTATTATCTACTATTATCTGCTATTATCTGTTTCCCTATGTTGTGGATGTGACAATGTAGTATTTTTCACTTTCCATCTGTAACCCCTTAGAAAGTTCGACATTCAATTAGAGATGCTCAAAAACAAACGTCGGTAAATCAAAGGCAAACATGACAACTTATGTCATTTCCATACATAACTATGCAAACTATAAACTTACATAATTTTTGATACCTTCAAAATAATGTCTGACCATACTATTCTTTAACTATAATTTTTAGCATGTAGGCCTACTAACTAAGTCTGATATAACTATTATAAGATGTTGTGAAAAGTGTTTATATCTTTGCTTTAGCGCGCAAGACGTAAGGGAGACTGCAAGATTCGCACAGTGTAGTGTGATATGATTAGATGCGTAATGAAAGCTGACAGAAAGATGCAATGGTTGCCTTGTATCGAGAGACGGGCAGATCCGAGTGGCTCGGGGGAAACCAATGCAGAGTGACAGCTACTTTGTCACCCATTATCAATGTGTCACCTTCAGTCAGGTTCGTCGGAGGACCCGGCTTGCGAGGTTCTGCACTCAATACCGCAATAACGTGAAATATAATATAGGTCTAGTCATATTTATTCACTAGTATTTGTACAAAATTTTCTCAGTAGCCTACGTATTTTACATCAACTAACACACAAATTATTCTTATTATTCAGCTGTACTAAAGATAAGATATGCAAGAGTTTGCAGTGTGGTCAAAAGCTGACTAGCAGCTGGCTTAATTGGTCTATCGCACATAATCAAATTCAAACGTTAAATAATTGGGCCAGGAGTCCGTGAGTCAGTCCCTGTCCAGAAGAGAGAGTGAAATGACTAAGGTGGAAAAGACTTGAGGGCAAAAAAGCAGACTGAAGGAGTGGAGAAGTGATGGACAATGAAAGTGATGACACTGAAAATGATAAACTGATATGTGTGGAATGAGACGGGCGATGGAAGTGACAAGGGTGCCCAGAGGGTGATGAAAAAAATCAGGAAATAAAAAGTAAGTAGGCCTAAACAAATCCAAACAACATGCAGTCGCCAAATGCCAAAGAAAGCTGGAAAGTTCTAGTCTATACATAGCACTGGCACACTACACATTATCAATATCATATTATGATTGTATATTTTATTATTATTGTCATTGCTGGAGACCTTTCGAGAGGGTGAAAGCGTTGGTAGGCTGCGAGCCGCCGCGGCTGCCGTAGATGTTGACCGCGGTGACTCTGAACTGATACCAGTGGCCGGGAGTGATGTCGCTCACCTGCGTCGACGTCAACGTCGTCTACACGCAAACACACCGACCAGCTATACTTAACAGCAGCTCGTGTCTTCAACGAGTTCGGTTTTCAGTCGTGCTATGGCCACGAGCACAGAATTTCTTGGGGCAGTCGGTAAGCAGTGCTTTATCTAACGCAAATAAATCTGTCTCTCCATCTGTTTCGCACGCGGGATCCATGCAGAGTGATGACTCTAGTTTCTTGACGCCAAATATCGCAGTTGCAAGTTGAGTGATTAACCCTGAGGAAATGCGTCAAACAGAAGTACCCCATGTCATAAACATACAACACTGGTTTGAACTCATTCGCCAGATGACGCCGATGAGTGCTATGTTGGCGTTAGCCAAATTTCTTGTTAGCTTTGTTTACTACACTGAGATAAGGCCAAGCTGATTAAGATAATGATGTCGTATATTGTAGTGCTGCTATCTCTACACTAACTGATTCAACTGTTTCTTATAATATTCTCGCCCTCAAATGTACGAGTATGAATAATAACAGTGTTATTGAAATTGTATGCCAATTCATACTGCGTAAGTATTGGTAAAGATTTCCACAAGGAAACAGCTGAAATATGATTTAGGCCCCAATTGAAAAGATTCTTTCGCCGACAGCAAATTTAATCAGTGGAATTATCCGAAAACAACACAGTCTACACACACTTAAGTTGGCGTAAAGCAAAGAAACTATCAACTAGCGTCCGCGAGTCGGCGAAGGTCCGGTCGATAACAGTAGGACTGTAGGACACGAGTCCAATTTCTGAGTCGAGCAATGACAAACGACTTCGCCACGACAAGTAGTATTGCGGCTGCGGGGAAGCGAAGCGGTGGAGCGAGCGAACCGGTGATTCCTTGTCGATAGATCACGATCTAGCCGAAACAGAGGAACATGGGCGAGCCTTAGACGACGTTTCTGCGACTGCGAAGACGTAATTAGGCGTGAACAACGCTCCAATTTCGCGGTCTGTGCCGCCATAAAGCATCGCGCGGCCGACCGCGACGACGTACGTATTCCTCGACGGTCGTATTCAAATCGGTTGTCGGACGGCGCCGTCGACCGATTCATTTACGACGCGGTAGCGCCACGCCAACTTAGCACCTCGCCTCGTCCCCTGCGCATCGTCGACGCCCGCCTGGGCAAGCCTTGCCGCTCTGATCAGACTAAGTTCGTCGCAATTACAACGGCAACATCTGTTTGCAACAGGCAGCTTTGAATGCCGTTCCAGCAATCTATCTCAATGAGTGACTCACAACTGGTACCTCTCTGAGACTTGGAGAGGCAAGGGCCACCTAGTCCTACATGCTAGGCCTATACTAGCTATACAGGAAATGTCTCGCTGATTATCCGAGTTACATTACACGAGTAACACTAACACGACGTCACTCCCAAATGTCATAGGCCTAACATACCATACCACCATGTCACACAAATTCTGAAAATGGTTGCACAAACACGCAACTGACGTATTAGCTGCCAATTTCTCATCGAATTGACTTCAAAATCAGTCGAAAAATTGGGTTTTGTTCGTGCAGTCTGACACAATTACTTAATCTCGGTCTATACATTTTAATCTTGCAACGACATGACTAATTCATATTAAGTTCGGTTTTACGCCGCTGTAAAAACTCAAATTAGACTATAACGAATAAGCAAAAATCCTACGTATAACGAAGTCCAAGTTAGCGCCATTTACTGCAACGCTTTTTCCGTCGAGATTTTGATGATTTTTTAAGTGATAAGTAATCACTATATAGGAATGTATTACACGTATTTTCAGAAACAGCCTATGAATCAATAACGACCTGCGCTAACATAGAAATCATTAAGACTTTTTCCTATTAAAATGGCATAGTCAGTGCGCGAAAACGGAGAGAAGTAGCAGATTTGCAAATTATCAATGATGAGGATGTCCATATATGCAGCATCGCAATGATGGGCTCTGACAGCGTCTGAAGCCAGCCAGGTGTCGACGCAACATGTCAAAACAGCAGCACGTCGCTGCTTCTATCGCATCAGCGTTCATTCTCATTATCAACCACCGTCACGTCGCCGTATCCGTATCTTGATATACCGCCTACCTACGCCCATTCTTTCCACTACTGTATATTTTTTACTTTCCATTAATATTTATTTTGTTGCATGAAATATTCTATGAAAGATTTTTTTCAACTAAAAAGTCAAGTAAGTTGATATCTGAGGCATGTTGCAGGACTGTGTTGCAGGACTTCAAACAACATGTCACTTCATACAGCAAACAAAAGCTTTGCACATAAATGGTCTGTAAAATTTTAACATTGAAAGAACTCTGTTTTTTACGTAAATCTATGCGTTTTCTTTTTATTTTTTTTGTCGTCTGTACACAACTATAGTAGTCAAGAATTCAGCAAACGACGGCATTCTGCATCTTCGGTGATCGGCGATGCATTATTAAAGATCCATGATGAATTACTCAACGTCGAGACAATGTGCTGCATGACTAACGAGCATTTACGTGACATATAGCGCATCACAAAAGCCAGGATTCAGTTTGTGTTAGAAAAAGATCCGTGTAGAAAAATTACCGCCCATCGATCAAGTTGATACCAAACACTAGTGACGATTTGAAAAATGCGGCCCACGGGATGATATCCTCCAAGTATTCGGTTTACAGACCACTCACAGTGGCTGTCTAAGTAATGCTTCGATCTGACCAGTAAGTATAACTGCTGATGGATATGCGACCGCCACCGCTTCAATCTATCCGTCCTGGCTCGCGAGGAATGCACTTGACTGTCTGTCTGGGAGGTCCTATACGGACAGTTCTATATCTCGTATTATGGACATCGGCGACCGAGATGGACGGCGTGACTCAGTGGACGCGCTGTCGCGTGATGTTGCACGAAATGCAGTCGCCGCTGCTGCCTCTCTGAACTATGAGCTATGCGGCCACTGCGCTCCGTACTTTATGAAGCGATCATCATCGTCGGATGAGCAAACAGTCGGTTGAGTGATTAAATCGAGCGATCCACGCTGCTCGATCAGTTTCACTCCGGCCAGACGCCATTCGCCGTTCAGCAGGCACTCAACCGACATCAGATCATGACGGTCATATACCACGCTACGCCATGCAGGAGCGCGACCACCGCAACCATAATTCATTCAGAATGCGATCTTAAAGTAGTGTCTTTCACTCTTTTGTAATTTTAAATGAAATTTTGACTTTCCAATACAATGCAGCAGCGTAATACGTAAGGTATGATGGAAACATTATATGCTTTTTGTCGGAAATTTTGTGAGCTTTACATAGGTGATTTTTTTGAAAATCTGTTAAGATTTGACAAAGTTAGGACTGATTACAAAGTGGCACCTTTTTAAATGGACACGGTAATACATCAACATTTGCGCTTGCGCTAACTCTTAAAATGATAACAGTTTTCTTGGGAAAATTCCGGTTCCGCAACTCAAGCCGAAGTTTGCTTTGCCAATAGTTCTTGCTGGACTCACATCCTGCATTGGAAACGCACGCAGTATCAAGCTATATAAAGAATTAAAAATTTTCTTTCGCATACGTCACGGACTCGCGGTACTTTCCGCGAAGACGAAATGTTACATAACTCTGAGTGCAGCAGAAGCAGCCAACTCAGCAGCAAGTCAACAATGTTTTCAGGAAATTGACGAATTATTCGCAGGGAGAAAAGCAAAACCAGAACAAGGAGCTTCATACGGCATATAAATTCACTGTAAATGTGCACTGCTGCTGCACATTTGATTGTTGTGTACAGCGTACTGCCTCGTGTTGTCATTATTACTCATCTATAGGCCTACTGACGCCATCATCTATTATGACTAACAGAGCTTCCTTTGCTTTCCAAACAGTGGGTCAGAAGTGCCCTGGACGGCCTGGAGCTGTTGTGTTTAGAGCGCTGAACTAACGATCGCGAACTTATGCAATGTTCAACTCCTGGCCATATGGCTGCAATAGAGCGACTATGGAGTGACAAGTTGTTTGGACTGTTTCAAAAACTCTGTAAACTGTTCTCAATTTTCTCACTTATTTTCCTTCTTCTTTTTTGTATTTATCACAGACTAAGCTGCATGGCTTCCGTCATTCTGACTTGTAGACCGCAAGTTAAATACTGTACAATTAAACTGAATCAGAAAGTTAGTACAACAAATGGCCAAAGTCATTTGGCAAAGGCCGCATCGAACCCTCTCCCTCCTCGCCGTAGAGGATGGTAACCTCCAGCTAATACAATGTCTCTTGGGTCCCAGGAGTCTCCGCCTTAAACAGGACGTCGATCCGTTCAGCCGATTTTGCACAGCGATGTCGCGTGACAGACAGACTGACAGAATTACAGACTGACAGAAATTATGCAAATATCTCAGTGTTTGCGGACCTGGGCAACCTGCTGCCACGGAGTCATGTCCTCTTCGTTCTGGTGTCGACCAATGTTCCAACGCGAGTCGACGATATAGAGAAGTGGTCCCGAGTCGTTGCCTCCGCCCGAAGTCGTCGCCTCGACACTGGTCCATCTCACCTCCACGCCGCGCGGTCGCTCACGGATCGTCGGACGCTCCGGGATTTCAGGCACTCCTGTCTCACACGCAACAACACAGACTCACAATTTTACCTCTGATTTTCTTCAGTTTGTGTAAAAAAACGCTAATTCTAAAAACGTTTATTTCAGAAAATTCGAAAAAAATTAGTTAGCCATAGAGAAACGAACAGGAACCTTTGTTAGAACTAAGAATAATTAAACTAAACCATGATCCACAAATGAACACATCACGATAAGGTTTCGTAATCTCCAATCTTTGACTGTAGACTTGACAAAAAAACAATAACTGTTCTTACTTCTTTGCATGCCCGCTACAGTTGTCACGCTACTTGTTGTTATGTACTGCATTCGCAAGGATTTTTTTTACTCAAAACGCCGATGATAGTTTTATCGAATGTCACTTTACACGACATGCTTTGTATTCGCTTGTACAAATTTTCAGCCTTGCAAAACGCTTCATTGATCTAAAATGTGGTATGTCAGTAATAACAGGGCTTAATCGAAGCCCAAAAAATCATTTTGCAAGCCTCCTGCATTACTTACAGTAATGTACATAATGATAGCGTATGAATGTTGAACGGGAAAATCTCACGTCTTGAACGATTTTGCGTCCAAAACGCGCGCGATGGTGCACTTGTGCGTCTATCCAGCAATTACTCGGCTGCTTGTCTGTTGGCACTCTAGACCGTTCGTTTTATCAGCCGCCATGACGATAAGACAACGGGGCTGGGCGACTCGGAGACTGAAGCGCTGCCGACGCGTGTGGCCCGCTAATGCGAACTTCATGCACCATTACGGATCGCGCGCGGTCGCCGCGGCTGCGGAATTCTATGCTCTGAGAGAGAGATGTACGTCGCTGACGGACTGATGCATCTGCCCGCAATCAGTGACGTCGCTGCCGCCGCCGAAGCGATTACACAGCTATTGGCATTTACTGGTTACAGGTGCGTAGGATGCGCAAGCGTGTATGATACGACGCTCGCGACGCCGGGATGCGGCGGCTGCGGAGGTTGTAAGCGGAGTGGATGGATGGAAGGCGTTGATAGATGGGACTGTTGCACCGCCGCGCGCCGTCCCGTTCCGCGTGTCGCCCAGCATCTGCAACCGATCGACATGCGGGCGGTATCGAACGAAGGCGCGCCGTTAACACGCGCCGAGAGACCAGACCGGAGTGCGATCGCGTCATAAAGACTGCCCATCGCACCTGCTTCCTCCCCGGTGGCCTCGTCGGCTGGCAGGATCAGCAGCCAACCTGTCGACAGTCGCTCGGTCATTCGCGCAGTCGACGCGTCGAATTGACACGCATCGTTTCAGATTTGTTTAACCGCGCCGCGCCGCCCCATCGGCCACAATTAGAGCTTTACTGCGACGAGAATTAACTGCAAACCAAACCAGACGGGTCCCATTCTGGCAAATCTGCGTCGCCGCTGACTCTATACATGCAGTAATTGGTACGAAAATTGACACAGATTTGCTGCCAATTTACTGACGTCCGTCGGTGGCATGTACACTACAGAAATACAACTTAGAGACAAAAACTCTCAGTATTCAAGTCCATAGACTCTGAGCAATGCCGGTATTGACTTCAGTTACACTCAGCATTCCAACAGTATTCAACAAGTTTTCCTATTTTTCTGCGTATAATGAACAAACCTTTTAAGATGAGACGTAATAGGGCCTATATACGTAAACAATAACTGCACTTACTATTATAAACAAAGTTCCTAGAATCATTTTAAATGCTGTATTTTCTCAAGACGTGTCTTCTCTTCAGTTAAAATTTATTAGGTTTACTGCAAATAAAATGTGAACAACTTCATATAAGTTTCCTTTCCTCTTTATTTCTCTCTTCGTTTGTTCTTATTTGAGTGATGTTTATGTGCAAATTGGCTATGATACTGTATTACTATAGTATACATTGCGAACACAAAAAATGCATTATGTATAATATATCTGCTGATGTCTAATAATAATAATAATAATAATAATACTAGAGTGCGTACACTGTGTTTGTGCAATTAAGTCGAATAGTGTTTAAATCCGGCTTTACCCTTACACCATTCCGACAGTTCTTTTTCTGTTTTATGCGTTTTTGCTCCGCGATATTTATTGTTGTACAAGTTGCTTAAGTTACCGTCGAACATGTGCATGGCTCGTTGGCAAGTCCATCCGCAGCTGTTTGAACAGCATTTCAGTGCTCCAGGATCGCAGTCGGCGTCCGTCTCGCAAGCAGTCACACAGAGCGCTGCGTACCCGGTCGCCTGCGTCTCGGGTGGACATCGACCTGGCCGGATGCTGTTGACTCGCCTCAGGAACTGGCACGTCTCGCGGCATTCGCCCGCGTGTCGCTGCAACGTTACCATCAACCACATTTCCGGTATACTTTTCAACCATCAACGTCCACGGGGATAAAGAGGGGAAAGTGGGGCATGATTTTGAGTTCCGCATAAAATAAACATGTTCGTATGTATTTAGGAACTTGCGCAACCTTGTGCTTTATTCACATAAAATACAATATGCAAAAACGTACGATATTCTGTTTAACTTAGTATGGGTATAGCCATTTTTCTTCACTTTTCACTACATGGATCACGTGAATACACTACATTTGACATGTCACCAATATGTTAGTGGAACATTAAGCAAGCTAGAGCGTCGCTGTACGGTGACAATACGATAGACATAATGCAGTTATTGATGTACGAATTACCAGCGCGTCAGACGCGACGTGTACTGTACTAATTCGTGCTGCTCATATGCCTAGATGCACGTTACTTAAGTACGGATAGTAAACGGCGACAAACAACGAACAAATGCACCGAATGACAACGCATGCTGATGAGACGGTGACGCTAAGTCCAACCAGCTGCAGTGAAGTCGGTCTAATTGGTCTGCGACAGCGGCGTCGGTAGCGAACAGTCTCTGTGAATCAATCAAGATGGCGTATACTCGTTTGTCAAGCGTGGAGAACTCAGTAAACTAAATATTGATATGCCGACCTGTCTTCAGGTGTTGTTTCTGTCCAGCTTTGAGGTCTCCAGACCCGCTATCACCCGCTGCTGTCTTTGCCACTATTCAGGTAGTGACTATTCGCATTCGGTCAGGTGGTGGAGTCATTCCTTAAGTTGCCAGCCTTGGCATCGCAGACCTTGCACTGGTGTTAATGTTGAAAGGAAGGCAGCATACCAAAGATGGTAATCTTGCAGAAAGAGAGAAACTCGCTAGATGTTCATCATAAGTGCGCAAAATAATAAAGGCCTTCCCGGGCCACATTGCCCACTGGGCGGCGCTGATCTCCGTTTCAGTAGCCCTCACCCAGACACCAGCTTACACTGTGAGACCACAGATATGGGGTTAATGCATCGCGCGGTGTGTCTGATTACTTCCCAGCCGTTAGAGTCGTTAGAGGGTAGCTCGGTGGCCGAGTGGTTAGCGTGCCGGACTCAGTCTCGGAAGAGCACGGGTTCGAATCGCAGTCGCGACGCTGTCGAGTAGCAGTCTTAGGCAAACTGTTCACACCCATTGTGCCTAGGTCAACTCAGCCTTGCATCCCTTCGGGGTCGCTAAATCG
>Ga0126335_1002574_pt1 | contig 10941 bp, 9 predicted proteins | sample OlaspJWI45metaG_FD_108409 | JGI IMG/M metagenome (GOLD analysis project Ga0126335, IMG submission 108409) | Marine gutless worms symbiont microbial communities from Oahu, Hawaii - Olavius sp. 1 OAHU.JWI-45 metaG | ecosystem: Host-associated > Annelida > Digestive system > Unclassified | place... | reverse complement strand
GCCCGTATGGTTCGGTGCCAATACGAATAATTCTGGTAAATCATCACTTATTCCACGTGTTCCACCTCCAATTCTACTCGCGGGCGCTCCTCTAGTTGGTGGCTTGTATACAAGCTGTGGCGAATCAGCGGGTTGAGCCGCTAACGCATTGAATGGACTAAATAATGAGAGACCAATGCATAATGCATATAGTATGTATAAATATGTTTTATTCATGGGTTCACCTACCTCTATATAATATAGCTTAGTGCCTATGCACGCCCTAAAACCTGATACACGTCAACAGATTTACTTTTTCCTTTAAATTTAATTGAGCCTAGTTTCTCAGACACAAATTGCGACCCTAACAGCTGATGGGTGCTCTCAGAAACCAAGATACGAACATGGGTGTCACCTAGCTTAGTTTGGGAATCCAGGTCCTTTAAACTTTCCAGCCGTGACGCAGTGTTAACTGTATCTCCAATAACGGCCAACTCCATTCTTTCTTTACTGCCGAGGCTACCCTGTATCAGGCTACCTGTATGAATTCCGACACGCATACCTATCGTTGGTAAATTTTGTTTTTCCCAAATCGAATTCATCTGGGCCAGTTCTTCTGCCATCAATATCGCACTTTCGACCGCTTTGACCGCATTTTCAGATATTTCCTTTTCAGTTCGCGATGCCCTCGGCGCACCAAAAGTAGCCATCACTGCATCACCTATATATTTATAAACAGTACCGTCTTGCGAAACAATAATGCCTGTCATTTTATCCATGTATTCATCTAACCAGGACATCAACTCAGAGGGTTCCATACTTTCAGAAATCGTCGTAAACCCCCTGATATCGGTAAAGAGAATAGTGGCAGTAAGACGCTGCGGTTTGAGATGCCCATCCTCCAGAATTTGATCCCGCTCATCCCAGATAGTATCTGCTATCTCCTTGGACATATGCATGTCAAATAAACTTGACATCAATTTCTTCAAAGCCCTTTCTCGTGACACAATAAAAGCGGTAATCAAAAAGATAGAAACCAACCAACTACAGACGGTACAACTGGAATCCACACGTTATGATTGAATGCCATATAGCCACCAAGTAGAAGTAACAAGGATCCAAACAAAGTGATCACAAGAAACCGAAACACACTTACGGCAAAAATACCCAGTAGACTCCCGGCTATAGACCAAAGCCAAATCCAGAGATTTTCCTGCCAGGAATTAAACGTCTTTATGAGGGTGGACTTACCTTCTGCGAGACGAAGAAATTGACTGACCAGGATGCCATGCAGCTCGACACCATTAATAATGTGCTCAGTATCAGCTCCTTGTCGAAATGGCGTAAAGAAATAATCCCTCAGGCTTTCAGACATTGCGCCAATCAAAACGATTTTATCTCGTAGTGCATTAGCAGGTATCTTACTATCAAGGAGCTCAGATATTGAATACGTTGGAAACCTTTCCGGAAACCCACCATAGTCCATTATCATTTGGTATCCAGATGCATCCTCATCGACGTACCCACCATCATCACCCTCAAATGGTGGAATGGTCGTCTGTCCTAAACGAATAAAGTCAGGATTTTCTTTATCCGGCTGTGGATAGATTTCTAAATGCGCCAGGTAATGCATCGCAATAGTCAGGGCAAATGATTGAAGCACGACGCCCCCTGAATCCATAAACAAAAGGCCACGCCGTACTATGCCATCCTTATCCGGTAGAAAATCATTAAAACCAACTCGGTTGGTGTTTTCCAAAATTTTAGATGGTGGAACATGTCGGTCACGTAAATCACCAAAATGGGTTATCCAGATAATATTCGGATTATCTGTTAGCACTGCATTGAGCTGCTCCTCACCAGGGGGCACAGAAGCATCACGATATTTATCGACACCAATTATATTGGCCTCATAATTCACCAGGCGTTGAAGGATTTCTGCCAATGTCTCGTCTGACAATGGGTGGCCTAAACGTTGTATATCTGCCTCAGTTTCACCAATAATCACAACCCTGTTATCAACATCCATTGATGAGTGTCGCTGGAGGTAGCTGTCATAAAGCAGGAGTTCAAGCGACTCGACACCCCCCGCGTTACGGATCAAGACAATAGCTACGAATATCAGACTACCAATCAGAACAGAAAACAATGAAAGGTATAGTGGATGTTCTATTCGTTGATGGAGACTATTTTGCATCTCACAACCAATTTCCAATCAGCAGGAAAGGCGACCAATAACTTGGGTGTCTATAGCGACGATCATTCATCATAGCTATCTGTGCTTGTTGCAAAGCCACCGCTTTACTTACAGATGGATCACGTAACTGCCGATAGAACTCAGAAACCAATAATGATGATGCCTGGTCATTAATAAACCACAGGGTTGCTAGCGCGCTTCTCACACCAGCTTTAATAGCTATTCCCGCAAGCCCCAGGGCAGCCTTGTCATCACCTGCAGCGGTCTGGCATGCGCTAAGTGTCAGGAGTTCAACTGGCTGTTTGCTGTCTGACCTCAGGTTAATAAGCTCACTCATCTTATCCATCGTGAGCTTGTCATCATATGTAAGCAAGAATGTATTTTTAGGATCAGGCTTAAATTGACCGTGGGACGCAATATGCACAACAGAGTAATTATGTTCTGAAATCTCCTTCTGCAGATTACCCAACAAATATGTCTGGTTTTTTAGTAGATTACCTCCATAAATGGATTGTATAGCATCTATTTCCGCATGCACGTTCGGTAACCCAGGAAACCCTTGAACAGACTCAGTCAGACCGTTCACGAGTAATTGCATATCTCTTCTTTCCAGCTCCTTAGGGTCTGTCAATGTTAATGCGGGTGTTGTTACTATTGCATAGCGATGAACTATAAAATTCGAACCATCATGAAGAGATGACAGAGGTATCGTACGCAAAGGACCACCTGGCACTACAACTAACGTATTGATATTTGCAGCTTTAAGTTCACCTTCTAATGGGCGAATTAGCCAATTATATAAAGCCTTCGAATGAGGCAGATATTGGCGCGTTGTTCCCTTTTCCAGGTATTGTCTAAACTTCCTGATTCGTTTCGTAATTTTCTCTTTTGAAACCGGTACTGTTATTTGCTTAATCCGGTCGGATACACTGAGCAATAGTTCAATACGATCATCAAGGATGATCGGATAAAGAACCCCGGTTTCACTGGCGATATTCTCGATATCGGCCGCTTTAGATTTCGGAGTTGCGACACAATCATCCTGGAAATAATCCTGGAGTTCTGCGGTTTTTAAAGATTCTATCGTATCTCTGGCTTCACGCAGATTGGCTTCCACCAGTGATTGATCATGAATATTCCGCGTGTTCGCTAATAATAAATCTGCAAACTCAATATAAAGATTATTAGTTGATTCGGTATAGGATGCATGTTCTGTATTTATACTAGAAACTAATTCCGGGCGAACCGACTGCAAAGCAGCAGCCCTACGATAAGCCATAATCGCTTCATCAATACGCCCTAATACCTTTAACTGCCTTCCCGCTTGCCATTGCCATAGATACAGGATCTCTGTTGCATTTTCTTGCTGCGCGAAAAATACAGCCTGGAGACTTAGCGTTAACGCGTCTTCGTACTGTTCATTCCTTTCATATAATTGAGACATATAACCCAAAGCATATGATAGCGAACGCAGGTCATTAATTTTCCTTGCAATACGGCTCGCTCTATCAAATGCACTATGTGAAAGCGCAATAAATGCCTTTTCTTTATCGCCTTGCAACTCATGCAAACGCCGCATCAACAGACCTGTCCTTATAAGCAGGTATATAACTTCATGCCGTGCTTCTAGCTGCTTTGATCGATCAAGTACTTCCTCTAACAACTTACCTGCCTGTTCATACTGACCTTCATCGATATATATTGATGCTAAATTATTCAGCGACTTTGCATTAAGCAAATTGAATTTACCTGAATCAATCAGCTCAAGAGCTTTATGTATAGCAAGTTTAGCTGCCTCTCTATCCCCCTCCTGACGCAATAAATTACCTAAATTGACCAATCCGATCGCCTGCAGATCATTGAGTCCGTCATGACGAGCAATTTCAACACTCTTTTCAAGATTTAAACGAGACGGTTCAGAGAGATTTACATGAAGATAAAGCTGACCAAGCGAATTATGCAATTCCGCCATCAACTTTTGATCCAGCACCCGTATATTCGAGCTATCCTGATCCAGGAAACCCTGCACTATAGATATTGCGTCCTGGAATCGTCCGAGTCGCCTCAAGGCTTCTGCCTTGCGAATAAGCGCACGCGCCTGATCATCAACACGCTTATTTGTTATTGCTAAATTTTTTGCCTGCTCCCAATATTCTGCCGCCTTGACAAACTTACCATGAGTGTATGCTTCCATCCCTTTTGACATGCTCTCATCGAAAGACGTACTGGTTGTGAGTTGATCTTCAGATACTGATTCTGATGCTGATACCTGACCCACACCAAAAGCGAGACTAAAGCACAACAAAACGGCACTGAGAAACAATGCGGATCGATAACGATTACACATAATTTTAATCATTATGCTATCCCAAATAGTGCGATCATTTTCAACCCTTATCACTATCAAGAATTAAGATTATTGTTGTCAAAATATTTTATACCCGACCTGGAAGTGCAAACCCATATCTTGCAAATCCTCTTCTACGTTGCCGAGCTCTACATTATTTAACGGTTGTGACGCGTAAACTTCACCATAAAATCCTTTTACCGGCTCCCAGATGATTCCTGCGCCTATACTCGATATTTCTTCTGTTTCACCGGCAAGACCATCATTCCATGTTCGCCCATAATCAAAAAACGGAACAAAATGAAGCTTCGATGCTGGCCCTTCCTTTTCAAATGGAATTCTGAACTCCAGGCTTGTATTGATGCCGTTATCGCGGGCATATTGATTTTCACGGTAACCACGAACCGTATATCGCCCCCCATCGAAAACTTTTCCATAGGTAATAATGTTTCATTTGTTAGCTGTACGTTTGCCTTAAACACAAACTGGACATTATGCTCGTTTAGGCGGCGGACCATCTGGAACTGACCTAACCAGGACAAGAATTCAGAGTCGACCGCATCATTAGAAGTTGCGCCTAAACCGTCCAGACCAATACTTAGAACTGAGCGAGCCGCATAGACCACATCAATATCCCTTTTCATCCAGTCCAGCCAGAATCGTATTGGAGTCACATCACTCTCACCATTTTCTACGCCTGGTGAAAATGAAAATGGCCTATTGAGCAAATATGTATCAGATGATCTCCACTCAAGACCTATACCAGCTGAAAACTGCTCTGATAGCGAATGCAAAAAGTTATGTGATAGATGCACTCCGAATGTCTCTGACTTGCTTTCTATATCAATCAGATCAAACGGCTCTTCGATCACCAGAGAATCACTCTTTTCATAACGCACTTCTATCTTTGTTTCAGGATATCCGAAGGGATAGGCATAGGAGAGAAAGAGTTCTTCCATACCATGACTATTTCCATAAGTTGCCCTTAACGCGTCTCCACGCCCTGTTAAATTAATATGTGAAAAATCCAACATGCCAGTTTCTGAACCAACTGACGGAGATCGATAATTATTGACTAAAAACGATAGGCTATAAGGCTTATTTTCTTCAACGGCAAGATCAAGCACTGCCTCACCACGCCGCATACCCGGACCTAACCGGGCATTGACCCGATTAATGAGGTGGCTTTGCTGCAGCAGCTTTAATCCGTCACGCAAGGTGTTTACGTTCAAAATTTCATCATCGGCAATTACCAGACGATCCCGAATATATTTAGATCGTAGTCGCTCATTGCCACTTACATCTACAGCAGTAAGATTCCCCTCGATAATCTCAAAGCGGATTATTCCACCTGAAACTTTCTGATCAGGTATCAAGACACCAGAGTTAATATACCCTTTATTGACATATGCCAGCGTTAGTTCCCTCCTTAGTTGCTCTAGCTCATGGGAAGTTATTTCCCTGTCTGAATACGCCTTAGCTACTTCCATTAACTCATCATCGGCAATCACAATATTACCACTAAAGTTATATGAGGACACAAATATTTTGAACTGAGCTGAAAGCGACTCGTAATCTTCAGGTATGGTCACTGGCGGCAGCACAAACTTTGGTGCTGACTTATCTTCATCAAGACTTGGAACATCTAGCGCCCGATCACCAGGACGTGATGACTGATCTACCTGTGGAAGCCTGGGTACAGCTAACTGTGCATAAGATATCGGCGATAGAACCATCATTACTACAATAAAAATTGTATATCGCATCAAATTCATTTGATCTAAATCGCCCAGGAGAATAAATAGCTAGCTGCTACAACCTAAAAGATAATTAAAATTCCCAGTGTAATCCCGGCCCTGGTTTAATATTTGTACACCGTTCAGAGATGCTTCTGGTTTGCTTGATTTAGATACCGGAACAAGATCAAGCATTGTTGCGGAATGAGGCTGTCCTGGCGAAACAGGCATTCCTGATTGCCCCCTGACCACAAATGTACTGGCACTTCCAGATCCTCGCTGGGCACAGGCATTGGCAGATAATGCATTCGTTTTCAGGAAATTACCAGATAACACAGCAAGACCACTACTAACATCCGTCTCTGGTGAATCAATATTAACTGTACCGTCGATGCCCAATGCTGATGATGCTGAGATAACACTGCTAGGAGAAGTAAACAAATAATCTGTTGTAATGAAGATATTACCCCCAGGCCCCCCAAATGCGTTAGCGATAATTTGACTGTTATCAAGAATAACAAATATCGGATCAATGGTGATATTTCCGCCACCCCCGAAGCCGCTAAATACGGTAGCGGAAATGGTGCTATTTAGCAGGTAAACCAAATCAGTTGCATTAATCTCGACATTGCCACCATCTGAAATGAATGCTTCGGTAGATACGAGGCTGTCATACATTAAAAATTCAGCGCCAGCGTCAATAAAAATATTTCCTGCTAGCCCTGTGCCAGTACTCGATACACTGATTGTAGAGCCATTGCTCATCGCTACCTTGTTGGTCGCGTTTATCGTGATCGAACCCGCATTTCCAGATGAATAAGCTTTAGAACTTATCACGCCACCATTTTGAACCGTTAAAATATCTGAAACAACATTGATACTTCCGGCATTACCCGCACTATAAGTGTCGCTGGACAAAGCGCCACTGACATTCACCATCCCGGCAGTAATACCAACACTACCCGCATCACCCGTCCAGGTAGTGTCACTGGAAACATAACCTTCGATATCCACCATTCCGGCATTTATAGCAATACTACCCGCATTGCCTTCATCATTTGTGTCCGAGCTGATGGAAGCAAAAGAACCAACTGATAAACTGTCAGCCTGAATATCAATACTGCCTGCATGGCCCGTCCAACTGGTGTCACTGGATAAATATCCATCCACTGTTACTGCACCACCTTGAATATTGATACTACCGGCATTTCCAACGTCGTAGGTATCTGAGCTCACATAACCAAAATCATGAATCGTCAGCTGATTGGCCTGTATATCAATGGTGCCTGCATTACCTGTCCATGAGGTATCACTGGAAACAAAACCAAAACTTTCAATATCCACCGTCCCGGCATTGATATAGATACTGCCCGCGTTACCTTCATCAATCGCATCTGTGCTAACCCAGCCACTAACTGACAAACTGTCAGCCTGGATATCAATAGTACCTGCATCACCCACATCATAAGCATCACTGGAAACATAATTTTCGATAGTTACCATCCCAGCATTAATCACGATACTACCCGCATTACCAGTACCCAGCGTATCCGAGCTGATCCACCCATTCGAGCCAACTAATAAACTATCAGCCTCAATATCTATCACACCGGCACGACCTGTCCCATAGGTGTCACTGAATATAAGGCCATCGACTACCACATCAACGCCTTTTATATTCATAGTACCGGCACGACCTGCCCCATAGGTGTCACTCCTGACCCAACTCGTAGCATCTAAATTAACCTGTGCGCTCTCGATAGCAATCGTTCCCGCATTGCCGACCACTGTATCGGCTGCTATCAATGTGTTAGTCGTAGTAAAAACGCCTGACTGAATATAAATGTCGCCAGCCCCCGTACCGGGCAGGGAAACAGCTTCGTCAACGCTAAGGGTTGCATCTTGAAGGTTAATCGTACCCATCTGTGATAGCGCACTAGAATCCGGGACACCAGACGCAAAACCAATTTCTCCAACCGACCCGGCGCTAACCAGATTAATTTTCCCTGAATAAGCATAAATTTCAGGCGTAAAAAAAAGAGGTGATACATCTATATCACCTCCAATCAGGGATAACGTCTCACCATCAGGCACTCGTAGATAACTTCCCTGTACGCTAATCGCGGCGGGAGTACTGGTAAGAAACCCAAATGCAGATGGAGGCTCACTGGATAAAACTGTGGTTTCTCCTGGATCAGAATAAAATACGCCGGTCGTGCCAAGTTTCAGATAATCGGCCGTCGACGCATGAAAGGAACCACCAACATTCAAGCTCGCATTTGGTCCAAAACTATACCGTTCGGATTGATGAAAAAGAAATTAGCATTCGGTAAGTAAGAGGCTGAATCTATCCATCCGTCGATACTGGAAACCGAGCCGCCGGTCACTCGAGATATAATATTGGCAATAGAAGGATCATATACGGAAGAAGAGTGTCCAATGAATGCCGCACCTTCAACAGAGCTAAGGCCAAAATCACCAAAGCTATGAAATAGATTATCCCCAGATCTTTGCCCATAATCAGCATAGATCCAGTAAGTACCACCACTCGGTGTAATATTCCCGGAGTATGCGGGATTCGCAGTGCCATCCAGGGAAACCGCCGCATGAGAAATTGATAAGCAATTCAGCGAAAGAATTACGATTGCAGTGGCGAAATTAGTTTTCAGTAACGCCAAAATATTCATCTCCTTACCCCAGCCATTTTTCAGGAAAATTAGCCTTTAAACTTGTTCCTTACTTCAGAAATATGAGACCTTGTAGCCATACAATCCGGCAGATTCACCTGGCAAAAATCGTAGCTAGCCCGAGGAATACTATCCTAAATTATATTAATTTGTGTGAGAGATGGTGCGAGTCATGATCTCAGTCAATTCGAGCGACATTAAGAATGTCTATTTGGTCTTCCATTATCCAAACAATATCATTGGAGTTTTGGCTCATTTTCTAACGTTAGATCTTAATTATATACTGATGGATCTAAAACGGTATTACACAAAAGTATTAGTTTCACCTGATGTTTTGCAGAAAATGACTAGCAGGGCAGTGTAGATTATTTCTTACTATAGGAAGACACCTGTCAATACGGGATCAGTCAGTATCGTACACAAAAAAGCCGCTAACCAGAGTCTATCCAGTTAGCGGCATGTTAGAAAGATATGTTATTTGCTAGAAATCCCAGCGAGCATTAATCGAAATGGACTGCTCATCAATGTCACTTCTGCCTAAACGATTCGTGTACTCGGCGTTCAGACTGAGATTATCTTTACTAAAGTAGCGCACGCCCAGGCCTAACAGGAAATCACTTTTATCATTATCAGGCTGCGGCCCTGCGGAAAGCGTGGTCTCAGTTGCTGTCAAATCATAGGAGTATGTACCGCTGATGTACGGCTCAAACTCACCCATGGAATAAGCGGCCTCACCACCCAGACTAACCTGACTAAGCTTGGTTTTATCCTCAGCGACAGATGTACCATCACTCTCCACAAAAGCATCAGCTTTACTGAGGGCATACATACCACCACCACGCCCGGTCAGTAACCAGTTTCCACGCTGAGTGAACCCGTTAATATTAGCCGTAATGAACCAGCGTTCGCTATCAACATCACTGGTGATTCGGGCTGCAGTAATCGAGGTGCGATACTGGTCGGTATTGATATTGCTGTAACCACCGCTGAGATCCCAGTTCCAGGTGTCGTTGATGACCATACCGAAGTAGGGTGCGATCGTGAAACCATCGGATTCCGCTTTACCCGCATTGAAATCGGTATCGAGATCCGCATCTTCATAGCCAAACGAGATACCTAATATCGTGTTCTCTGCCGGACTGAAATCGACCCCCCCATAAACATATGGCGATCACCATCGTACTTGGTACGATAGAAGTCATTTTCAAAATCCGTATAGGAGTAACTTCCCCAGACACCGAGCATGGTGAGGTCCATACCATCACCCGAGGCTAAACCAATTTGTGTCTCATACATACCATGGGCTTTACCTAAACCACGAAAGCCTTTCATGAACCCACTTAGTGCACTCTGGATTCGAGCACCCAAGGTATTCGTTAAAATCGTAACGATTTGATCAAGGGTCGCTGGATTGTTAAGTATTTCGCTCGGTGTTGAGGCCGCAGGGTCAATGGCGACACGAGTCAAGGTAGCCGTGCCGCTTCCAGAGCAGTAATCCGGTCCAAAAGATTCCATAAAAGTAAAAGTGACGGTCATGGTATTGCCCGTGACAACAACGGGGTCGGTCCACACATCCATATATGCACCATCGGATAACATACCGCTAAAGAACATTGGATTGACCGTTGATGGAGGGGTAATTGACCCTGGAGCAGTGGCAGAAAATGAAACCCCATCGCTAGGGTCTAAACTGAAAAGGTCTGCTGTGAATAAGGTTCCACTCTGATCACGAATGGTTAGGGTCGTTGCCTCCGTCCAGCTCTCTAGAGGCTGCCCCCCAGTACACATATCATCATGGACCGTGGAGCTACCAGTCCACACACCAGTGTAGTCCGGAATCGGTACTTGTGCCCAGATATTTTGACTGAACAGTAATTGTAGTACCCGAGACATAATTTACAGACTATACCGGAGACATGGTTTACACAATTGAGCATTTGGAGGGATCCAGATGCCATGGAGAGAGTGTAAACCGATGGATGAACGCCTTAAATT
>Ga0126335_1002573_pt1 | contig 10943 bp, 5 predicted proteins | sample OlaspJWI45metaG_FD_108409 | JGI IMG/M metagenome (GOLD analysis project Ga0126335, IMG submission 108409) | Marine gutless worms symbiont microbial communities from Oahu, Hawaii - Olavius sp. 1 OAHU.JWI-45 metaG | ecosystem: Host-associated > Annelida > Digestive system > Unclassified | place... | reverse complement strand
TGGGGAAACCCAGCCTGAACGCAGCACAGCCCTATGCTAAGGCAGAAGGCAGAGTGTTTCTTCTGGTACCGGCCTACCCGGGTTGTCCCGGAACAAAGGCCGTTAAATGGTTGTTGTTGTTGTGGGTTGGGAGAATACGGAGAAAAAGCCTACTTCCTACAATAGCAACTCCGCCATTCATCATTATTAGCTCAATAATTCACCAAAAGTGTCAGCTTTGCTGACGAAAATTAACGATACTTTTTTTTACCTTGCCACCTGTTTCTTGCATGCACAAAACACTGGAACTGCACCAACACAGAATTTATTCACCACTGAAGCTCAATCTATCAATTACCTTGCAGCATCCAACTTTGGCTGAGGTCTCAGCACCTTCTTTTTGGCAGCTCCTTTCATAAGGTTCTTGAGATTAGATAAAACTTCATCTCCTGAATAGACAAAATATCAGCTACGGGTTCTGTTCTTTCTTAACATCTAACAATTTCACACATTTTTGAAGAATTCACAATAATTCCACTCACACTTCAAGTGATTACAGGGTTCCCACAAAATCCATTTTTAAGCAATGTAAATATTCCAGCTTTAGAAGCCAACTAGAACTGTTACACTATGGTGTTAGCAGCAGTATATATCGAGTGAAGTCTGGACAGATTTATTTGGACTTACGGACTGATGGCCATTTTCAGCTGATTCTAATAAAATGTCCATCAGCACTACAGATGTAAAATGAACTTTAAACATTCGACGTTCGAAGTTAGAAACCTAGGATTGATTTCGGCGGCATATAATCAATAGATTGCAAGTGGCAGCTCTCAATCTGGTCACAGCTGTAAACTACACTGCTACGAGCCTCCTATCATTTACGGTGTGACGTGCCGACATATGAAGCCTTTTATCAGCTGCCGCGATCATCTGCTGCAGGCACATGTCATTTAAACACACTGTTCTCCAGTCCCCTCCTTGCGATGGTTGTTAAGAGCACACTACAATAGACCGCACTGTATACATAACAATGTTGCTGTTTGTTTGTGAGCCGGTAATAGCATATGGTCTATCTGAGATGGGGGGGATTGTTGCAGACATTTTCGTTGCACTCGGGAAGCCTTGCACCTTCATACCTTAAAACACAATGACCTAAAAACATTAAAATTCTTTTAAATACCTTAAAACCAACAAATGTTTTCTTTAAAAACAGCTTTCCAGTCCTGTTTGCTTCAATACTTTGCAACATTCCCCATGCCGGTCTGAGCCACTTCATAATGGCCCTAAAGTTTGATTATATTCTGCGACAGCACAAAATTTTACAAAATGCTCAAAGCCTCAAATAAAAACTTTTCTTGCTGTAAGTAGTGCTAATATTCTTATAGAAGAATGGATGACCGTTTATTAGCTCCACATTTACAGGTTTTTATCTGCGTTTTTGAATACACAGATATACTAGGCCTACAACTGCTGCATGTACATCTCACTGTAAGACATCAAACATCGATTATTCAAATATCATAAAATGAACATCCATTATGAAAAAAATTTGAGATCAACATTGATAATGAGCACAAAGAATTCACACGATGCACATGCATCGTAATTAATTCGTTTCTAGACAAACCAGCCATTTGATTTCTTAAAATTAAAAAAGTTGTGATTTGATGTTAGCATGAGGAATGACTATGGAAGCGGCACTCCCAAGATTGCCATTTTCGTGACTTACAAATGGCAGCAAATGATATTTAGAAAGGCAGAAAGACTCAATTTTCTACCGGAAATGCAATCAAAAAGTCACTACTGACTGCGAAAACTGTAGCAGGATCGAGTATAAATCATGGGGTTTTGGGTTGGTGCATTCTTTAAAAATGACGAAAATGCAGATATTCGTCTAAAAATTCGGGGGGATGCACAGAAATTCATCTATAAACTGAATAAGCAGCATACAGAACTGTGGCATAACATAGTAAACTAAAGTGGGACTATTTTAGGGGCGTAAAAATCAAAGCATTTGTGATTAAATATTTGGTCATATTGATGCTCACATTAGTGGTAGTCTGACAGCTTTCTTGCATTTAAAGCTAATTTTATAACACAACAAGTATTTGAAAAACGAAAATGTTGGCAAATTTAGTTACATCCACTTTATAATTTACTGACATACGGTGCAAAGTCACAGTGGGTGTTTTATAGCGGCACAGTGTAGACCTACTTGTACAACCACGGTACCTTGACCTTGCATTTGATTGATAGCTGCCACTGTTACTTGTGTGGTCAGTGATTGTGACAAGAATGGTACGACTGGCTGTGTGGGCTAGCACGAGTGTACTGTTTGAATTCATTATGCAGCACTATAGTCGTCTAGCTGCGTGTGGTCGTGACGTGTCGCCGTCGTTATCGGAGATGAAACAAAACTTTCGCTGTTTGTCATTCAACACATGTTGTCAGACGTTTATTTCTGTGATGTGCACCTGCGTATGGTCGGTATGCCACATGCCGAACAGTCTGACTTGCGCAAGCTTGCTTTTACTGTCATCTTATCAATATATACAGGTGTGTGCTTTAGCATTTGTTTGTATTATTTTAATATAGGCCTACGTTATAGTTCATTTTGTGACTTATAAACGATAGCAAATGATGACAGATAGGCAGAAAAAAACTTGATTTTTACCGGGAATGCATTCTAAAGTCAGTACTAAGTGTGATGAGGCTAGCTTATTCTGATATTTTTTCCAAATTCTATTTGCTGCTTATTCAGTTTATGGATCATTTTTGTGCGTTTTCCCTAGAAATTTTCTTCCTTCTTCAACATTGTCTCTATCAATATTTTTCGCTAAAAACAGCTAAGATAAATTCACTAGGTGGCACCACAGTTCTACTCGCTGCTCATTCAGTTTATAGACGAATTTCTGTGTGTTTCCCCCTGGAATTTTTCATCCGTCTTCAAAATTTTCCGCTAAAATGGTTCAGATAAATTCGCCAGGTGACGCCACAGTTCTATTTGCTACTTATTCAGTTACAGATAAATTTCTGTGCATTTTTGTCCAGATTGTTTCATGGTTATTTAATTTTTAATATCCTCATCAAAAATCTTTCGCTAAAATAGTTTACTTTAGATCACTAGGTGATGCTACCGTTCTATTTGCTGCTTATACAGCTTTTTAGACGAATTTCTGTGCATTTCCATCCCTTTTTAAAGAATGTACCAACCCATGTTTTACACTCGGTCCCGCTAGAGTTGTCGCAGTCAGTTGTGGATTTGGATTGCATTTCCGGTAGAAAATTAAGTCTTTCTGCCTTTCTAATATCGTTTGCTGTGGTTTGTAAGTCACGAAAATGGTAGTTTTGGGAGCGCCGCTTCCATGGTCTTTCCAGTTTTGCATTGTCGTTTTGGCATTTTCGCAGATTATCTGTTGTGACACCTACCTTCGGCACCATCAGCGGTTGCTTCATCCTCCCCGTATTGTGCTCCGTCGTCCCCTTCCTCGTCAACGTCAATGCCATCATGATCAAATAGCTCTCCTAGTTCTAGATCAATTGACTCCATTACTCTAAAGAAAATCAGCTGACAAATAACAAAAATCTTTAAACTCAAGTAGGCGTGTCTACTTTACCGCCAGCAACATAGAATAGCTATATCGATGTACTTGCAAAATATTGTTAAGTTGCTAGAGTTGGGCTAATATCAAATTTAAAAATAATACCGGTATTATCTGAAATGTAGAATGTAGTGTACTGCACGAGATTGACAAATACTGGTAAACTCAACTTGCCTGTTTCTAGGTCAGATGCTGAGTGATGATGTCATATGAATGATATGACGCACTTGTCTGTGTGTTCTACACCTTCATTGTCTGACGAATCTACAATGTTCGGGTTCTGCATTTAGCATCATGCATGGTGACCAACATTGGAGAGCAATTTCAAAAATATTTCCATTATAAAAATTGTAGTTTCACACAAAGCTTTGCATACTGACATATCGTTTCAGCTGTTTCATATAGTTCATATAAATGTTGCTGATTAATTGGTTCTATTGTCAGTGGTGTTGGCATGTTGAGTTAAGTATTTTTTTACTTTTTCTGCAACATGAAATTTTACTTCGGTGGCAATTTTGCACTTTTGCAATGAGAATTCCCAGTGGTCCTGCTACAGAAGTTTCTGCTTGCTGTCATTTTCTTCAGTTGTTGGCACTTTTCTCTATGTTGCTGAATGTCATCAATGCACTGTTTTAGGCCTTGCTAAGTTAGCAACTCACAAAACAAACTACAACGCCGTGCTGTGAAGTATTCCACAATCCCTACATTTGTATATAAATTCTAACCTTATATAAAGGTAAAACGCGTTTTCACATAGTTTACCTGCCACCCACGCATTTATCAACGAATGTAATGAACCATACCTGCCTTTGCCATCCCAGCCAAAGCTGGCCATTTACCAATCACGGAGAGATGGAAGGTTGAGTTAGCCTAGGCACCACCATGGTGAGTAAACGGTGTCTGTCCAGGACTGTTACGTCACGGAAATCACTTATTAGCTGCTCAGACCATCACGCCTCACTGGACAACTGGAAACACAGCAGGCTATGAGCATCGAACTCGTGACCTCTCAAGCCAAAAGACGAGATGCTCACCACTGAGCTATATATCCACTCACATATCCTAAAATTTCATTTTCCAGCCATATCCAGGCTCCGGATCAAGACATCAGCACCAAATTTGCTGTGTGGGTAGAAAATAAGGTCACTTATGAGTTACAAAAAGATGTGCATGCTTCAGGCAGTTTCACGTCAGTCAAGTGGCAGTCCAGCGTTAATTGCCTTTTTTTCTAGTTTGTGAGATTTTAACTACCACGTTGTTGCTTGATGCAAATAAAATCTTAACAAAACACTCAACGTAACATGACAAACTGTTTAAAATAGACATGAAACAAATAATGACTAAATTCTAACTGCATGAGCAAACACAAACGTTGTAGCATGATAACACTAAGCAAACAAAATACAACATTGCACACAATTTTCAAAATATGCAACAATGCCACTCAAACTTGAATTATTCATATCTATCTTGTTCATTGTATACCCAACACCGTGATGTATACAACCTTACAGCTGTCTTACACTGTTTTAATATATATGTGAAATAAAAAGTCATGTAAAAAATTTCCCCAGATTCCTTGAAGACATCATTGGCTAACTCAGTCATATAAAGATAGCAAAAAACATTTGCGTTCAACTAACAATTTTCAATATCAAACTTTAAAAAATGAAAATTTTTCTGTTTAGCGAAGTGCACCGATTCATCAACAACCAGATGCTTTGGACACTGAACCAGCTGGTACTTTCAAAATAGTGATGGTTCGCTACTGTTATGAGACCACAACAAGTACAATATTTCTAACTTACATAATGTCATGCACAATTTATGCTAAGCACAGCATCAATAACAAAACATTCCCGACACACAAAAACATGGCATTCATCGTCATCAACAGTCTCCAATTATAAAGCATCATTCGGCACATCAAGGTAGAAAAATACGATGGCAGCAGAACATGGCGAGCACATCGACAACACAGTCACACACTACACTGCAATCAAAATATCATAATTCCGCAAAATATAGCTGTTTTCAAAAGTTACACGATATAATTTACATAGAGTATACACATTATGGATGTACAGATGGAATATAGATAAGTTTTGGTGATCCCACCTACATTACAACTAAAGACTATTACAATATAATACAGACTTTCATATATTGCACTCAAGACAAATGGCTTACAACTATGAGACAAGACACAGTTGTGTCTAAAACCCAATCTCCTAATTGTAACTAATGTCAGCACTAAATACCCAGCAAGTCTGAGAGTAGACTTCAAGATATTTATTTTACTAAGAATACAAAGTAATTTTGTTCACTGTTCACCAGCATAAATTACACTCGGATGTAACTGAGATTTAACTATTTTCCAATAGTTTCCATGAATCTGAAAGAAACAGACACGTGCACAGAAAATATGTCGAAGCTAACTTGCATCGAAATGCATATGTGCAGCATCAGTATCTTGTGCTAATGTCAGTGATTTATTTCACATCAGCACTGTCATTTAAAACAAATAAAAATACCTGCAGAACACAGCAATATATTATGCAGAAATAAGCCATTAAAATGCCAACAGTCAACCGATATGTACAACCAAATGAAAGAATAGCAAGAAATATTTCTTGGACAACACCAAACTAAATGACTTTGATGTCTGAAACGACGGCAGAATATTGCACAAAATCAACACGACCAAACAAAATAGTACACTATAATGAAATGCAAAATGGCTGCCGGCTTCATCCTTGTGCTATAGACATGATCAACAGATTACAATAAAAAGCTTCTGATGGATGCACAAAACATGAAGCTGACGTCTCCATGCTGGGCAAGAATAAAAAGCTGATAACAGAATAAAGCCATGATATAGTTGAGGGGGTCCTGAGCCTTACTGTCTCCAGGGCCACTTGTGGGATAAGTACAACCAACAACAAAAACTGGATAACCATCCCAAAGGAATATTAAAGCTGATATACTACACCAGTGGTTCTCAAAGTTTTTGTGACTGCAGACCACATACCAAGATTTGAAACTCCAGCAGACCACCCACACATTAATTTCCAGTTGTAGCTGTTAATAAACAAAGTACTAAAGAATAGCCGGTCACTAATAACAGTGCTATCAAAGCCATCAGAGTAAAAGTTCAGTAGGGAGTATCGACTAGTATCACACATGCAATTCAACGGTTAATGTGTTAAATGAAACTGTTAACTTGTGATCACACATCAGTAAATTGATGTATGTGTTTAAGCTATAAATTTTAAGACTTAGATATCAGCCCACAGGCTATAAAATACTCGATTTAACCACAGTATGAATGCCAATGCAGACGAAATCATCACCGTCACTACCCTCATTAACCTCTGCTTTTCCATTTCAGGGTATTCGACAAACCTTCCCATACCTTCCCGACTGACTTTCTGGTAGCTTTTGTATTTTCCTGCTCAATGGTTTTTGGTATGTTTTCCTGAATTATCAATGTTCTGACATTTTGGTAGGCTAAACTAGCAACTGGCCTGGATCAACATAGTTGCCCTACGTCGGGCCAAAGTAGACGAGTTAAAAATCTAATTATGTAAATAGCATCCCAAACTTTCGCATGGCGTTATGCAACAGAGTAGGTGAAATGAATCAACAGAAAAGCATGTATGTAATGAGCAAACATCTTCGAATACGTCTATGAATTTTCACCTAAAACGCTTCCATATTAGCAGTGATACAAGCGAAATAGTATTGCACGTCATAAAACAATGTTTGCAAGCAGTTCGTCATTTATGTTGTTGGTTGTACGCAGGCTACACCAGAACATCACAGTAATTCGTATCAGTCAACTGATCAGCAGAAAATGTGCTGAATAGGTCCTCCATTCTGCTTTGCCACAACTGCTAAACGCCTTTTCCACTGCAATATAGCTTTTCTGACTGTCTGGTCATCGACATCGTGCCATTTGTCTCGAATAACATTCTGAAGATCTTTAAGATTTGCAAATGGTTTACGCCCCTTCCTTCATAGACAAGTTCCATTTCTTATTCGAAAATTTTTTGCAATCCGAGTACCAGTCCATCCTTTTTCAGTGAAACACGCAACAATAACTGCCAAATCGTCTTTTGAAAAAACCATTTCAATCAGATCAACAAATACGCTATTTACATAATTCGATTTTTAACTCGTCTTACGTCACAATGCGGCATTCAATGGGATGAATAACATTCACACTTGGTCGCAGACCACAGAACCACTGCACTACACATACCACAGAAACTGTAATGGCTATTTCAGCCTGTACTGACTTCAACATTAAATCAGCCAGAAGTGACTATGTCATCCCCAATCAGATGTCATTCGAACCCCAACTCTGAAACCTGCGAAACATAAGCAAATAATGTGTAAATAAAGATAAATCAGATAAAAGAAATAGGCTCAATCACAACAATCAACACAGCACATAATACATCATAACTTGTGAGACTCGTTTTGCAACACATTCACGTAAAACCGTGAAACATTATATCTTGAACGCGGCACAAAATGTCCAGTCATGGATACCTGGAAAGCTGGGCATCATCACTAGCACACTCCAACTACCAACTACTGTAGAAAATATATAGTACACACGACCACACGTATCTCTGCAGCAAAAATAAAGCAAAAAGTTTACACACAATGGAATCGTCATTCGCACTTCATTGCACAATGTGAACACCGAGTATTTTGTCAATCACACGATGATCACGGACCAGAAAACACACGAACTGAACTTCACAAGACACAAGGTATCAGCTCGTTATAATGTAAACATGCAGTATTAAATACTCAATTTAACCACAGTATGAATGCCAATGCAGATGAAATCATCACCGTCACTACCCTCATTAACCTCTGCTTTTCCATTTCAGGGTATTCGACAAACCTTCCCACTACCTTCCCAACTGATTTTCTGGTTGCTATTGTATTTTACTGCTCAATGGTTTTTGGTATGTTTTACTGAATTATCAAAATTTTGACATTTTGTTAGGCTAAACTGGCAATTGGTCTGGATCAATGTCAGGCCCAAGTAGTACTGGGATGAATAACATTCACAAGCTTGAATCATGTTTGCACCCTCTTCGTATTTAATCAGACACCCAGGCCAACTCAGCCTGGTCATCCCTCTGGGGTAGACAAAATGAGTAACGGTGTAAGAACCAAAAAGATAATGGCAGGTTACAACAGAGGTGTGGTCTACAATCAATAATACTGAGTGTTTGCTCACTGCAAGCTGACTGTGAAAACAGAAAGAAGCAGAAATAAGCACTTCACACGTACATCACGTCACTGCTGACCAATGGGTCACTTTTACATTTATCAACCCAAATATTTCCAACCAACCCAGTCAGCCAAAAATATGCTGTTTGTTACTGAACCAGTGCATGGTTCTGTTATTCCTGAATTACTGACAGCAGACCACACAATATGAGTTGTCAACTGTTGACCTAATCTGGGCAATACAAATACCATAATACCAGTGAAACTCGCAATAATGCAGCAATTAAGAGAAGCACACTCACATAATGCATACATGCACCGTAAAATGCACAAGCATGTGTGGAAAACAAATGCGGTTCACAATTCACAAATATGTTTAGCTTCTCACTATGCTGGCTATAAATACAATGCTGTCATCAGAAGCCGGTCAGGTAACCACTGTCACCAATGACTGACACAGTAACATCTCAAACAGTTTTATCTGTAGTCTCAACATCACCGTTCAAATCCACAACCCCATGCCTGTCACATGGCCAGGTGTCTAATATGAAAGTGCAAAAAAATGACGATGCATAACATGTGAAATGCATCAATATGTACGGTTAGGGTTAGGATTTAGGTTAGGCTTAGGTTCAAAATTAGGGTTAGGGCTAGTTTTGTGTTGCAAATTTTACACTTTCCCGTCACAACCCCACCAACATCTAACTGTCCCAATTCCATAACTACCTCATAGCATGAAAAATCTATGACTACGACAATCCAAGTCACGAACGATGTGTCATGTACTGTAAGGTGGCTTCCCAGACTTTTACCCATTCAGTCAATGTAGTATAAGCACATTCTGCTATCACACTTGTGTATCTTATGTGAGTGCATGGCACAATAACCACAGAGTGCACAGCAGCGCAACACCGTGTTAACAGCAACCAGCTAAGTCAATAGAAAATGGCCAAATTTGACAAAATTCGACCTGGCACAAAATCAGAACCCCCGAATCGATTTGCATAAAGCTTGTCACAGTTGGTAAGTTCCCAAAGATGACCCGGTGTGCCAAATTTGGTATCAGTCCGCCCGACGGGGTATTCGGGGGAGCTTTCGGAAAATCAGCGTAAACATCGCTATGATTATATATATATAATCATAGCGATATAATATATGTATGATATAGGGGTCAGACCCTCTAACGAATGTTTTCGCGCAATGGTTCAAAAGATGTGGTTTCGAGCAAGGATGTGTCTTTCTGGGGTTAGAAAAATCAAGAATAATATTTAACCTGTTATTTGCCCCCAAAGGCTGACTTTGGTCCCAAAAGCAGACTCATAAATTCGACCAAAAATCACTAATGGTAACATTCTCCCATGAGCAGTGCCCATAATCCTCATCGTAGCTCCATAGAAGTTGTATTTTGAATAGACAAATTGGGGTCGGGATTTCGAAAATGTGGGTCATTTTGATCCCCTACTGGGGCAGAGAGCATGGTCACATGATTAAAAATTGCTAGTAGTAAAATTCTCCCTTAATCATTATGGTAGCTCCGTAGAAGTTATATACTGACTAGACAAATTGGGGCCAGGGCTTTTGATACCTTGGCGATAAGGGCAGCATCACGTGCCCTTCTTGGAATTTTGAGACCCCCTCCATATTTCAGAAACCGAAGCTAGAAGTTTGAAATCTTCTGTGCACATCGAAGGCAAGAGTATGTAACTGTTTACGGACAGTCGAAACTCCTTGTGTTTTAGTGTGTTTAGATGACAGCAGCCTTAAATGGTAATAAAACAGCAAATATAAATGTAAAAAATGCTGTTTATACAAATGTTGACGGCGACATTCACGCATGGAAAACAGCAAAAATCATAAAAAGTGATATTACTCAACAGCACGTTGACATTTCGGCGACGTGCTGGCAGCCAGTATCACCTTTAATGCTTTTGCTGTTTTTGATGCGTGAATGTCACCGTTAACATTTGTATAAACAGCTGTTTTTTTACACTTATAACTTTAAAAAGCAGACGCTTTCTCTCATCTGCAGCCGATGACATTTGCATCGATGATGTACTGTATTTTGGATGAGTTTAAAGATCAAACACAACCATAAGTACGGTA
>Ga0126335_1002572_pt1 | contig 10944 bp, 3 predicted proteins | sample OlaspJWI45metaG_FD_108409 | JGI IMG/M metagenome (GOLD analysis project Ga0126335, IMG submission 108409) | Marine gutless worms symbiont microbial communities from Oahu, Hawaii - Olavius sp. 1 OAHU.JWI-45 metaG | ecosystem: Host-associated > Annelida > Digestive system > Unclassified | place... | reverse complement strand
TTATCGCTGAGTTTGAGAGATGGATTAGAAATTTTCCTGAGTTGCTGGGTGAGACCAATTAGGAGGAATTCAGTTTTGGATGGATTTAGAGTGAGAAGGTTAGATGCCATCCAATCAGCAATGAAGCAGAGAACATTTTTAATGTGAAGGATGTTGTCGTGGAATTTGGATGTATTAAACGATCATAAAGACATATAATGGTTCTCTGCGTTGCTAGTGCTACTACTCTGTAATTTGCGCAGTTTTTGTAGTCAAGGCAAATGCACCTGCGTCGAAGAAGAAACGATGGTACTCAAGTCCACGCATCATGTTGCCCACTGTATCCGGCTCAAAACATGTCAGCTCAGGGTCAACCAGTGATCTACACATCGACAGCGCATACTGAACTTATAGAACTATATGATTACAATTCAGAGTAACAAATTTCTCTCAAAACCATCAGTGTAGCTATCCTGAAAATTTGGGCGCCATTGTGCCATCGACTCGGGACCAAGTTCGGGACCAAGAAGACGCAATGATGCGTCACATAGTCGGCCTGGTGTGCACTGATCACTATTCTGCATTTGCACACGTTTGTAATCTACTTTAAAAGCTTTTAGTGCAGTTCCAGGTATAGGTAGGCCTATCGCTGAGCGAAAAGTATATTTATTGCTCGGTAAATCTGTGGACGTAAGCTTGTTTGCTTTTTGTTTCAGCAGCGCGAAATCGCATCAAATGGTTTTCGTCCTGATAGGATTTTCTTCTGGCAAAACGTTCACGTCTGTACTGCCATGGCGGTGCCGGTTGGTTAGCGATCTTCTATGCTGCCTTGTTATAAATGTTATAAATTTCTTATGTTCCGTAATTTTTGAATTTTTGCTTTAGTTTTTCATACTTCTAGAATGATGGCGTTTTTCTGGTAGACCAAAAACCTGGCTAAATGTTAAAGTTCGGGACTTTCGAAAATTGTAGACTCGCATGTTTATCTTGTTTATTAGCAGTAAGACTGGAGCTTTGAGTACCATAGCATGTAAATATTATGGCGCACTTTGTAGATTAAACTACGTAATAAACTCGTAACATTCAGCTTGTTAGCCTATACATTTAATAATACACTAGGTTTAATTACTTTGTGTCGTGAAAAGAATAGGTCTGTCCTGTTTTTGGCCTGACCAAGCCTATATAGATTATAAACTTACCTTTATTATTGTTGTACGTTTTAAGTCTTTTAGCAAGCTGATACCCGGCATTCATGTAAGCTATATAGGAGAGTCATAAGTCTGAATCTCACGTGTATGTCGTGTAGTCTCCAGCAGCAATGGAGGCGACTAGTTCTTCAGTCAGTCGCACGATCTCTTTCTTTACTCCTACGCAAGTTGCGGCGCACACGTTGCCTATTCTATAATCCGTAATAGTTAATAAACTTTTCACGTTTTATTTCTGTCTATTCTGAAGACTGTGCTGCACGATCTATCTTCGCCGAAAAAAAGTAATGGTACTAAAACTGTGACGAAACACTGCAGGCAACGTATACATGTTTCACATACAACCAAAGGTGACGCCTTGCTTCTTTTTAAAGTGGGGAGTTACGATGCGGTTTGACAGTTAGCGCCTTAACCAGCCTTTTTACCACGCTGTCTGTTATTTTGGTCCCATTTTGTAGACGAAAGCTAGTTTTTTTCGAATTAGACTGGTGTAACCTTGTAGTTAATGCAGACTGCAGTAGGCTATATTGGTTGCAGTACGGAAAATTAGTCTCAAACCTATAGGCCCTAATTTCAGGAATTTTCTAACTCGCTTTAAGCAAATCATATGAGTGGTTCTGGAGACAAGCGGCGGTTCCAGGCTCCAGCTCGTCAAACGTTAGCGTGGCTTTAGGCCTACCACTCATACAAGAACAACACAGTGGCTACTGAACACATTGCTATTTGCTTATAATAAAACTAATCGTGGAAATGTAATATCATGAGCAAGCCTAGAACGTGAGAGGACAGCGAATGACATTATGAATTCGTAGAAACAGCTAACCATTCTCTCTTTCAGTCAGCATGTGATGAAGGACTGAAACCTGTTGCCTCGGAAGGTCGTGGATGTCCAGTTCAAAAACCGTTTTGGCGTCTGAACAAGCTCTGTCAAAGACCGAGATAAGCTCAGCTTATCTAGCCCGTCACCGGACATTCGGACGAGCACAGTTCACCGTAGTAGGCTAAGACTAATAGCAATCAATACTGATGCACACGCAGTACACTACATGCACAGTGACATGTAGGCCCTATGTTTGACCTGTTGGTTTAGTGGTATCGTCCAAAGACAAGCTGGGGTAGAGAGTAACTGGTGTCTTCTGAGTCCCATGAAGTTCTTCGGACTCCATGACCTGCTTGTTGCTGGAACGAGGACTCAAGTTCCTGAACACTGAAATAGGACTCAGACTTCTGATGAGTGACATTTTATTTGCATTCACCAGACGGCAACACACGTCTCTGCACAGCAAAAGTGTATGGCAGATTACTCATGATAATACACTGTTAAATCAATTAATCACAATAACTATAGGGCTCCCTTTATGATTTTTTTGAAACGTCGTGTATACAATCTTGGCTGCCGGTAGCGAAAAATCGCGAAATTATATTCCAGTCAGTCTGTAACCGTAAGCCCATCCACATCAAAACCTGACACTAACACAATTGTTAACAGACACGCATACCCACAGACACACACACAAGTAGCCTATGCCTAGGCGGAGTTCTGGACATGGTTTGCGCTGAGTACCTGTTAGCCCAAAGATATTTAAGTATAGAGTCTCTGTGAAATAAATTAGAATTTACGTAGGACTATTGCCTAGTTTGACTGTATGCTGCTGCACTCAGTTTAGACAATCAAATAGTCTCAATCTCACGCCTTCTCTGGTCAGCAAACTTCATTTCATAGTGACGTCATAGACGTGATCCATATTTACGCTGGAGTAGCTGTATAGGCTATACACTCAACATTTTACCTGCATAAGCTAGGCTATGTAATGCACACAGTTGAAAACAGCTTAAACAGTTGCTGTTTTGAGTAAATTCATGAAACGCATTATGACCTGTACACGCTAAACAAGTCACGTGACGCTAGACTGGCGTAAGTAGGGCAGCGTGACCTAGTTTATGGCTTGTGATCAGGGTTCGTCAGTAGGCGTGCGAGAATGCAAGTGTCTAGCCTATGTCCCGTGTTTACGATTGTTAACAGACACACATGCCCACAGACGCACACACCCTCAGACAGAGAGACGCCCAGCGATTCTCTATGCATGTAAAGCTTAACTGATCTGTAACCAGCTGAGCTAAAAATTAAAACTCGTTTAACAAATTGGCCCAGGCCGGGGGCATGTCCGACCTTCGCCTTTCGTTACTAGGTTGTAGTTCATGTTACAATGCGTTATTGGACACTAATGTGGTACACAGTGTAAATTGAACAAAATGTAGAACAGTTCCGAGAATCTTACTCGTTATTCTCCAGACAGGCATCACAGCTGAGAGGTTGTGTATAAAACTAAATGTTACAACAGTTGTTAATGTAAACAACTCGTTAAACAACTCGTCAATGTAAACAGCAAAGCTGACGCGTAGTGGCAATGTGGCAACAATTTGCAGATCCACGTCGTGTTTGTTGTTTGTTCAAGCTGCGGAGGTGTACCTCCCTGAACTCGACGCCCACCAACACGTGATGTTACTTTGTGCCGCAAACGAACTCTTCTCTTATTCACATCATTAGCGAGTCTCTTCTTCTCCTGCTCAGCTGTCTCCCTCTTGTCCGACATTGGCTTGTTGTTTCTTCTGCGTTGACCACAGTTGACTCTGCGCAGCATGTCATCTGTTAATTGACTCAATCAATCGTCCATATTGGTCGCATTTTATTTCTGTTTGCCTGTCTGCAGTTAAAACATTTAGTAAATAAACAAAACACAAAAAGTTGCGACCTATTAATGGTAACCATAGTTATGTCAATCGGGTGCAGTGTAATTTAGCTCACGTTTAGTCTAGTGAGTGCGACTTACCTCTCTGTTTTGATTGTTTCTTGTTTTTTACTACTGCCACGGACTAGTGAAACAGATTTTTTATGAGAAATAACTAATACAATGGCAAAAATAAGTATACAGAAATATAGAAACAGAACGTTCTTCTGTCATGTTTAGGTAAACATTTTCTTTCGTAGCTTTTATGCATTTGCAGCCCAGATAAGCGCCAGAAGCATTATGTTTTCGGGTGGACCCGACGTCTGTCCGTGATTCCGTCTTTGTACTTGTTGACAAGAAATTTATACCGACTGTTGCACGACCATGTGACACGTTGGCATAGATGGAGGCATACGTATCATTTAAATGTACTCTAGTGGCTTTTGTGCTTTTCTGTTAGTTTACAGATGCTGTATGCCGTCATTCATTTATGAACAAGATGACCTTTTAACCAAAAGCGTGACTACCCGTATTTTTTATTGCTGTGACTTTCACCCGATGACTTTAATATACTGTCACGAGAAGTATGTTAAGAAGGTGTACTCTCACACGAAAAATGGACATTCTAAGTCAAGGATGTTCAAAGTTATCAGATGACAAACAGACAGGCAAAAGCCCGCAAAACTATATAGCACGCCGCTATGTATGGGTAGTCAATAAAAATGAAGATACAGAGGAGGGTCTAGTATGACACACATATCTCTGGCACCAACATACCGTCACGTGAGTTATTGGGTGAGTGACGCTGTTGAGTCCATATTGACAGTACACACACATAGCCGGCGGCGTCGCGATACTACACGTTCAGACTGAAATGACAATGGTAGGCTGGTCTACATTGTCAATGAATGTCAGCCATCCGCCACCACTGCTAAATAATTCCGTCTGCATTACTCGCATTCGTTCAGTAGCAAAAAACTTCGACGGTAGTTTAGTTACTGGTAAATCATAGTTCCGGTTCTACACTGAACACCGACAGAGTTGCGTCGATATTTTTTGGACAAAAATGTTCTGTGTAATTGTGCCGCAGAATTTTGTTGTAAAACGGATAATAACGAAGTTTTATTTCATCATAACAATGAAAAAACAGGATTTTTTTTAAATATTTGGTCCTTGCTGCGGCTCTGCAAGTTAATTAAAACAAAAATTAAACAAGATTGCTTTTTGTCATGCTGTTTTTTTTTGCTCTTGTGACCTTGACCTTAACCTTGATAAACAAACTTGACCTGTCTGTACTTTCTAAAGCTGTAGTTTACCTGCGTTCTAAAATTTCGAAAGTTATATGGCATGCATACGACGTACGAAAAAACCGACATCTGCGAAAATAATATGATATACCGCGCGGCCACTCAGGTGGAAGCTGGAAAATAAAATATTATCACATTTCGTAGCAAAATCACGATTTGAATATTTTCTGTAAAAATGTTAAGCAACAGAGTTCGAATAAATATAGATGTTTTTGCAACATATTAGGCTGCTTGTATAGAGTTCAGTTTCTCTGTCTGGGTATTTCGGCTTCGATAGTTATGGAGGCGCGCGCACTGCGACAACAATGGGAGACAGACACCTAATCTATTTGCATTATTTGCTGAGTGCAACGGAGTCATCTTCATTAATTGCAATCATGCTCAGGTAGACCCAGGTAGGTCACGCTCAGGGCATTGTGAATCAGCGCGCCGCTGACAGGTCGCCGTTGAAAGTTTAACGTTTGTGCAGGTCTGTTTATGCGGTAGCAGTGAATTTGGAGTCACATTAAATTGAATGACAGTGAGTGACAGTCAAGTCATCTCTAAGTCAACTCGTACCCAGGGCTTACGGTTAGTGTTAGTGTCAGAATTAGGGCAACGGTTACGGTCATGGTGCGGCCGAGTTGACTGGAAACCTTGACTTGTCGCTGCAACCGATTGCTACAGCACCGCGAATTTGGATCATGCAACATACCTTTATGGCAACTGCTACAACTGCACGAAGAAAGGATAGATTGGAGCCCTATAAAACGGTTTAAGTGCCAGCAGAGGCAGTATGGGGACGGTACGGGTAACAGTAGAATGCTGTTGTCGAGGCTTACTTGGATGGCAAAGCTTACAGAACTCCCAAAACTTTCTACCTCTTGAATAGCCTACTGTTCGTCCCACAAAAACAACTGATTCTTTGCTGCGTCACTGCGGCCTAGGGACGCCAGTAGTTGAATGGCAATCTGTGTGCACATTAAAATTTGAGGTGTGTGGACAATCATCCCTAGAAGACAATCTCACCCCAGATATCTGCCCCGTACAGTACCTATGGTTAGGGTTAGGGCTTGGACTAGGGACTTACACTCAGCTTCGCCGGAACTGTTTACGGCGAATCGAGCTTAACGTTGTGTAATATCAGACGTGCTTTCTAGCTGCAAGATGGCGCTGCTGTCGCTGGTATTAAGGTTACACATGGGCTTAGCTTACGAAGTTGTCACAATATTGCTAACGCCATTATCTTTTAAAGCGTAATTGCTGACTCTATAAGCGAAATTGCTTTAAATCGGAGCTTTTACTAGTGGAACATAAAAATCTCAAGCAATAACTGCCATACCTACTTGGTACTTTGGTGCTTGTGCTTACGGTTGTACTTCCTGGCGATGACGTACACATAAATTCGGTGAGTCCCACAAAGTTAGAGAAACTTAGGCAGTCATAAGTTTCTGGCTTGGACTTGGGTCTATAGACGCTCGTGCAGGATATTTGGAGCAACAGTCCGGAAATGTCCTGAACTTAAATTTAAAACTCTGTTGTGAAGCACAGTAGTTGCACGTATGATACGAAGTTGGTTCACACTTGTGTTAAATAAACGTGGGCTGCCATTGGCGAGACATAAGTAGAAACGTCACAGGCAGTCATTACAGTCATTCTGAGCAGGAGATGGAGTAGAGTGGAGCACCACTAAACGTGCGTGTAATTAGCACCAGTCAGTCACTCAGCGGAAACGAGCGATCCATTCAGTCGCTCAGTGCAGCCGGGGCTCGCCAGGCGGCGCTAATCGATGTCTGCTGCCCCCTAGTGAACTCCGAGAGAACGACGGCGACGACAGACGAGGATCCCCGGAACAATTTAGTGACAAGTTGGTGCCGGAAGGTTGCGTGCACAACTTGCCTACATCCTAAATCTGTTACAGAAAGTGCCGTAATCTGATTCTTTTGATCTGATTCGCATCAACAAGACAGTCTTAACGAAAAGTGAATCCATGCAATAAGCCTACAGAGTGGTTCAAAACAACGAGAACCGGTCTCTTTTTTGTCTCTAACTTTGTCAAATCTTAACCAATTTGCCATTTTTTCAAAATCTGAAAAACAAAGATATTTCCAACAACAAACACATAGTACATTTTGCCGCACTTTAACTACGTTGCTGCACTACCTTATGAAGTTACTGTTACGTTTATGCTGCAAATCTGGCAGAAAATAGAAACAAAATGCTTTGATTTTGCATGTACTTGATACAATTTATCTACCTTAGTTACTTATTACAGACTTATTTATTACCTTATTTTCTGTTTTTTTTTAAATATCTTTTTTGAAATAACAAATATTGTTTATTTAGATATTTAGATATTATTTATTTAAATAAGCCTAAATGTTGACAGTGCTCCCAGCACACGGAGCACGCGTCACTGCACAACTTTTCGAGCAGGCAACGGCTTTTTCACTCGCCCAAATCTAACTTCTCGGACCTCAGTCTGGTCTACTGAAAGATATGCAGTGTCACCTAGCAGCCAGTATAGATTGTTACATTGTATAACGTCAATGAAATGCGGTATATGGTGGAAGTATTGACAGCTGTCGTAACGGTATCAATGTCTATTCAGCCATATGACATAAAACGTTAAAAAAAATTTAACACAGGCAGTAGCATCTGTTGTAATACTGTATTAAGATAGATTTCTAATACTTCCCAAAGTAGTGCAGCAACATATTTAAGGCGCGGTGTGATATATTAAACGCTTCGTGTTGGAAATTTCTTACGCTTTTCGGCAGTAAAAATATTTTTTAAATTGGTTAAGATTTGACCAAGTTAAAGGCAAAAAAGAGACCCGTTCTCACTTTTTGGACCACTCTGTATACACCGTGTGCGAAAAAACAAATAGAACCGACAGTGTTTCGGGCATAACATTGATAAACATAAATATATAGTTGTAATTTTTGCACGAAAGGTAATGCGAAACCAAACTAACACAACAAATATTCGCTGCACCTAAACAATGTCACTACTTCACCTTGTGAATTAAACGACCGTCATGCATTAACTCGCACAACGTCATAACTGACAACTGCAAGAAAATTAGATGGGAAGCTGATATTGAACTTGCATCGTGGAGTGCATGACACTATTTTTGATGATATTAGTTTGTATTATTATTATTATTTTTATGTGCTGCCAATACATAAAATAAACCTTTGTGTAATATCAACTGCTCTATTCGATTAGTGAACGAAGCCTTCATAAGCCGCAGTTATTGCAAAAAACAATCTCAGAATTAAAAGCAGTGCTCGAAATGACCACTGCCCGCAGTGACACAAGCTGAAAAACGGCGACGCCACTGACGCACAGCTGCAGCAATGATGACGTGACGCAGCTTGGCCCACTTGGTTCTTATGCGATGTTTGAGGTAGCGCAAGCATTTTGATGACGTCAAACTTACGTCATCATTATTTTGTGTTGTGCAAGTAGTGATGGTAAATTTTATAATTTTAAGTTACTTTAAATATCAAAATAAATTGTGCCAGAGATTACGAAAATATGTTGATTTTTGTCAAAGTTATGCTTAAAATACTAACGGTTCCATTTTTTCCGGACACGGTGTAGTTCCTGTGTTTTAATTTTTCGGTGAGGTAAGATTTTTTTGCAAAGGAATGGCGGCTCTGACGGTGGATGTAAAAGTAAATGTCGCGCGCACCTGTCGCGATAGTTGGCAATGGCCTGTCAGATGAAGTGCCTGATAGCCAGCCAACTGCAGTGCTTTCTCTGGTCGTCAGAGTCGGTACGTCCCAGTTGCACTGTTAGCTTTGTAAGGTTAAGTTGTACGCTGTATATGTCTAGTTTAGTCTTCACGACGTTACAGAGATTTGCTGCTCTTACTCCGTGTGCTCTCGTTTTCATTATACGGTGAGTTTTTGACTGTTAAATTCGCGCAAAAAAATTGAAAACGATTCTTCTTCTTTACGCTCGTAGCCCGGGTAAGCCGTTGAGTCCAGTTATAGCATCGACAGTTTCTCCCTACATCTGTCTGCCTTCGGTCAGTCGAATTGCGTCAGGCAAGGTACAGCTGCAGCAGTCCTCAGTGTCGTCACTCCATTTCCTTGGCAGTCTTCCTCGTGATCGAGTGCCGCCTGTCATACCTAACATGACTGTATTCACCAGAACGAGAGTCACTCATTCTGAAGATATGTCCAAACAATTGTAACTTTATCTTCTTGATGCCATCAAGAAGATAAAGTTACAATTGTTTGGTTGATGGTATCAATAATCGTAAAGTATCTTTGTAGTTGGTCTCGTATGCTGTCATCGGTGATTTTATCATTCCAGCATACACGTACTTCCAGTAACCTTCGGTAACACCTTATTTCAAACGCCAACAGCTTCCTTGTGTATTCAACTTTCAGTGTCCACGTCTCTACAGCATACATTAAGCGTGAGAAAACACAAGGAAACCTTCGGCCACCAGTCAGCAATGCACGGTGTGCAGCACAGAACGTGCAGTGATGATACCCGCTAGTTCTCACACATACTCGATATTCTACGTAAATCTTCAGTGTTAATTAATTAACTTAACACGTATTCTTTCACTCACTGCGCAAATTTTATCATTTTTAGTTTATCAAATAACCTACAATTTTCACTAAGAATGATAGGTGCAGGCTGGGCAGGTTTTTTTTAATGTTAACAAACGAAATGTTACTGTCTGTCTTTTAATTGTGCATTAGATCTTTTACATATGCTTATATGCTTATTGTATGTATAATGTATGTATGATTTTCTGGAAATTTAGCAGTTAGGCTATAACTTTAGCAATTAGGCTATAACTTTTCTTGGTTGCTGAACTTTCTAGTTCTAAAATCAATGTCCTCTCGCAGTGTTATTTTTTTGCACAGGTAAAAACTGCAGAATTAATAGGCTACGAACGAACTTTGGAAACAAGTGGTCAATCGACGCTAAGCTTTTTGACCTAAATCGCTTTTCTATGCGCTGTGCAGAAAATCGCATTTAAAATGTGACAATACAAGCTGGAATGACAGTTTCACTGTTTTGTGGTCGATGCGAAACTTACCTGCGCCGGTAGTGAATGAATCAGAGGCATTGAGACCACGAGACAGGTTTGAATTGAGACAAGAATAGGATATTGTTGTCTTTTCTTAACGATCAGTGCCGCTTTGTTGCTGGGTTTCTAACTGGCATGACACACATAAACGCACACGACACGACACGTTCTTTCTATAATAGCATCAACTGTCAACGTTCGTTGGTTCCATGCATTAGCACTAATTTACTCATTCATAATAGCGGGCGTCACGGCGCAGTACGGTAGTGCGTTCAGCTAATATCGACAAATTGCAGTTCGTTCGTTCGTACGTCGGAACTATTGGAGTAATTGCCTTCTGTCAAGCTGACGTCACGGCGAATTGATTCTGCTACTGACGAGAACTTAACCATTATAGACTCGGCTATCTAGCGCTAATGGTCTGCTGCGCTTGCATGGCCCTGTCGCATTGTAACGAACTACAGTATAGGTCAAATATGTGACTGCTTAGTGTCTACCACTGATTTGGAGCTTATTGGACGATCTCTCTCCCTGGTTTAAAATTTAACAAAACGCACGCCCATCAGTTACACATCTTTAGTAATATATTATGTACCTGTAACATTTGTATTAAAATGTGAGCACAGATCTAATGTTTAGGCACATGTTACAGCGTATTTGTTATTTATCTACCTAAAACACCG
>Ga0126335_1002571_pt1 | contig 10945 bp, 6 predicted proteins | sample OlaspJWI45metaG_FD_108409 | JGI IMG/M metagenome (GOLD analysis project Ga0126335, IMG submission 108409) | Marine gutless worms symbiont microbial communities from Oahu, Hawaii - Olavius sp. 1 OAHU.JWI-45 metaG | ecosystem: Host-associated > Annelida > Digestive system > Unclassified | place... | reverse complement strand
TCGCGCATTTTTTAAAAAATGACCGCTGTGGGGGTGGTTTTGGGCCCGCCCCCCCCTGCAAAGGCGGTTCCAAAAATCCCGGTGAGCAGGAGTGGACGCGCCCCCCCCCCCCCCCAAAGTCGCCGCGCGTGTGCGAAAGACTGCCTGAACCGTGAACAGAGAAGTAAACGACAACGTATCAAATGATGTAAGTTCGCGTATGTCGACCACGAACAACGCCATTTTCTCATACCTATAGCCGTGTATGCGGGTGAACCGCGCTGTGCGTAACGTATTTGCGTTCCACCTGCCTACGTGTCGCAGTGGGTGGCATCACTGACAGTCATTGTTACTGGCATTACTCGGAGACTAAGACGCAGCGAAACAGTAACACCGCCAATTATTCTTCGTGTAAGATGTTGCATTAGCAACAATGCATCGCCAACATCTCGTCCATGTTATCGCTGGGCTAAGCTTATATTTTAGTGACCCCAAAACACCGTATTGGGCATTGCAAGTTGTTATGAGTTATCATATTTGCATGTATAGGCCTGTTATTATAATTTAATATTTAGGTGAATATTGTAAAACGTAGGTAGGCCTATTTGGCGGCCATTGCGAGGCAGCATGATCAAATTTGTCATGGCTGAAGATAACAAGAGGCCAAAATAATTTGGCAAAGACTGCACCGAATGACCCCCGCACAGTGAAGCCGATTTGAGCCGCGTGACAGACAGACTGACGGACAGACACCGCGCACATCGGTAACAATAGTCTGCATCTCGTGCATTCGATGCAGCCTAATTATTAGGATATGAATTATAAGAATATATTTAATGAATTATCATTGTTTATTCGTAATTGATAACATAATCAGTACTTATACAGTTAGGAATTTACGTCCGCTGGTTTTGTGATTATTCATGCTGTTTGCGATAATCTATAGCTGATCCATTTTGCTCTCAGGAATTGTCTGTTTTAGCTACGTATAGACCTGCACTGTAGGGAACCCATATACAACAGCGGTGGTAACCAGCCTGTTCACAAAATCACGCGCAGTCTCGTACAGACTTTCCTACAAATTTTGTCGTTAAGGTCAAGGTCATAGCAACCAAAAAAGCTAAAACGCCGGGCGGGTGGTATACCGCCTTTGATTAAAAAGCAATTTTGTTTAACAAAGAAATACGTTTCGTGCAAATTTCCATGTAAATCAGCAGAATATCGATAGGTATTTTTAGCAATTATTATTACAGTGTCATCAGTGAAATCTTGACAGAAAAAGTGTCACTATAACTACCGTTCTGCAAAAACTGACAACCATAAAACACCAAAGAATACGGTCATTGCTTCTGAAAAATAACCAGTTCTTCATGCAGTATTCCAGAAATGCAGTGACCTAGGCTTCTGACAGTTATGCAATAAATGCCCCGATAATAACAAGATACTTATGTCATGTGACTGTAAATGACTGTCGTAGACTTTTATCCAATTGACTGACCGTGCGCACACTCATTGTTGAAGTTGTTTTGTTTTGTTAACGTCGTTGTCAAGTCTTGTCATATACTATCGTTGCTAAGATCGATCGATCAATCGATCGTTAAGATCACTGTTGCTTTTTACTGGCGCCACGAAGCATTTTATGCTGCATCAGATGCACGAGTTGCGGCCTATTGCGATCACTGATCCTGTAACATGGTGTTTATCTGTCACGCGCAGTGGCGTAGCTAGTATTGAGCAAATGGAGCAGTTGCTCCCCCCGGAACGCCAAGGGCCACTTTGTAATTCGCGCAGATCACACAAGTTACTGAAATTAGCCTAACCTGGGATCATAAGTCATTTTTTCATAGTAAAGTCGTCAGCGTCTGGGGGCTTCGCCCCTGGACCCCACTGGGGGACTTCTGTCCCCAGACCCCCTGGATTTGTTCCGCCCGGAAAGATTTCCTGGCTACGCCACTGGTCACGCGCCTGCTCCCTGCAAAAACGGGTGAACGGAGAGAGATCATGTTTGGGGTAGAAATTCCTGGGGACACAAGGCACATTGTATTCGAAGGGGTCCCGATCCCCCCACGGCAATGGGGAGAGGATTCGTTGCGGCCTTCGCCAAATTACTTTCGCAACTTGTTTGTCTCCATAGAGCCTACGAAAACTGCGGTCAACTAGCTGTGCAGCAAATGTAGGCCTACTAACGCAGAGGTTTGTGGACTACCGAGCTCCAGCCAGAATATCCACAACATATTAACACCGGATGGTAAAACTATATTAATAGCCGTCTTGAAGTTTTCATATTCATAAATTCACACTTGCTGAACATTCCACAGTGATAAAACTGAAGCTTTTGATAGGATCTGGAGTCATTCTGATGTTGAAATGACTGACCTTAATAGATGCAAACAGGAAGAATTAGCTGGTATGTGAACTAAATTTGAAAACTCAGTTTATAGTCTAAAACAATAGTTTAGCGGTACACTTTATTTAAATTAAATTACAGTGTAATGTCAGTTTTGTAGCTGTTAAGCAAACGAAGAGCAGAAGCTAATGCATAAATAGCAAAAACCATGACACAGAATACCACCGCCGCCACCAGTCAGTACACACTGACTCACTAAATGATTGTTTCAGTATACACAATTGAACATAGCTATAACTTAAACAATAAACACAGGCTAAATACAAAGGCAACTTGGTAATTTTAGCAGACACATGTGAATAACATAACGGTAGCAGTGTTACCACTGGCCAACTTGACACATTATAGATCATTCCAGGGATGGTTTCACATGTCAGACGACCCAACCTACAGTGTAAAAGCACTGAAGGAAGAGAGTTGGTTGTCGAGGTCAGGCTTCAGTCCCACCGAGGCAACTCCACCATATTACAACACAAACACAAAGATATACGTCTAAGCACAGTGTAAGGGTCTCAGTGTGATACAAGTAAAAGCGCCATCTGGTGGACATGTTGTGCAAGTTGCCAAGAAAACTGTGCAATAACAATACTTTCTTACTATAGAGTAACAAGAGCAGCTCTGTTGATATTCCCTCTAACTCCAGACCATCATCACTCAGTTACAGTTACAGAGTTTCACTCTTAAACAATTGTTCTCAGAGGAATCATGCAGTGTTGTAGGCTTGTCGGAAGAGATGAGTTTTCAGCATAGATCACTAATCAGACGAGGCCATAGACGTCGAGAGAAGTAGCAACAAACAGGATATACACATATAAAATACTGAAAATTCTACAGTGAGTGAAAGACAATTTCGGAAATAGAAATTCTGCAGTTGAACCATGTGGAAAGCAACTGTTTAAAGTTTTAACGAGTGATCAAGTGATGAAGCACAGTCTATCACATGACAGCAATGCAAAAACAATCTCTATCGCTGTATAACACTCACAATGATTAAAAGACACAAACATCATGGTCAATAGTATACATAATGCTGTGAAAAGACAAAATTTATGACTTTTCATGTGCTTTGAAGGATCTAAACTTGTCAAGCACCGAAGCTATTGGCCTTAAACTGAGTAATAACCAAAACAATGTAATGATGTTAAACGTATGACATTAAACAAGCAAACAAGTCGTCAAATTTCTAGTAAGCACAGAAATGCTATTAAGCCTGACTGTATTAGAAAATACATTTTCAAACACTGAAGGCTAAAATTTTCTAGGACTAAGTTAGGACTTTCAAAGTACTTTGAGGATCTCATCTCAAGTACTTTTAATTTCCTTGAATTTAAAATATCAAAGTCGTGGCTTTTCAAGCATATTTCAAGCACATAATTAATGGCAACATACTCAGACAGGTGGCTGACTGAATGAACCGAGTTTACTTGACATAAATTATAACATTTCATTCCAAAGACAAGGACAACAGTACCATAAGCAAAGCAGGTATGAATTCTGACACATTCCATGCACTGTAGACAATCAGACCTGACTGCTTCACCAACTTCAAAATACATATTGAGATCACAAGGCATGAAGCATGCTGTATAGCAGATAACATTCACATGGACACCATGTTTGCAAGTGCGCACTTCATTCACACTGCAGCAGAATCTGCACTACACTTGCATGTATAACAGCCAATGTTACAAATATCACAGCTTTGTATCAGTCTACAGTAGCACACAATCATAATAAACTGATATCCACACCATGAACTGGACAATAAGTGTATGGACAGTGAACAGAATTCCCAGGACATTTCCAGTCCAAGCAACTTCACACATACATCCACTTTTACACTACAGTAAGAACAAATATGCCAGAAAGCAAGTGCTAAAAAGTGTTTTGTAGTACCACACCACATGGCACCGATTCTGCCATTTATTCCCCTAATATTTCTGTAAACCGCTCAAAATTAACTGGTTTTTCAGACGTCACACTAAATATAATTAACTGACCCCCTCAAAAAATACAAAACAATGTCGAAGCTTAGTGTTAACAAACAAATCGGCTATTATGGAAAGAAGTGACAAACCCACAGCCTGTGTGGGTTACCTCAGCTACATTCCAAACTACCATCACTACAATGTTTCCAAATAACAGACAGAATGAACACAATATCAGAATTAATGGTACAATTAAATTCCACAACTCTACAGAAAATCATTAAATGTAAGCTATAATTTAATATATGAAAACCTTAACATAAATAAATCAACAGTATTACAAGGTAAAGTGGTATATCATCACTAACACATGATATCAAAATAATGATTTTTTCCTATTTCAGTCTTGTGCTTTCAGTGCTTTGACACTGTTGGCTGGGCAGCAGGAAGGGCATCCGGCCTGTAAAAAACCTTGGGTTGGTTGTGGGGTGGGAGCACCATTGGTCCGGTTGGGGTGGCGCCCACCCGGACTGTCGGTGCGTCTGCCTCCATTGTCTTCCCCTGCTCCATAAAAATCCAGAAGACAGAAGGTGGGCAAACCCAGCCTGAACGCAGCACAGCCCTATGCTAAGGCAGAAGGCAGAGTGTTTCTTCTGGTACCGGCCTACCCGGGTTGTGCCAGAACAAAGGCCGTTAAACGGTGGTTGTTGTTGTCCTATTTCAGTCTTGGCTTCTTTGCCTTTGTCTTGCCCAGCTTCCGCAGCCTTTCCTGTTCCTCTTTTCTCATGTCTTCCAAGTCTTCCAGCAGACCAAGCTTCGTACTGACCACACAAAACAATACTGACTGCAAAGCTAGTACCCGTAACGCAAAGAACGTTCAAATCACAAATAAACTGCTCATTTAACTCTGCTTCAAAATTCACTGAAATATGACCCATATGTTCTTTACATTATCAAGTAACTCTCCACTACAGCTTGCCATAGAAACCACCTCAAAACTTATCTCTTTTCCCGATCATTTCTTTCCTAACTGTTTTCGGTTTCTAGTTTCTCCACACCATGTATAGTAGTGGTTTAGTAGTATTTGTACTTTAGGCCACTCTAAATAACTCTAATGTAATCTAATGCCATCAAGCTGCATCAAGAAACAGATAATTCAGAGGCTGTACAGCTCATTGGAGCCAGTGATGTTGGTGCTATAACATATTAACAAGAGGCAAAGGGTCTTATGTCTCACTCAACACATAAGAGCTCATTGCAAAAAAAAGTCTTTTCACACAATCAACTGCACTGTTACTGATGACCAAACTACAAAGTACCACAGGCATCTGAAATACAAACAACAACAAACATATAACACTTGCTGTAGCTGAGACAATCATACAACGACAAAAGCTGGTTCAGTCAACTTTTATGACATCTCATCAGGAAACAGTCGGTCCATTCTTACAACCCCAGAGCCTGCACAAGGCTCAACAGTCAACAACCCAAAATAGTCGTTCAAGTATGGATGCAATGGTTAAAATGATCACTCATTTGATAAATGACACTGTTCTATATCTCAAGTAAAGAAAGCCCATATATTTTACAACATTCCAACAATGATAATACCTGATGGCATCTTCCTTCAGCAGCTGACTGTAGCTCGTCTCCATGCCTTGCAGGTCATCAGCCTTCTCATTTGCAAACCTGTCATAGTTCATACTTCATGTAATAAAAATGCTTACATAAAAAATGATCAGCGCAAATCACAAAACCCACCGGCTTTACATGCACACACACATAAGGCCAAGAAGTTGGCTGTAGCATTTAATACAACTTTGAATGCAGACGAATGCTGGTTATACTATACTCAAACTCCAATACATGCGAGCTAGCACTGCAATTCCAACAATGAAAATTTTGGGACAGAACTTTGTACACAATTTACAAGAAATAATTTTAATTCCTGTTTAAGGTGCAATAACAGCAAAAATAAACAAAATAGTAATAGTAAATCGTAAGAAGACAAAAAAGACAATGACATTGATCCTGACGTGCAAGTAGGTGAAGTAGCAGTAGGAACGATTTGCCCAAATTATTATTATTATTATTATATAAGTCGTACACTTGGTACAAAATAGACAGACGAACAGACAGGCAGACAGAAAATGCATGAGAAATTCTAACTTGCATTACAGAAACATCACTAACTTGCGTCGGTCGTAGCCAAACAGCTCACGAATGTAATGTGAGTAGTCGGTGCATTCTGTGTCTGAGCCATCGTCAATGAAATCAGCCATATCACCATCAACATCATCATCAACATCATCATCAGAAGAGTCATCCCTCGGCCTTGGCTGTTTCACCTGTTTTCTCCCTACATTTATAGCATGCACATGCACAGTCATCCCATGCAAAAATCTGATACAGAAACAATTGATGCTGTGAGTGAGTGCACCAGTACAACAGTACTTGCCTTGATTGAAAACCAGCACGGCTTGATGTGGCGGAAAGTAAAGTATCAAACATCTCAAGTATTTGCAGTAATAATTGACTAATTTCTCATACAAATCTAAATCCTGCTTGAAAAGATTGTTCTGGAATAATGCTGATAAAAAGCTTCTTTGTTCTGTCAAAACCACAAAGAATGTATGGAAAAATTACGTGATAAGGATGTCATGCTTGCTACAAGATGATTCACTTACAATTCCTAGCACTGTACAAATTTTGAACGACCAGCTTTTAAGCCAGGTTGTATTATTTTACTGAAGCTCAACTTTTAGCTACAGAAGCCGTTTAAAAGGTGTCAATGTTGTACATTGCGACAGATAAACACAGAGACTTTAATTTTTCAACCCTGAATAGAAACCTAACATTGGGTCATCCTGACATTTAAGCAAGCTGAGTGCCATGGGTGGCTTGTTCAACTTTGAAACTTATACACAAAGTGTAACAAAAATACAGAAAATGCACAACAAGAATGGCAAAATACCTCCATCATGATTGGTACTTTTAGCTTTTGCACGCTCATACATTTCCTCCCAGGTAGATTTCATTGGCAGTTTACTACCACTTTTCACAGGTTTTGTTGCATTTGACATGTCTTGGGAACAATCGACGACAGTCTCATTGACACAGGTATATGAAGGTTGTGTTTCACTTGCTGCAGCTGAACGACGTCTTACTCCACCCGATACCGACTTCATGCCTCCAACTTTTTGCTCAGACATCAACTTTGCATGACAAGTACTTCGTTTCAATGACCTAGTTTCGGATGGAAAAGACTGTATTGGTGCTGATGCTTGCGACTCGGTGTTGCCATGTACTTTGTTTAACAGGTCTTGCAGCATATCAGCCAACGACGGCACAGCATCACCCCGATCAGCCATCCTCCGTCTCTCCTCTTTCAACTTCTCAAACAGTTCATCACTAAGACTCTTTGATTTCCCATTCTGCCCGCATCCATTTCCTTTTTCTGCTGGCATAACCCTGCCCTTGGTAAACATAAGTGGCATATGTGAGACTGGCTTTGAACGTTCAACTAACCCCTTAATAGAATCAGTCCGGCTACTGGGCAGTTTTTCAGAATGAAATCTTGCAGCAGACGACTGCTTACACGGTGCATCTACATAAGATTTTGATGAATTTATACCGGTATGTGTATATGACTTTCTACCATTAACTGTATGAGCCGCAGCACTATCTACCTCATCAGTTTCTGAATCACTCGCAACATCACTTCCTGATACTTCAGAAGAAACAGTTGTTCGATGGCCTTTATAAGATTCATCAGCGTGTTTCTGGGATTTCCTACCAGAAGTAGCAGGCGGGGCAGGTCCACCATATTTTAACCAATCCTGGTATTCTTTTGTCTCTCGTCGCTTCTGTCTATCTTTTTCTTCCTGTGTCATAGGCCGCCCTGGTTCTGTACTCACTTTGTTCGATACATCACTGGGGTCTATGCCGATAACTGGTTCTTCCTGTTTTTTCGCAGCCAGCGCGATAAGCTGCTCAAAACTCATGGGTCTTGGCTGGTCCTTTTTCACAACTTTTGCCCTGGATTTAACATGCATATCTGCAGAAACAGATTTCGACACAACAGAACTCGACATAGCAGAATCATGTTTTTTATTGTCAGTAGCATGCGATGATGATGTTTTGTGCTTTAGATGTGATTTAGCAGTTTCTCTATCAGGTTTTCGTTTCACAATCTCTGCAGCTTCGGCCACTCTCTTTGCTTCTTCTCGTGCCAACTGCCGCTGCTTCTGTCGCTCCTTCATCATCGACAGCATATCGGGAATCTTCTCTGATGGAAGATGTGGTACCCTACGGTCGTGTTTAGTAAACAAATGCTTGAGATCAACTACCGACTCTTCCTGTGTTTGACCTGATGCAGTCGTCTTCTCCTTGCTGTCAGAGATCACTTTGAGGTTGTCTTTTGTACGAGATGCCATTGCATGTGCTTTGTTGTCATGTTGTGCTTCGTGACGCAATCGCATCAGCTCCGCTTTCTTCAACTGGTCTGCTGCCGCTGCAACATGTGCACAGTGTACACTGCATGAAAGAATAGAGCTACTTACATATGCATTGCTTTCACAAGTTCAATTCAAACTAGAGCTGTCAAGGTGCTAAATTTTTTAATCGTGTTAATGCATGCATTAATTTTTTTTAATCGTGCATTAGCGCACTTTTAATGCACATTGTATCTGTATTTGTGTGAACTCGTGATGTTCCTGTTGCACTGAATGCATGAAATCCAAAACTGTCACACAAGCTGCTATATTTTCATACAACGATAAGAGAACTACACAATGCAGAGCAACACAAATCTCCAGAAATCAACCCAGCTTGGCGGCATGGTGTAATGGTTAATGATGTTGGTCTAATCAATGAAGTTAATCAACATTGCGCCTGCTTAGTACTTGGGTGGGTGACCATCTTCGGACGGGTGAACCATCTAAGTATGAATACAGCCAACTACGTCAACTCAGCTTTCGACCCTCCATGTGACGGTAAAATGAGTACTGGTGATGGTCACAGCCATTGCCAGGGAAGAAAATGGTGAGTTGTGCACAACAGTAGGCCCTCTGGTCAGATCTGCTAGCCTACTGACCTAGTCGGTTAAAGGCTACCCCAGCTTGTGTACCATCAATGGTATATACCATAAAAATTCAATTATAATATGCACACTTGTATAATATGCACCCCAACTTTGATGAGAAAATTGTGGAAAAGTTAAGTTGATTTGTATAATATGCACCCGTTCTACACAACAACACTATGCACATTCAAGTGACAGCTTGATGAACATCATAAGGCACTGTTCCAGCATTTCGCGAGTCTGGCGCTGTTATACAAAACTCTGGACTTACTTACTTGCATAGGGACAATGTTTTTACTCGGTCCATTCCGGTGTTACACAGATCTGTTATGGTGAACCAGCACGTTGTTTGTTTACAGAAAGATACTATAAGAATGTGTAATAAAAAGTGTACATTTGTTGTTGTTTCGGTGGAGGCGAAGTTGTCCTTCGTAGAACCAGGCCGCAGATGGGCCCATAGTCCATCCCCCAGTAGAGGCCCTGGTATTCCTTACCAGGGTACTACGAAAACCTCCGTGAGGACTGAGGATGCTAAAAACCTCAGAAAGTCTTTAACTGCTATGTAAGGAACTTCGCTGGGGTGTAGAAAAGGTTTACACCAGATTCTAGTTCTGACTGCCAAAAAAGTGTATATTTGGTACCCTAATGAGTGTTTGGCGACAATAACTGTGTCTATATGGCTGAATATAGATATATTACACATCGAAATTTATGGAGTATTATGACTTTTTAGTTTACATGTATAATATGCACCCTCACTAGCTGGCCTCTACTTTTGGTACAAATCGTGCATAGTATAATTGAATTTTCACGGTAATTAACTACTATGCATCAAATACTCACCTTTTTCTTTTTCATCCTGTTCTCTCTTATCAAGAAATGCTCTCACAGCGGCTGACTGGACTCCCTTTGTAGACTTTGCTTCCTTTTTTGGCGGTTTTAACTTGGTTGCAAGTCCGGGTTTGTTGCCCAATAACTGAAACCAACATTACAAATCATCACTGTGTCAGATAATCTAATAAGCTTGCCTATCACGGTCACTTTGATCCTGGACAACTACGAGCTATGACAAGTTTTTTTCAACACAAAGTGCATGCAGTGGGTTTATGCATGCTCGTAATGATAACCTAAACCTTGACCACCACCTGTGAAATGATGTTGGAAAAAACTGCCACAAATCAACATGACTAAAAATTGAAGTGGTCAGATCCCTTAGGTTTTAACCAGTTCATGCAAGCTTTCAATAAATTTAATCTTTGTGAAAATCGTTACTCATAATATAGTTTTTATCTATGGACCACACTGTGTCTTGTAAAATATTTCACATAATCACTGTACCACTACCACCCTATTCTTCACATACAGCAACTAAGTAAAAACTATACATGCCATACACATGCACAGTCCTAACTGTCGATTTCTGTCGACTGGAAAATGGCAAATGTGACACCGATATTTAAGAAGGGCAACAAGAACGATGCCGGAAACTACCGTCCAGTCTCCTTGACTTCAGTTCCATGTAAAGTTTTTGAATCAATTACGAAGGAC
>Ga0126335_1002570_pt1 | contig 10946 bp, 11 predicted proteins | sample OlaspJWI45metaG_FD_108409 | JGI IMG/M metagenome (GOLD analysis project Ga0126335, IMG submission 108409) | Marine gutless worms symbiont microbial communities from Oahu, Hawaii - Olavius sp. 1 OAHU.JWI-45 metaG | ecosystem: Host-associated > Annelida > Digestive system > Unclassified | place... | reverse complement strand
TCCCCCCCCTACAGGAAACCACCCGAGGGCCTCCTGCACTGGCGAAATTTTCTGCAAAATTATCTGTTGTAAAAAAAGTGAGACAGACGTACAGAAACGCACACTTACTGACGTACTACCAGTAAAGTATACGCCCCAAATAACCATTTGTATTAAAGTTGGCTCACTGACCGACTGCACGCAAGCCGTATTATTGCGTTGTCAGCAGCAGAAGTAGATTGATCAACGAGCAAGCGAAAGACCGGGCAACCTAATTGCTATTTACAGCGCCATTGTTCGTCGCAAAATCAGCTTATAATGTAAATTTAGCGTTAGGCCTGCAGCGCTGGGTTCCTACGGCTGTGTTACAGTAAGGAGATTAATTATTCAAATATTATGAGCCACTGGGAGAAATTTGACGTCTCTGTTATCAAGTTATGCGCAGATGATAATTAGCGATATATAGATCACACAGCACTCACTAATTCGTTGCAACCGACTGTGCAAACTTCGTCTGACTGCGTGCATATGGATGCTCAATATACAGTATACGTAAGCTGTATGCATGCTGTATATAGGCCTCATCAATGCATGAGATGTGTACTGTTGCGATCGATGTTCCCGTAGCGTCAGCGTCTGTCAGTCTGTCAGCCGCACGAGGCTTTGTTGGGCAAATACACAAAGGCGGATTTAGGCATGTTCAGCATGTTCGGCCGAACAGGGGCCCGCACAAAAAAGGCCACACAAAAGGACAAAAAAATTTTTTTCATTTTTTTGCAACATGATAACAAGCCAGGAATATTGAAATAATGATTAGGGAATAAAGGAAACGATTTTGTGTGGCGCGCTGACGTCATAGACTGTCATAGTGTCCAATGTTCCCTGGTGATTGACACACAGCCTTGCTTACAGCTTACTTACTGTATTAGGGGCCCCGCATTTTTTCTGAACAGGGGCTTCGCTTGGAGTAAATCCGGCCCTGCAAATACAGCTGAACGGATCGAGGTCCTGTTTGGGGTGGAGACTTGGGGACCCGAGAAACATCAGAAGAGGTCCTCATTTACTGCAGACTGATGCAGCGGCGTAGCTTCAACTTCTGGATTCCTGCAGAAAACCACCCGAGGGCCTCCTCCACTGGCGACATTTTCTGCAAAGTTATCTGCTGTTTTACTGCATTTAAATATATGCATAGGCATAATGTCAGCATTACTTCATATGATATGATTATCCAGAGGTGTAGCCAGCCAGGGTTCAAAGGTTTGTCAAATCTGCAGCGGTCATGGTTGTCTTCTTGTCTTTTCCTTTCCATTCCTTTCCTGGTGGCGGCTCTGTGGCTTAGCCAAATCCAGCTAGCGGTAATTAGTTAATTAAGCTTCCAACGGACTCTGGGGTGGAGCCCTGGCCGCAAAAACATTTCTTATAACAATTTAGCCCAGGAAGCATGTGAAGCAACGATTTCGGTTTTTCTCGTGCGGATCAAAATGTCCATTTAAACCAAAGTGCAGAGTTTGTGCTCTTGCATAGGCCTACTCTTGCATTGTTAATAATATGATTTCATTGAAAAGAGCGGCTTACAATGCGAATAGCAACAACGGACTATCTAGTGTTACAGACTTAACAAGATGCCAAAGGCATTTGGCGAGGGCTGCACCGAATGACCCCGCGCACACGGCACGCGGCGTACAATGCACGCGCCGCCGCCGACGTAAGCCGCGTGACAGACAGACGGACGGACAGACAGACACCGCGAACATCGGTAAGATTAGTCAGCATCTCATGCATTCGATGCAGCCCAATGATGTTGCGACTGGTAGCATCTGCAGTCAGTTTACACGCGTCTGTATTTCGTCTTTTTGCAGTTTTTCTTCGTATTAATAACAAGCGGCCACCGAATCCGTCGACCCTCGTCCAATACAGTGTTTCGGCTCCCCCAGGAGTCTTCAGTCCCAACAGGATCTCGATCCGTTCAGCCGTTTTGCAGGGCTCAGGCGCATTACAGATAGACAGAAATGTTACGTTACGGGATCAATCATTTGTCGCAGTAGTCCGCTTCTCATCTGTCTGTCACGCGGCTTCGCCGTGCAAACACGGCTGAACGGATCGAGGTCCTGTTTGTTGGTGCCCAAGGAACGTAAGAGCTCCAAGCCGTGGCCGTAAACCTCTACGGCTGGCTGATAACCGTCTACGGCTGGCTACTAGCCGAGCCGCGAGGCTAGCCGGCTAGCCACGGCTTGCGGCGGTGTGTTGGTCAAGTGGCTACAGATTATTTTACCACTACGCCTGATTTAAACGCTATAACACAACGATGATTATAATCATTACCCTCCTATAACGTACAATTAATTACCAGAACAGTGCAGTATATAGTGTATTACGGTGATTACTGTTCACGTGTGTCGTCCTCGCCCTGTCTTGTGTGAATAAAACCGGTTGAAATGTCCCGTAATGATTGGCACCGGAATGGCCAGCGTCAGAACGCCGGTGATGGCGCATGCCGCGCCAATTAGTCGTCCCCACGCGCCGACCGGCACCTTGTCTCCGTAGCCCACGGTTGTCATGGTGATGATGGCCCACCAGAAGCCGTCCGGTATGCTCTGTATCTGCGAGCCGGGCTGGCCGAGCTCGGCGTAGTAGATTGCGCTCGAGTAGACGAGCAGACAGACTACGAGGGCGACGAGGAATAGACTCAAACCTTCCAGGCTGGCTTTGAACGTCAGAATCAGCACCTGCAGACCGACGGAATGCTTCGTAAGCTTAAAGACGCGAATCAGTCGAATGACGCGCAGAAATGCGAGCGACGCGCTGGACTTCGCTCCGGCGCAACTCATCGTCGACAGAACGTTGAACAGCGTCACGTAGTACGGTACAATCGCCGTCGCGTCGACAATGTTCTTAAAGTCGCGCCAGAATAACAGTTTTGACGGGCACGAGACGAAGCGGATGATAACTTCCAGCGTGAACCAGGCTGTGCAGATGGTTTCAATGATGAAGAACATATCAAGAAAGTTGGGAGCTTCATCAGCCACGCAGTGTGTCATGGCAAAGTCTGGCAACGTCTCGATACAGAAGAGAACAATTGACACGAGCGTTATGAGCACAGACACGATTGCTATGATGTATGCCGCTCGCGACGTCTCAGGGTACTCGAAATGCATCCAGATTTTCTTCAGAGTCGAGTTGGACGGCAGCTTCATCTCGTCGACTGTGTAACCCTCAGACATTTTGTACTCGTCTACGACGTCGCGTTCTAAGTCATAGAATTCCACCTCAGCGAGAAAGATGTCGTCAGGGACGTGATGTGGTCGGCGCAGTCGACCGCCCAGCTGGTAGTAGGAGAAGATCGCCTCGAAGCTCGGCCGATGTCTGTCGAGAAACAGCTCATCACGTCCTCTGTCGTAGAAGGCAGCTCGACGTCGCGCACTACCGAGCAGCGTGTCCGGGTGCCGGTCGAGCAGTCTGACTGGGACTTCAAAGCTGTGTCCGCTGACGTTGATGCGAATACGCCGAAGTGACGCTGATCGACGCCGTTTGTTGCTGGTGGTGGACCGCGCCGGCATTTCTAGCACCGGTAAGCCGTCGGCGACGCTCGTTGAAGGTGAATGACCGTCGTCTTGTACGGCCGGGGATGTTTCGTCACTGGCAGTGGCGACGTGGTTGATGGCGGGGCAACTCTGGGCCAGTTCGGCAACTGACTGTAAAAGCTGGTCTCTTTCGACTGCCAACGTCGGCTCGTCTACACGGTCGTCATTCACAGCGCGACGTGGTGATCTGGACACAGCCTCGATATTTTCACTCACTCTCCCACTCATCGTTTGACATTGTACTATCATTCGCAGACTAAGAGAGAAAAACTTTGTCCTCATTGAACGTAATATTGGATTTTCGGATGAACTTCGGAATGTCCGAATATCGTTAACATTCTCGAGAAAATCATAATTTCGGCGTCAGTTGCGTTGTAGGCGATATTGGACTCAGCTGTGGCAAAGTCATCGTTTGACACTATCAATCGCAGATTGAGACGATACAAATGGAAACTGCAAGAATATAACTCTGGCTTTACTGGACAAATTTCGTACGATCTACACTGTAGGTGCCCTGTGCACGTACTTGGAACGTCTAAAGACTTCGCTGGTTCGGCGTCAGTTGTCGGTGATCTGGACACAACCTCGGCGGCGGTCGACAGCGAACTAACAAGGCGACGTCGTCTTTTACTTGTTATCGCCGACGCAGCCGACGACGATGATACAGACGCACACTGCATGGCGACCGACGTCAGACCAATCAACCTGGCCGGCGCACCTGCAGACCGCCCGCCGTCTTTAACGGCTCTCCGTCAATTCTCGAGTGCGTGCGATGCGGCGACCAACGCGGCGCGCCAGTCAACGACAGCTGCGACGAGTGGTGACGGCTGCAGCGGGCGCGGTGGATGATCACAGCACAGTCGTGGGTGGCTGGCTGCCGCTCTTGAGAGAGACATCTCCAGCTCAACGTCGGTGGTCGACTACGCGGTGGATGATCGCTGCCATCATCGCTACACGGTCTGAGTGGCCACAGCTGCAGCTGGCAGGCCACCCACGGCGACACAACGTCTTCCGAGCCATCCGCAAGTAATTTCCTGTCGCGTGTCGCATGATAATCGAGCGACAACGCGCCGCACTCTATGATAGCTAGCAGCCGGTCAGTCAGGTTGCCGTCTGTCTGTGTGTAATTCGTTTTACAGCCGAGGTACATTAAGACGACTCCACGGCCGCTGCAGAGCTGCAGAGCTGTTTAGCAGTCACGCCGCATCTTCTGTCTGCTACACATCTTATTGCACAGACACTAGCCTCCCGCTTACTGCCTTCACTGCAGCTGCGTCCCCTTACAGTGATCATAATTCACAAACTACTTTTTATACGATAAAAACCATTATTCCCGGTACTAAGCGTACGTTCAACTACTTTTCTTTACTCTGTTTAAAGTCGTCTGCGAGCAAAGGTCACGTACTTGTATAGACTGTCTACATTTTAATCTCTTTGTTTGTTTTTTATCATTTAAAATTTTTAAAAATTGCTTCTTGCATAACCAAAATAAACTAAAAATGTAGCTGTAGTAGACACGGATAAGCATTATCGGTCCTTCGTTCCACGCCTCGGCAGTTAACATGCATAATTTATTTACCTGGTTGTCTGAAAATTTTATTTTTTTAATTTGTCATTCCCTTGCTATTACAGTATTTCGCCGTGTTTATGCTGACTGCAGTAAACGCTTCCTCTGTTCACCGCGGCTCGTTAGCAGCTACTGACAATGTACGTCGCGTAGACGACGTTGAAGCTTTTGACTTTCTGGCGAGGCAGTTCGCGAAGTCGTCGGAAATTTCCGGATGGATCGTGACCGCGCCTAATGAGGCAGTATAGGCGCTTAAAGAGACTGTGAATGGCGAACGCAGTCGACGAGGTGACATCTTAACGATCTACTGTCGACATCGTTGCTCTTAATGCGACCAATCGTCATTCACTGCATCGTCATTCGCATGCTCGTCTGCCACCTGAAACGTTAACACTTGCTCTGTGCGTAATTTCAGAGCACATTTGCTATAATTCTTGCATTTTATTTTCATTTTTTTCTGCGTGAAATGGCTATAAACAGACGTATTCCGCGAGAGCAGTCAGCCCAGATATGATCATCATTTTCTTTAGTGGAAACCGTTAGCGCACGCAACTACACTGTATACACGATCCGAGGAAAAACGACTAAATAAAAGATTGATGATGAGATGTCGCAGATACATTTGTATTATGTCCACCGAATTGCGAGTAAAACTTGGTGTAAAAAGACGTCAAACTTCGAGTAAACAGTTTGGTAATGTACGCCATACCTATGATGTATGGTAAAGGTGAATATCAGTAATGGCGACAATAATAATGATTTTACGTCAATTACCTGAACATGTTGCTGCACATCACAAAGGCGCTGCAAATCCCGAGAAATCTGAGAGAAAGAAACTACGAAATTATTGCCTAATACGGCATAACAGCGATCACTGAATTAAAAGTTTCATTCGAATTGGCTTTTCAGTTGCAACTTTAACTTTTTGGCAACATTACTGAGGTCAGAACATATACGTGAACTCGTTTTCCCGTTAATATATACGACAGCAACTAGACCAGGGACTTATAACTCTGTTTAAGGCCATCTTTGCCGACAGTGCACGAATTTGCTGTATGTTGTACCCAAGAAGAGACCTCTGGTGAATTGAAATGCGATTAACGTGTTGTAGGCCATCCCAGTGTTGGGCCTATACGGCCTACAGCTGTTACGTTACCAGGAAGGTTGAAAAAATGTTATACTAGTGATAGGCCTAAATTATCCGCTGGATGCAAAATACAAAGCACTTTGAAAACGAAGCAATAAAACGGTTGTCAAAAGTCATAAGCAGTATAGAAAAAACATAGGCTTCAAATCGTTTGCTTTCTTGAAGTTAAAGACCCAACTTATAGCCTAGTTCAGACTGAGTGATCGACTCGGTAACACCTCGGCCTATTTCTTTGAGTCCGACAACAGCTGGGTCCCCTGTAGAACCCGGCCGATGTCTATTACGTGCAGAACATCTCACTGATCTGTCGCGTTTGTTGTCGCTGAACCTAATCCTATTCGCTTGTCGTCGTCTCCGATATTTAGTCCGTCCGTAGGCCTGATGCTGGTATTCAGTCAACATCTGTCTTCTGCGTCGGACATACAACTGCTTCAAGGCAGTTTGGTGAGATTCTCCAGCGAGAAGCTAAGGTTCAATTTATTACTTTAAATACACGATTAAACATCACAGGAAGACAAACCTGCTCTATATTGTCTACAGCAACTGCGTATGAATAGACGCGATAACTGTCAGTAATATCGTGTCATTTCAGTCAATTCAGCGTTGTAAGTTTTCGATCATATTTTGTATTTTTACCGGCAGCTAGCATCGTTTAAACCGCGTTTGTGTGAAACTTCATGCTGTTAAATGTTTGCTTGATTACGATGAAAAATACAGCAGCAGTCATCAAGGTTGCAAAATCCCCGTATAGTGGTTTTCAGTTGTTGAGAATTCATCATCATCATCATCATCATCATCATGGTTTATTTCGGGCAAAAGCCCATAGAACATAGAAAAGCAATAAACAATAAAACAGAGATACAGACAGAGCATAAACGGACAGAGACAGCTACAAAAAGGCGCCTGCATACAGTGAAATAGTAGTAAAGCTACAACTACTATACATTTAGAATTAAACATACATGTTTGATAATATTGTTAGAGCTGGATCGTAACTGACTAGTCAGACTAATGCGGCTGTTAAACATCACTGTGTCAAAACTAGGTAACTGTACATCAAGCAACATAGAAGTTACATTGAAATATTTACGATACCCAAAGAAAAACTTTATACATTTGTTATTGCAAGACTTCATCCTATTCATGAAAACACGTACAGAAACTCAGGAATAAAGCAATCTTGATACCAAATCAACATGCAGCAAACCTCCGTGCAAGCAAGTTAGTACGAAAGAATAAATTACGAATTTCAGGCGTAATATCGAATTGAGTGGCATTAAGCGCAAACATCAAGCATTGATTATGCCTAATTATATGTCAGAATGAAACTAATAACGAAAGGCCAAAGTAATTTGGCGAAAGCCGCATTGAATCCCCCTCCCGTCGTCGTTGAAGGGGGATCAAGACATTCGTCAAATGCAGTGTTTCTTGGGTCCCAGGAGTCTCCACTTCAAACAGGACCTTCATCCGTTCAGCTGTGTTTTTCCACAGCGAAGTCGCGTGAAGCCGCGTGACAGGCGGACTGACAGACTGACAAACGCCGGGAACGTCGATTGCAATAGGCCGCATCTCAAGCAGCACTGAATAGTAGGCTAGACATTGTTGGAGAAGATGCCACGGCGAGAGTACCCCCGCGTTCAACTGCGGTAGCCACAACGTTTCACTGCCACTCGATCCTCGTTCCAAGCACTTTATTATTAGTTCGCGGATTAGTCGACAGTATCAATCTGGATCGCCAAGCTACTGCTGTCGCCGCAGAGGACACACAGGGAGACGCGACGCGGGTTGGATCAGCAATCTTTTCAATCAATGTCCGATTACTAATCCTCGCTACAGTACAACTGGTGAGCCACTGAACTTACGAATAGATCACTGCAACGATAACGATCCGCAGATTGTAATTGCTCGCTCGTTCGATAATGACATTTATTTACAAGGACAGGCATGATAGACAAACCGACAGAGACAACAAATAGCAATATTATGTGTATCAAATGGTTTTTAAAAAAGCTAGAAAACGACCAGCAAACCATGCTAACCGTCACAGACAAATGCACAGACAGACAGATGCACAGACAGCTCGACCCGATGCAATATACGCCTCTTTGCCGGCGATATCATACTTCTAATAACCCAAAATACCATGGCCAAACCGCAGTTTCTGGAGTAGTCACATTTTTAACCATAAAAACCGCGATAAACAGACCATCGTACCATGGGTCAATCATGGTTTAACCATAGTTTAACCATGGTTTAACCATGGTTTAACCATGGTCGAACCACGGTTCACTCTTGGTATCATCGTCCGTTTTACCGCGGTTTTTACTGCAAAAAAAACAAGAAAAGTGATTACTCTAAAATCATGGTTGTCGAAATGATTCGTTGTCGAATAATGGTTCGCCCATGGTATTTTTTGGCTACCAGAGGTATCGTATAACTTCTATGCCTAGAGACGGGCGGAGAAATGTAAACGTGAACAGCAGAATGAATGGCCACACACTGAACTCACTAATGCACCGACACAGAGCATGTTGCATATAGCACCTGCGCGCTTGTCACATTCCAAGGACACGTGTCGAATTCTGCAAGCGAAGAGTATTTCATGCTTGACCAATGACCATCTGTATTGAGCACTCTACGACATCGTGTCGAAAAAAAAACTGACACCGCTGCGTCCAAAATACAACTCAGAACAATGTTTCGTTTCGAAGAGCGTTTCTCGACTCGATTTTCATCTAGCCCATCACTACTGCAAGTCTTTGATGTTAGAGTTGTGTGGGTTTTTATTTTTATCGCTTCTGTTTTAGTGTTGTTACTAGCCATTTTGCCCATATAGTTTAAAACCGGTCCCATCTCTCGCCGCCCCATGCTATCATGCTGTCCCATCAAAGAATGAAGGCTGCCCGCCCGTACCGAAGTGTATCACGCCACCAGCAGCGAGGCCTACCAGACCCACCCGTTGCTAATGCAGCCCACGGCTATAGGTAGCTGAGAGGCTGCCCAGTATCGACCACGCCTCGTCGGCCGGTGACGCCATAAACGAAGAATGCCGACTTTCTCCCCCCACCAAAACTCCCACCCAAATTATTACGCCTAAAACCATCCCTGGAGCGAGCTGGATCTACCTTGAAAGTTTCGTCACAACCGTGAAACCTGTTCTTGAGTTATAAGCAAACAAACATGCATACGAAGCTTCGAACAGACAAATACAGGATTATTATATTAGAATCACTGGCCATTTTAGGTAAGTCGTATCGAATGCATGAGATGCAAACTATTGCGATCGAAACTGCAGAGCGTCTGTCAGTCTGTCTTTTACACGGCTTCACGCGGCAACGTCGTGCAACCACGGCTGAACAGATCGAGATCTTACTTGAAGTGAAGACTCTTGTGGCACACCCAAGAAGCATTGTACCATAAGCGAGTCACTCCACGAAGTCGATGCGGCCTTCGCCAAATTACAATAACCACTCGCCGTGTAAGCGCTACAATAAACTATGAACTATCGGTAAGTTTTTTCGTCTACATTTTCAATGTTTTCTGCTATTCTTACGACCCAAGAGTCACTCGTCCTGACACGTATGGGCCAGAGATGCAAAGACGAGTGACTCCTGGGTCGTAAGAACGTGAAAATTTAACGCTGCAATAAGAAGAAACGCTTGCGTGGCATCTAACAATGTAGCAACCGGCACAATACCAGCTGTCATAATACTAACCGTGAAGAACGACTACACACCAGAAAAAAACATTATTTCATGAAATATGACAAGAAAGGAGCTTGGTGGAGCGTAGATCTTTTGATAGGTTGACGAGCTGATATGAAATGAGCAGGTTTTATTTGACTTCTCGGTTGTTTTGACGAGTAAAGATCAAATGAAGGCAGAATTCGCAGCTTAATTACTTGAGCAGACATCTGCGTAATTCATATTTGATTTCTTGATCTTTTGACGAGTAAGCTGATAAGAATTGAATGCAAATCTACACAGAGAAAAGCCGAGAAAAGGTGTTTTCTTCGTTGTTTTAACTAATTTGTTTTGGTACTTTGCGGTTGGTATTATGTCGGTCGGCTTTCTGCCGGTTGGAATTTTGTTGGACAGCCAAGATGAACCTTTATATCAGTGACTGATGGTATTTCACTCGCTTTTGTGCAGGAAAGATGTCTTCATGCCGGAGACTGAAAACGTTTTTTGTTTTCTACAGAGTGGGCCAAATTAAACAGCCCCCATAAACTTTCCTATTTAACATAAAACTGTTTAAAGAAAAAGATACCATTTATTTACTATTTTAAACTGCTGCCAATTACAAAAAATGACACCTTATTTGTATTACTTCTACGCTGCAAAAATTTACAACTTCTTGCTTACTGAAGATACCAATTTTGCTCGAAAACACAATGACGTCAGCAATGCATCGCGCTAAGCTGACGGTCGAATTTCTGCAGCGCAAGTAAGTAAGTAAGTAAGTAAAACGTGAATTTATATAGCGCATATCATTTTAAAAAAAACCTCTAATGCGCAATGCTCCAGACTTCATCGAACCAGCATTGTGGCCACCCAACAGCCCGGATCTCAACCCTGTGGACTATTCTGTATGGGGTGCGCTGCAGCAGATGGTTTACCGGGACAGCGTCACCAGCTTGAATGACCTGAAGGAAAAGATCCGGCATTGCTGG
>Ga0126335_1002569_pt1 | contig 10947 bp, 7 predicted proteins | sample OlaspJWI45metaG_FD_108409 | JGI IMG/M metagenome (GOLD analysis project Ga0126335, IMG submission 108409) | Marine gutless worms symbiont microbial communities from Oahu, Hawaii - Olavius sp. 1 OAHU.JWI-45 metaG | ecosystem: Host-associated > Annelida > Digestive system > Unclassified | place... | reverse complement strand
GGGCCCAAACCCCACTCGGGAGAAAGGGGAGGGCGTAGGGTGTCAGCGATGGTGTTATTCGATAAGCATGGTAGGTTCGTCCGGAAAAACCGAAAACCGAAACTGATATCGCGATATTTTGAAAAACCGATACCGAAACCGATACCGACTTTTGAAAAAACCGACCAAAAAACAAAAACCGATACCGACTTTAAGAAACCGATACCGACCCAGCTCTAGTTTGTATATTAGTGTTTAGTAAATAAATTTGCTAACAAATCTCGAGGACACTGGATGCCATTGTATGGGAATTTCTGTCAGTGTATCACCACTTCTGAGGCAACACGAACATGTTTGTAAAAAGTTTAACATGAGTGAATAAATAATTTTTATAACACATTTAGTTGCGACTGACTTGCCACCGACTTGTCGCTGACAAGTCGTGTCGTGTCGCGTCGCGTCGCGTGTGATGTAAATTGGCCTTTAGCGGACATCCGTCCGTTCAGTTTGATACAGTGACAACAGAAAATCGTAGGCTATGGTAACCCAAAATACCACGGTTGAACCATGGTGGAACCATGAACCATGGTCGAGCCACTGTTCGACCATGGTACGAGTATGTTGACGACGTGGTTGCATCGCGGTTGCATCCACCACGGCATATCTGGTACAACTGATCCAACCATGGTCGAACCACGGCTGAATTACCATGGTTTGACTATGGTTCGACCATGGTTGTGGTCCAACTGTGGTATTTTGGGTTACCAGAAGTATCATATAGCCAATTCCTGTTTGCGTCCAACTCTAAACGGTTCATCAGTATATAATAATTAACTAGCTCATTCTTGATTCGCTTTGTGTTAGCTGTGAGGTATACAGGCGAACAAGTGGCTCAAGCAAGGTAATGTATATATACTCTGTAGAGCCGTGCACTGGGAGACGTAGAGTTGTTCTGTGGTGAAGCCTGTCAGTCAAGTCATCTGGATGTCACCGCCGCCGTGCAGCAGCGCTGACATCCACACTACTGAGTGACAATGACAATGACTCGGTGAACTGTTAGAAAATCACAGAGACAGACACAATGTCGGCTGTAGCAGTCGTTGATCTATATTCGGATGTTAATTGTGCCGCGTCGCGCCGCTCTTGTCAATACTCCAGAGATACTCGCCCAACAACATGACGGCCGACGGCAGATGTGCGCCGCAAACCAACTTTTTGCCGCCGTCGGAGAGCGACTGAAGTGGCCAGTCGGCCCCAGGGAGCGGGGGAGACGCCGGACCACAGCGGCAGTCCGAGTGCTGATCGCTGGAGGCGGTCTCGCGGCGCCGCGATGATCGCTGGTCGGCAACGCACGCCCTCGCTCCGGCGGCGGCGCAGCGAGGGAGCGACGACGACGATCATGGAACGTCAAAGCAACGATCAGCAACTGACCGAGAAGCGCTGCGGCGCCACAGAACGAAAACAACTCAAGTTGCTTTGTTTTAGTTGTCACCATTGTTCGCATACATGACTAGCCCACCTTCACGCACGCTAAAAACATACTTACAGTACTCAATTATAGTCGTCTTTGCTGTAATACATGTATGGTGTAAGAAACGAAAGCAGGACATACACATACAAAACTGTACAAAGGTAGGAATACAAAAATGCAACGGAAAGCATTAGAATAAAGCTGTACAATATTATCTATCGTAGATAATGTCGATATATGGTTATGTGTGTCCATATGTTACTTCGACCTAAGCGTTAAAAATATTACAAGATAAAGCATTAATTATTCATACTATTTCATTACTACAAAATCGCAATTGCAAGTTGCTACATAGTGGCCTTACGATACTTCGGTAATAAGTATCTGCTGATTTTTTTACAACAAAATGTAATCAAGTTAAGGTAAGATACTTGACATTGCTCAGTTCAAGTTTAGCTGACAGCTTCAGTATGTTTGTTCTGCTGCGACTGCGAGCATTCCTGGGGTAAGTAGCTGTAGCAGAGCTGTGTGATGTTGTCGGCCCAACACAGTTGTTAGACAGCTCCAGCCAGCGTGCAAGGCAGGCTCTCTATCTGGGTGGTCTGCCTGGACGAACAAGCACCTGCATGTGTCACGTTTGCCATTACGATGTGCGATCGACAGCTGCAATGACGTCATGCTACAGAAACAAAAACATGCTTACATACTTACTGGCTCACATCAAAGAGAAGGAAACTATCAGCTGCACTGATAGAATATCAGTATAACGATAAAACCAGACTTCAGAGATCGTTTATATCGACTGACCTAACACTACGCGAACTATTTTATATTTCTACGATAAAAGAAAATAACTAAACACAGTCAACAATCCTATATACAATCCGTCGAATTATAAACAAAGCAACTACAGTTTCAGCTTCAACCGAACAAAACTAAATAATTTTACATTGTGAAATTTGCAGCAGCAGCAACGACAATTAAGCCGTGTCCGAGGGGAGCACATACCTGCGCGAGAAAGCTTTTTTGCTGTCGTGACTTTGATATTAACTCCATGACATTGAAACTCGAAGGTGTCCTAGATATTCTAAAAAGTGTATTTTAACACCGTAAATGAAGTTGATAGATTAAGACATTCTAAACTGCTAATAATGGATGAGACATGTGAAATAAAGCAATACGAAAATAGCTCTCAAGGTCAAAGGTCAAGATCAAATGTCACCAACTTCTAACCACTTCTGGCGTTTACCATGGGGCATATTCTTACCATGCTACATCAATTTCTGATCAGTAGTTTTCAAGATTTTGTGCGGACAGCCACACAGACAGACAGACGCACAGACGACGCCAAAAACAATACCAAGGTCTGATAAGAAAATGGCGTTCATTTAGCCAGCACATTGTACTGCAAACGAAAATACGTTTAGTTCTCGCCACATTGCGACATGGTGATGAAACATGAAGCATGACAGTGGCTAACAGGAAGCGATTGGAAGCTGCACATGGCAAGGTCGAATATTAGGAGTAAGCTTGAAAGACAAAATACGAAACGAGGAGATCAGACGCAGAACAGGGTTAGAAACTCTCGAAGTCATCTTGAGAACCAGACTATGGTGGTTAAGGACACGCACACAGAATGGCTAGCGACAAAATTCCGAGAAAAGCACTGACACAGTTTCCAGAGCATGGAAAGCAAAAGCGTGGAAAATCAAGGAAGTCCTGGAGCGATACACTGTCAGAAGACCTGCAGAAGATCGAAATGACATCATGGCATTTGATGACTATGGAGAGAGCGCAGATGGTCGGTCATTGTTGTCGCCCAAGGAACTCACATCGCATGTAAGGACTATGGTCTAAGGTCTAACGTTATTTTATTATAAGCAACCTGTTCTGCGGCGACTTGCAAAATATCAAATAATGCAGAAATGCAATTTTAAATTGAAATTTGCCGTTTTACACGGAAAGTGTATACATATTTGACCGCTTCTTCATTGTGCTTCAGCTGCTGTTAAACTTTCTTATTGAAATGTGGTGGACAATAACTTCTCAAACTTCTCTATACTGCAGCCCACCTACCTTGTGTTGTGCAGGTGCGACTTGTGTATTGCTGTCAAGCTACGCTAATTACTGTCTCGCCGTCGCCTATACTGGTAACTCAGTTCGGTCTATTCGTGTCGTTGGCGGCCGCCCACAGCAGTTCAATTCTAATGCAGATCGTTGAGCAGCAGCTATAGGCCGGTCGATTCAACGATCTCGATGATCACCGGGGACACGGACATGACTGCGACACATTTACGATGTCTGTCCGAGTATCGTCTGTCAGTCCGTCTGGTGTTCATGTGGGCTCGCTGTTGTGACGCCGCCGGTGAGTCGGTAGGACTGCCGTAACCACCACGCCAGTGCAGTCCACCAAGCATCTCTTTCTCTCAGTTCTGTTGCTATAAATATATCTATCCAGTCTACCGTCGTCAGTTGCCGGCGACCAGCGTCATCGGGGCCGCCCCCCCCCGCTGAGAGAAACGAACACTGAACTTGACATAAATACACGGTGAGCCATAAAAAGTGCCACTTTTGTTTTCGTTGTAACTTTGCCACAAATGTTAACCGATATTAAAAATTATTTTGCTGCTAAAAAGCATATAAAATTTGCTATAAAATTTACCTTAATAATTTCCACCACACCTTAAGTATGTTGCTGCACTACCTTGGAAATTCAAAAGTTCGAATGTGCAGCAAATCTGAAGGAAAATACAAAAAATGCATTGATATATACATGCACTCATCTAATGCATCTGCCTTACTTACTTATTACTGACTTACTTATTTTTAGTATATATTTCCTGTTTAATGTTGTTTTGAATTAGCAAACGTTTTGTGTAACTATGCCTAAATTTTGACGGTGCCAATACACAGTTGGCACGTGACACAGAACAACTTCTGACACAGATAACACTTTTTCACCGGAAATGATCTGTGGTCACTGAATAGCCCCGACTTCAATCTTGGAGACTACTACAAGATATGGGTGTCTTCCGGCAGCGAGTGTATCTGTTACTGATGCATATCACTGACGATCTGAAGCAGAGCTTGCTGAATGTTTGGCGTGGCATGGACCACAGCGTCACAGTGAAATTCATGAGTGGCGTAGACATCTGCAAACATGTGTCTGGCAACAGGTGGTCACTTTTAGCAACTGATGAACAGCATCAATATGCATTTAGCTGTATAGCACGAAACATTGCGCTTTTGTGGTCTGTGATACGTTTTAATTTGTAACTTTTTAATTTAGAAAAAAAATTTGGACTTTTAACTTCTCAAGCTTGTGTGGCAACATGTTTAAGGTGCAACGAAAATTATTACATGGATTTTGTAGCAAATTTGACGCGCTTTCCAGTAGTAAACGAATTTCGAATGTGGGTAACATTTGGCAAAGTTATAACCAAAATAAAAGTGGCGCGTTTTATGGCTCACGGTGTACAACTGCATCAGCGCAAAGTACGACGTCACGAACAACACAACTTCAACCATCAGCACCGTAGAGAAAACAACTGCAATGATCATGCACATTATCTAAATTGTTCGCCACTGTGACCTCCTGTGCAGAAATCACACCAAAAGACAGAAGAAAAACAACAACAGAAGCAACAGTAGAATGTAGGCCCACAGTTCAGTTTGCTGCACTCGTTCCTGCCTTGAATCTATGTGCGGGGTTCTGTGCAATGCTATTTGTAAAACAAATAGAAAAACTCGTAAATCCAATAAATATGCGCATCGGGCCGAACCTTAACGAAGGTATCCAATAAATTGGTTGCAAGTCAAGTGAAAAATTGACACCGCTAATAAACTGCGACACACTGAATTCTATATCTGTCCGTCCACATGATCGCTCACTCTTCAGCGCACAATGCTATTACGTCACGTTGACGCAGTTGACCGATTAATGGCTGTAACTGAGATGCTGCACGTGCTGCGTGCGTGTGACCGGCGATAGTCGTAAATTTGTCACCATCTCTGATGTAATGTTGTCCTTCCGGTGACGCTCTGACGTCACTATTTACGTCATTCACGTGCAGAGGTGAGCATTTAGCGAGCAATACAATTGTACAAGCCATGCAAGGCCATGCCAATCACATGGCAGTGCAATGCATGCGGTCTCTACAGTATGCACCATTATGATGCGTGGATGTGGACCAAGGATAGCGTACCTGTTCTCCGAATGTATAAACCTCATTTTATCCTTTGATTGTATTGTTTTATATTGTATTCATGTATGTCGTTGTACTGATTTTACCTACTTGACCGCCCTTTGCCGCGGATGTTCAAATAAATAAGTATAGCACCGAAAGCTGTATAGCAACAAAACACAAGTAGTCTAGATTGTTTGCAGCGCTGATTCCAATATCAAGGATTGGTACAATTATAGCTCTGTGTCGTAATACCAGGCAGACACTATTGGCCAGTCGATGTTGATTCTTTATCAACAAGCTGCCGTAGTATCAGATGCCCAGTTTGTCGCCGTCGACTTGCCAGCCACTGTCTTGAAGTCTTCATAGACACAAGCTTATGACGGTAGCTTTGTCAAATAGTAATCCATTTGCACAATCTGTTTTTCACTGCACTCAAGCAAAATTATACAGAATTGCAGGAGAACGAACATAGCCGCGTTAGGCGCTTTTCCGCAATACCTAGCAAATTTAAAATGTTCAAATTTGCGGCAAATGCAAGAAAAAACATGCAAACAAAAGTGCATAGTCTCAATAACCAAACGTTGTGAGCTTCACACCTTGCCACACGGTCAGCGTGTGGCATATGAGAAGTTGTGAGAGTTTTCGAGGATATCGAACAAAGAACATTCAGAAGCTCAGACACTAGGACAAGGCCTGTTGACACGTGCACTAGGTGTAGCGGACGTGTGCAGACTGGGACGGGCAGTGACGCGTGTCGGAAATGAACCGTTTAACGATTCACTGACGATTATCAAAGACGACATTGCAACTGGACAACGGCGTCATCGAACACGTGCAGACCAACGAGTCAGCGCAGTTGGACGGTCTTGCGCGTCGCCACACGCATAGACACTGCCTGGGTGGCCCTATAGCAGGATAACTGGAGTGTGAAGGTGGGCGGACTAGTAATTGAATAGCTATCGACACCGACTTCAACATAGCTATTGTCCTGCAAATATCGCTGCGTTGTACTGTAGGTGACCAGCACTCCGCCAGAACGGACATGTCAAATTACAGAATCAGGCCTACTGAGACTCTTCAATAGCCAGTACCTCGCTACCGACAGGACATGTAGCTAATATGCGGTGAACTCCGGCTTGAGAAAAGCAGATAATGTGGCAGAAATTTGCAGTAGAGTATAATATTGAGAAAAAGTTTGGCAAACGCGAAAAATATTAAATTTTATTGCATTTCTGCAACAATTTGACCTACATGTATACTTTAAGATTAATATTTGACAATATTCACAATTGATTTTTATCTTTTAATGTTAAACGTTTGCATGGATAAATATAATAATCGTAAAATTTAAATACGTCAATCTACCTGCTTTAAAATTAAAACTGTTTTCTTTCGTTTTTAACATACTTGGACAAATATTATGCTAATTATTTCTCGCAACTGCAGGTCTGTATTTCAGACATAAGAATATTCAGCAAATGAACCCATGTAACATCATAGACGCGAGGTAGGCCTATGCCAACGTGTGGTCTATTCTGAACTCCCACGTAGGCCCTACTTGCCATGGTACGCATTGTAATTTTTCAAAATTTTCCATTTAAAATTGTGTTGCAGACTTTGTTTTCAAAGTTTTTGTCATTCTGCTTTAGGTCTCATACTTCCCCATGCAGCCTCTCGACTTGAAACTTGCTGAATATTGACATTTTTTTGAAAATTTGTTCTAATGTTTATTGTCAGTCAAGAGACCTGGGAATGGAAAATTTTGAAAAACAACAATGCATACCATGGCAAGTACGTGAGGGAAGCATGAAAATGCAAGTAATGGAAAATGTAAGTAAAATTTGCATATTTGTATGGGTCGGAAATGCAAGTAGCGGACAATTTGACACAGAATCGTGAAACATTTATTCATTAAAAATCAAGATATGATTTATGCAAACATTTCGCATAATGAAATAACATCAAGCATGAAATTACAAGTTAAACGGCAAGTAATAAGAAAATAAAATCATTTTGAATTTGTCAAAAAGTCAGTGCAAAAACATATAAAGTTAAAAGATTAATTCGCATAAAACTACATAACAATAACGTAAAACTTAGCATAATACCAAGCGAAATTTCAAGTTTCAAACGTACATTTTTTTTAAAGCGACATGGTTTCAAATTTCATCAAAAACAGTGCGAAATCTATCACAAAGTTTAAGATGTGATGCACATTTAACTATACCTGTAACACGTGCAAAATTTTCTTAAAACTCACGAAAAGGCTATGCCAAATTCACAGTTTAACGTCCGGTTTAAAACGATTAAAAATGCCATTAATACTTAATTCACCAAAATGACTCAATGCAAAGCGTATTACAAAGTTAACGGTTAATGCACACTAAATATGCAAATAATTACTTTATATTTTCCGACCACTGCAAATATGCAAATTTTATTTGCATTTTCCTTTAGGCCTACTTGCATTTTCCTTTACTTGCATTTTAGCGCCCCTGATGCATGGTGTAAAGTTGCGAATGAGTTTCAAGTCAAATAGGTCAAGTTTCACGTCAAGTTGTACGGCATTGCCGGTTATTTTTCCCCGAGGTATCTTGCTGACTGTCTTGGGATGTAACCACCACCCAGGTCAACACAGCCTTGCATCCCTTCGGGGTGGCTAAATCGAGTACCAGCTTCGGCTGGGGTAAAGGCGGGAAAGTCACCTCTGCCGGGTGGCAGGTAACACTGTGTAATCCCATAAGGTATGTGATTTCCCGTAGCGGTGAGGTGAAGTTCACGAACTGCTTATACCTTTCTTTATCTTTTTTACATTTTACTACGGTCAAGTCGCAAAAAGTCACAAACCCAAAATGTGACTTGAGTCGGAATATTATACTTATTCTTTATCCCTTCTCCCTGTCTCTGTTATTAAGAGATTAATGTCTTTGCAACGGCAAAACTGACGTAGTGTGTGTTGTTTTCTTGCTATTTATTTTGAGGCAAGTGTATGGATGGAGTAGATCGCACGTGGTGGAAGAAAGTGAGAGCGTGCGACGCGGGTGACGTTATTTAATTAGTTTGTGGAGACGAGACGACAAGGTGCCAGTTCAATCGACGCGTTCACCAGCTCTCACGCGTTCAATTACGTTTACGTCTGCCCACCGCCAGCTCGCGCTGACATTGTTTCACCTCGCACGCAAATTGGTTTCTCTCGGTCTCCGACTGGCTTCAACACCCCGTTATGACCGCTCACTGTCGCGAGTAGCGTCTGCCGTCAGCGCGTCATAATTGTCAGTCACCGTCTCTTCGCTCGCGTCTCAATAAATTTATATGCAAATTTACGATCTGCAGTCAAAACAATATGCTGATCGGTTTGCTGTGTCTTGCGCTTGCAATATACAGTTAAACGCACAGATATCGGTAATTTACTTGGACATTAAATAGACCTACAACGCAGCATGCGGTTCTTGCTGCTGGTGTTATGTCACTCCACTCTCGTATGAGACGTCGTCGGATTTCGATAAAAAACAAGCAGTGAAGCTGCAATTTAACTGTTATAAAATACTTTATAATAAAATTTGTATAATTACGCTATAACTTTCACACCATTATTAGCAATGCACGACAAAATACACTGATTAATTTTGCTCTGCCGTACTTTCAAATATCAATGCTTGTTCTGTCTTCCGAGCAGCATCAAAAGCAATTATCAGAGATAAACTTTTTTTTACAAATTTATAACAACAAAACCATCAAAACAAAATTTATAAGCCTTTGTTTTGAATTTTGTTGTCCAAAATTTGTTATAAATGTACTGCTAAAAGTTATAAATTGGGGCCATACGTAGAAAACAGGTTTGTTTTAAACATAAACTGAAAGCATTGAAATAATGAAATTACAGCAAAGCAACCATAGCTACGGTACAGTTTTGTAATTTCAGTGATGTTTTACATCTTTATTCTTTAATTGCATGATACAAAAATAACATGAAATATCCGAGAACTGAAAGTAAAGCATGGCTGTGATGGCAATCCTAGACTGACAAAAGCAGTTCGAGCTCACTGCATTCATTGCTTGAATCATGCACACTGAGATGCTCTCACGTCGAGGCGAGAGTTAGAGTCAATGTGATAAATGAAGTTGACATGATTTGATTGACGCCTATCTATCTTTCATTGCTGGAGTTTGCCGCATGGTGGCCACTCACCAGTGTTACACTCATTGGCTGCAACCGGCGTCACGTGACGTCGCTGATGAATATTCACTGAGTCGCTGTGGGTGGGCGGGATAACGACGCGGGAGGTACGACGATCGCTGAGCACAAAGTTTCGTCGATCGACGTCGATGAGGTCGGGTTACGACTAGGCAAGACGCACGGACCGATCGACGCCTCGATCTCTGTCTTCCACGCAGCGGCGTCCGACCGACCGACGTCACTGTCTGAATGTTGGCATCTCTTCACTGACTGACTGACCCGCTGCTGAGACGGCTCCGACGTAGTTCGAGGAACTGCTAGCGAGAAGGTAAAACGGCACACCGTCTGCTGCTGAGTGGCAGTAGACCGTAGTTGATGCCGCTATTGCCAGTCGGTGCCGCTGTTCATTGCATACCAGCAGGAAACTGTGTGCAACACATCAGTAAAACTGAAATTGGAATATTAATGACTGATATTCGTGCGCTATCATCCGTCTCACTGCTATGTAGCCCGGAGACTGACACACAATGAGGGTATGATGATGATCGGGGTGGGATGGGAGAGGTTGCCTCGTTGATGAATGACAGCGGTCGTCTGCAATGATAACGAAGCCGTACAGCGGCGGCAGCGGACAGTCAGAGACTCGCGACGGCGACGTAGACGTCAGCAATGACGAGTTGTCGTCAGTTAACTGCTGCGCGTCGCTCTTCATCTACGACGACGTCGACCGACAACTCACGTCCGACGTCGACGCCAGCTGCTATGACTGCGTCACTGACGACACTTCCAAGCCGACTGAACTGCTCTATCTACCGACTCAACACCACCACCAGCAGCAGCAATGTGGAGGAGACGGTGATGGGGATGTGGTGAAGCTGCAGTTACTGGCCGGCTGCGGCAGCAAGGCTCCGGCGCCTGAGTATCCGTGGATGAGGGAGAAGAAATGTGCATCAGATGCAATGTGTCTGTCGACATCGCTGTCTGATCGTCGACTGAGACAGTGTCTTACGTCAGATCCGTTCACTCAAACTAACCCAGGTCTGTCAGTTCTTGTGTAGACCTAGTTTACTCAGTTGGTAAGTAAGTCAGTCAGTAAGTAGCACAAAGACTATAACCGGTTCTTGCTGCTGCTC
>Ga0126335_1002568_pt1 | contig 10948 bp, 5 predicted proteins | sample OlaspJWI45metaG_FD_108409 | JGI IMG/M metagenome (GOLD analysis project Ga0126335, IMG submission 108409) | Marine gutless worms symbiont microbial communities from Oahu, Hawaii - Olavius sp. 1 OAHU.JWI-45 metaG | ecosystem: Host-associated > Annelida > Digestive system > Unclassified | place... | reverse complement strand
TAGACAATATCACCGTAGTAGAGAGATCTCAGTGTCGCTCTGCCTGACAGTCAGTGAGTAGAGGCTTAACGTCCCACTCGACACGTTATAGGTCATTTCATGGACGACTTTTACAGGTTGGATTAGATGACCCAACCAACAGCGTCAGAGCACTGAATGAAGCCACTTGGTCGTCAAGACGACGCGCTCGCCCTAGACACTATCACCGTATCACGGATTCTTGTCAGCTTCTCCGTAGAGTGTTTGGTATCTGCAGTAGATGTGACGTCACTGCTGGTGTTGCCAATGACGACGAACACCTCCGACCTGTTGCCTAGCAACTCGTCATCCATTAGCCATTCAGCGGGCGCTGTTTCGGTTGTCATTGGTGACGTAATGACATTGCACTGCCTGCAATAACAGACATCACACTGCGAAGCGTGAGCTGCGGTTTCCTGCGATTGAAAAACCCACATGAAAAGAGAGGACCCATAACTGTGGACTCTGCCTACAGGCTATACTTCGTCTTGCTACTCTGGGCTTGCGAGTCCAGACTTAACTTATATTCGAGTTTGTGCCATGTTTGTTTGTCATGCGATAAGTTTTAAAAGACTTGAGCTAAAACTTTATTTTTGATGGCCCTCTTGAGTAATTGCCGATCGAGTTTGCATATCAAAGTAATCGTGTCTCTGTCAAAGTGACGCCAGCTAAAAGCTGTAAAAACTCAGTTTGAGCAGAAACCAAGAAAGACATTTCTATGTTGCTGTAAATGTCTTCCAGTTCCTTCGTTTTGTTCTGTGACGTCACGATAAATCCAGCAGCTGAAGCAAATGTCGTAGAAGCCGACGTAAACTAATAAGATATTCGTGGATTTTCACAGCTTTAGTTGCATCGACTGGATGCGGCGGCCTATCCATCTTTGTCGAGAGTAGACACTTTGGGCCGACACAGCGAGAAAACCTGATAGCGGTAAAACAAATCTATCAACACGCTGCCACGACTGCATGGTTACTAACGGGAGGTAAAATATCATGCAGACAATGACCAGAAGAGCACGTTTTGTGAAACAATTAATACAGGCTGTTTCAGACAAAGTGTCATGCACAGATTCAATCTTTGATGAGAATCCGTAACGATAACAACGCTTGAGATAGTTATCTGTTCTTTAGAAAAAAGCCCCATGCAGGCAAGGCATACAATATGCGTGTAACAACAGTGGCCTGAAAACATTATGGCGATATTTCATAGCTAATTCTTAATAATAATTGTATTCGTATTTGTGTCTGTATTTTAGTATTTTCATGTGTGCGTATGTGAGACACTGCTTACGTTCGTTCTATCTGTATTGTACGTGTATGTGGCTGTATTCTGCTCGTAATAAAAAAATTAATTAATTAAATAACGAAATAAAATAAAGAAATAAGAGTACAAAAACTCTATTTTTACACGTGTTTCTTGCACAACTGTTTATTATTGTAGAAACTCTGTCCGACATCAGACCTGTACAGTTAGGCCGCAGTGGCTAAACAATGAGATTAGGCCTATCTGCCAAGTTTTAGCTTATAGACCAGTATTATGTCTGCGTCATAGCTGATCTAGCAGAAAATAATGAAAAGACGGAAGATGGCACGAATGTTGCTACTGACGGGCGGGATCTGCAGAGTAACAAGATATCAGACGACATGAAGCACTTGTGATGATGTGAGAGTTACACAAGACGCCGCCTAGCGGCAGTCTCAGAAATAGCGCCGTCGTCTAGCGACCGTCGCTTCGAGCTCTTTATGCTGTGAGTTATTGTCTAAGAAAACAGCAGGCAGAACGAGTCACAGCAGAATCATTACTGCCATACTGTGCAATTCTCATGTCGTCTTCCTCTCTTATCTTACAACTCGACTTTCTCTCTGCAGCTTTTTTCTCTCTCTCGCTGTCTTCCACGAAGTTCATCCCTTGGAAAGATGACCACTTGATGATTGTGTCATCTTCAGTGGATTCAGCTGCTGGTTTTTTTTTCTAACGCACTGACATAGTCATACAGCGGGAATCTATTAACGGTCAACATAGAACACATACCTCAACTTACCGGTAGTGTACATCAAGCATTCGTTTTGATGCTGACAGACGGCGATATCTGTGGACACTAGGCCAGCCTATATGCGTACATAATACCAGCATGCTTCAGTGTGGCTTACAATAGCTATATGTCACACATTGACGCATACAAGGAAGATTGACAGACAGACAGTGTGCATTGTAGACATTGGTCGAAGGCGCCGCTATCTAATGCAAAAACATCTCCTGTGTTCTGTGTCCTGTCTCCCGTGTCTTGTGTTGTGTGCCTGACTGAGAAGGTCACGTGTTTGGCTGTTGCGTCCGATGCGTGTTTTACCACTCGATGTTCCGACGCTCACGGTGGCATGTCTAAGTTTTAGACCACACCGATGTGGCCTATTGCGACTGATGATCACGTCGTGTGGTGTGTCATGTATGCTACGCGGCGCCGGCTGCGTTGTGCAAAAACGTCTTAACAAGTTTGGTGCGGATACACTTGTAGCACGTTGTATTAGATAAAGTGCGGATTTCCCTGTGGCGATGGGGGGTTCGATGGATGCGGTCTCTGTCAAATCACTTTAGTTAGTTTTTTCATGATGGCGCGGTTGGGTGCAGAAAAGTTTCGAGAATGTCGAAGCGACAGTGATCGCTGGCCCTAGCTTGCACTCGTTGGCACTTGCTCATAGTAACCAGTTCAATGTAAACATGTTAGATATTTTTGCATAGTACTTGGTTACGATGCGGACGATGACACAATGCATTGCCTCAGTAATTCGTGCAGCGAGCCACAATCGCGCTCTGCCACAATAGCTCAGCCAATGGCACGGCGTCAAACAGACAGACAGATGGTCAAGATAAGAACTTTCGTAATGTACAGATGACGCGCTTTAGCAGCTGTGACCGGGCAGCGGGTGGGGGTGTGAGCTTTTGTTGTATCGGCAAGCACCTGTTTAGATAGTAAGTAATTGTGTTGTTAGCACGTGCGCGCCGCTGTCTATTGATGATTGTGATTTACATCAACGACGAGGCATCGTTGCAAACAGGGCGTTCTTGGCTGCCCTACTTTAATAGATTCTCTGGGGTTGTGCAGTGTACTCGGGTAACTTATTCGAGTTAAATCAATAGCGAAATCATAGTCGAGTCAATTACTTTGAAAAAAAACTATTACTTCAGAACATAATATTGTCATTAATCATTATATTATAATGAAGAACAGTTGCCAGGCCGCCTAGTATACAAATCCGGCCAAATTCAACCGGATCTGACAAAAAAATCAATCTCTGCGCAACACTAGTGTTCATGCTGTGAAGTCGAGTTTTATCACATCATTAGTTCGTCGGGACGGTCGGATGAAAGCGTTGTCTAGCGAGGTGGCATTTATGGCTGTGCGGACCCAGTAATTTATCATTCCATTATACCCGGCGTCTAACGGGTACTTGAGTACTCGTTTGTAATCGCGTACAATAAGTAAGTAAAAACTATTTAGTGTTGTGCAATGTGGATGCCAACATAAAATACACGGCGCGACTTTATAACGAAACCCTGAAATATGGTGAACCTATGTAAGTCAAGTGAACATGCACGCATTGAAGTGGCGCCACCTGGCGAGTAACAAAAGGCCAATAGATATGCACACAAAATTTCAATCTCTACGTTCAGCCATTAACGGGATATAAGAGGAGTCCAAAATTCAAAAACAGATCACGAGATCCAGCCCCGGTCCCCTGACTTAGCCTACTTGTGCATATTGTTGGCTAAGGGCGGGCCCCCAACCCTCTATTTATCCATTCCTGAGATATGTGGTGGGTCCACAATGGGCTGAATTTTTCCCAGTTCCCTCCCCCTTCGCTGTGGGAACCAGGACCCCGTGTAACACAATGTTTCCTCGACTCCCAAGAACGTGAACTCGAAACATGATCTCGATCTGTTCAACCGTTTTTGCACAGCGAAGCCGAGTTAAGCCGCATCACAGACAGACTGACTGACTGACAGACACCCATGCTACAGGATGATCGAAAAATACAAATTTGCATCTTCAGACCCGGTGATAGCGAGTAATGCTCAAGCGGCAAAGCTCTTAGCGTCTACATCAGCAGCTGACAGTCTGAGTTCTGCATCGTGACAGTCCAAAGCCGCATCTCTTGAAATTCTTCACGGTACGAAAATCGAACAAAGCTGGAAAAGGTTCTTTGTAGCGAAACTGACGGGAACCACCTTCAGAACAAAAAACATAGATAGTTTGCAGACTGTAGGAGGTCGAGTCGACATTAAACATTTAGAGCTGCCGTCAAAATCTTCAGCGAATGCCCCCGACTGTTTGCATTGCGTGACAGCGCAACGTCGGCCGGAAAGCCTGCAGCCATATAAACGCAGCATTATGACGGACCACACATGTCGTTCTATCAGCTCAGCCTTCATAGCCCATATACTGCAAAGTGCGACGCGCGTAAAACGAGGTATCGTCCTAGATTGGACGGAACGAATAGCTCTCCCGCCACGACTTAAGCCTATATCTTACTTGCTCTTGTGTTCTCCTTTTATTTCAGTGAAGCTGTGCATACGACGATGCAGGCGATATACAGGCAGTGCCGGTCGAGTGTCTAGTCTGGTGACTGTTCCCACTGATCCATTCACTAGGCCAACTGTTCCATTTCTGTCTGAATGGGCGAAGTGCCAACACGGAAACACACAAAATGGCGGAACCGTACTTCCGATCGCGAATCTAATGGCAAATTCTAAATCAGAAAGAACGGATTCCTATTCGAGATTCCAAGTAACCATACGTCTAGCTCGCTTAGTTTCGCTGAGATATTCGCGTGTGACAGACAGACGGACAGACGGACAACGCGGACAATTACTATAGCTGGCCCTCACATTGTGGCAGGTTAGCTAATAAACTACGAAGCTAAAGTCGCTTACATTTTGCAGTAATGTATAGATTCTGTGATGCACTCAAGCTGACAGTTCATCAATAAACTTTTCTCTTTGAAGATGGGCTCCGGCGGAACTCTGCAAAACCCAGTCAAACGAAAACACTCGAGGTGTGAAACGTTTGTATATGATTTGTTGAAGAAGCAAGTCATGACTCAAGACAAAATTTAACCCTTTCCCGAGATGTTCGCCTAAATTTAACATTGCCAACTGTCGCCATAGGCATTAACAGACGGAGAAGTTTGCAAGACGAAAGAAAACATCATTTCGCTTATATTGCGGAGATAATTATTGAATTACTTCAGTATTCTCACTGACTGATTCACTGTTTATTGTCTTCATTCATAGACACTGACAAACGCAACAATGACAACGAATGTAGAGAGATAAGAAAGTGCTATCTACAGCAAGTTTTATACAGAGCCTGACTAGACTATGACGGTCAGTCAAGTCACTGCACGAACGCAGTGCATTACGGCGGCTATTCCAGTGGCGATGTGTCTGTGTGGCTATCTGCGTGTCTGTCACGTTGATGTAGTGTGCCCGAACGACTGAGTCGATCATCGTGTGATTTTCAACAGATTGTAGCCCAGTCATTCTGGTTTTCCCTCACCAAATAGGAACCCGATAGCTCGAGAAGATCCCCTCATTTAGGGCGTCAAACAGAAGAGACGTAGGTATGAATAGTACGAAAATACAACCAGTATGCTGATTGTTGACAAAAGCAGCCCTCTAGTAAATTACTGCAAGTAGGAAAATCCGGCCAATAAAGCTAGCGGGACACAATGTTTAGAATACGACATGCGCAAGCGTTCGGGCAGAATATCAGCCACAACTAAACTTCTTGTTTTACCATTGATGAGAGACTTACTAAGAGTTCTGGTGTGGAATGAGTAGCTACACGATCTCTGACGTCACTAGCTGCATCAAACAAATTCTGTGAGAAAGTGAGTAGGTAATTTTTGTGAACTAAGTGACGTAAAGTGGTTTCACTTCTCGGCGTGGCGTGCAATGGTCAAATGTCGTCCGTTCTTAACACCTGACAGTGACAGCATGTTATAGATATACCCTCAACCGTGCATGGCTTCTACTATACTCACTCTGATATACGTCAAGGCGGCGTTCTGAGTGATGTGTCGGTCTGTAGCGTGCGTTTGAGTAATTTCATCTGAGTAATGTCAGGTCAGCGAATTTCCTGTCTCGCGGACGGATACCAACACCGGCCACACACGACGACAACGCGATATCTTGTCGTTCGATATCAGATGACGTACGCTACTGGCAACTCGTAATATAATTTCATCAAAGCGGTTTAAATACACTTTTTTCGAAAATTTAAAATTGCGGATGGAGGCTTACTTAAATAAGTTAAGTCGCAATAGCTCAGCCGCGGATAGTGTGATTTCGCTGAGGTTTTGCAGGGTGACACGTATGAAGGTCTCGGATGACATGCAAGTGTAAAAATTGGAGCCGGAAGTTGAATTCAGCCACTTGAAGGCATTCCTTTGAACTTCGTTTTGCGGTCACATCGCCTGCGAAGTACACATCATCACCCTGACATCAAAGCACTTCTTTCATCTTCGCCGGCTTCGCCGCGCACTCGACGTCGATGCTCAGAGGCGACTTGTTTGCGCCTTAGTACTATCTAGTATAGACTACTGCAACTCTGCGCTTGCCGGTCTTCCCAACTCTGCCTTGGCGCCACTACAACGAGCATTGCACGCCACCGCACGGTTCGTACTGTACTTGCGGCCACGGGACCACGTCACAGCTGCAATGCAGATGTTCCACTGCCTGCCGCTGCTGATCCATCAACGTATTACGTACAAGTTGTACGTCTTGATGCACGGCGTCACATTCGGATACGCGCAAACTTACCTTCGACATGCTGCCGTACCACTCTGGAGTCTGGACACTTCCAGGGACAGCATCGGCGCTCAGCAGACACTGGACTGTATGACGTCACATACGCGTGCGTCGTCATCAGCTGGTTCCAAAGCGTTTTCAGTCTTTAGACCACAAGCCTGGAACCGACTTTCCACATCACTCCAGAACACATCTTGTGTGGCGACATTTAGAACAAAACGTTTACCGCTAGTTACCTGGCCTATTTCATTTACAGTCCGTACCTTTTTTTAACTCTCAACAAACCCATTTCGGTCGGCATCACAATTCTGGAAATATCTAAATTAATAATGTACAAATTCTTTTATGACTATCTAAAACCAAAATATGGAGATAATCAGATAAATGCAAATTGTTATTGGCGGACACTGACTCTTTATGTTGTCACATCGAGACAGAATATTTGTATGCTGACATTGCCGAAAACATTGACCTTTTTGATACCAGCAATTTTGAAACGACCCATCTTCTCTATTCACTCCAAAATCATTGCGTTCTAGGAAAGGTCTTATTTTGTTGTCGAGTGCCGCTGTCCATTCCACTTTTAGTCGTTTATAGAAATGTTCTAAATGATTGATTATCATCATAGTCGTTTATTAGTGCACAGTTGACAAAACGCAACTTTGCCATATATATATAAGCCTAGTCATGATCGCTTAGGGCAGGAAGAAGTCCATGGAGTACTTGTTGCTCGAAGCTCCAGAGGCTGCTAAACAGCGTGTCATCATAGTCCTCGACGAGCTGAGCTGCTGTTGGCCCGTAAGCCGGGTACAGATCAGCTCAGATTCCACGACGCACGACAGCTTCGATGCGATGTCGATCATCCGCCGTCGTGAAACACCACCAGGCGCTGGACGCGTAGATTGAATAATTAAGTGGGTCGTAGAACTGACAGACTCATTGCCTACGTCACACTGATTAGCATCAGCCGACAATGCCATGTCATTCGCTCAATTCTTTCTCTATTCTATGCTGTCGGCTCTTACTCACAATAACCTATTAGCAGTGTACACTGGGTCTCAAAAAATTCTTTTATTGCTCGAAAGAGTATAAAAGTTTTTCTCAAAATTATGTAATATCTTCCACCAAAATGCAACATGCAGCCGTTATGCCATGTTCTCACAAAATCATCGTAAAATTTTATTCTGCAGATTCTGCGTTGGAAAGAACTAACGCGAGAAAGTTTCTCGCAATCAGACGACGACGTCGTTTGAATGTGACGAGGTGGATGACGCACTCCACTGCCTGGAAGCATCAGCGTTTGTGTATTTGTTAAGCACTCACTGTCTACAGTTAAAATTCCGCTCTGAACGCAGAACACCCTGAGTGCCGGTGCAACGCGATAACCGGAAATAGAAATAAACCGTTGGCAGCCAATTTTGTTTGGACTTTGGAGTCTCGTGCGGGGCAGCTTCAAGTGGCAATGCATGATTGTGTCATTTCGTTGATGTTAAAAGTCGAAAACACATTTCCATTTGCGCCATACATGGCTGACCATTGCTGAGTTAATATTTTTTTACACAAATGAATGAAAGGAGCACAGCGGGTGGGATGAGACTAGAGCGGATATGCTAGAAGTTTACGTTAGAAAGTTCAATCACTGGGAAATACACCACGCAATACAGCAGCTTGCTGGACAGACATGTCTGTCTCTCATCCTGCTAACGAGCTTCCGTCAATACTTTGTGTTGCAATAAAGTATAGTATATCTATAATTTAATGATAACATTCTGGACTAATTGGCAACGCCAGCCTTCTCGTTCCACTTATCTTGTCTATAGATTTGTAGTGGTACAAGCCTAGACTAACACTGCACATTGCTACATATCACCAGTAATGAGTTGTCGTTATTTAGAAACTTCTACACTGATTCGTTGTTACCTATTACATTGCAGACACAACATAACCGGAACAGTGTTGGAAAGATGTAGAGAGTTTTGTTCATCTCAGCAGCGAATTTACATTGAATAAAGACTGTTGCAAAGCCACGTTATCCGCAGAATAGACTTGACAGCTGGAGCTATAGTGACTGCACATTGTTTGAAGAGATAGAAGCATTAGCATAGGCATACGACGAAAAATAGTCTAGACGTACCCAAGAGTCGACTGGTTGCTTCAACGACAAAACAGAAGGTCTAGGGTTTCACACGTGACGTCACAGTAGTCTAAGATGACGTCAGCAGTGTATGTACGACGTCACGCAATGAGTAAGTAACAAAACGACGTCAGTGACGTCGTGACGTCAGCAGTAAAGTCACGACGTCGTGTTTCAGTGTCACTTCTGTTAGTCGACTGTGGTGCGATGTTCCGTTGTGTGCTCTCAAATATTCCGCTACTCGCTGCACGCACCTCACTGTCATTACTTGCCGCCTGGCCGTGACTCTGCCCTCACAAACAATTCTCTGAAAAAACACTCTAAATTTCTGTTAAACTACAGCTAATTCTTGTCCAAATTTACTAACCGTATGACTTAACACCTATACTCCGAGCCCGCAGCCAGTTTTTCGTTAAATTTGAGGCCAAACAAGCAATATAATACAACAAGTTGATATTAAATATTCTATTACCAATTAGGAAACCTAAACTCCGGGCGCAAGCCAGAGAGCGGAGCTCATTAGAAGCGGCTGTTCCAAACCACACTGTTATTTCAGATTTCTAACACTAAAAAAGAAGAAGTTCACAAATTTCACATTATAGGCCTAGAACAATACATTCAATTTGTTTACTACTTACCTGTCGATTCTGCAGTGCACTAATTACTGTTGTGATACGACATTAACACACGCCCAATTATTCCTTCGTCACGATAAAAACAGAATCTATTTTTAGCCTGACCAATCACAGCGCTATAGTGTTTCGGCTGTTGCGGTCGTTTTTAGATACAAACAATTTGCTGTTTTGCCGGTTTCCGCTGATCGTCAGTTTTAGATCCAAAAAAGTTGGCTGTTTCGGCAGCATCTAACTCTGTCAATCTTGGCTAATTTTTAAATTGGAGACTAGCAAAAGACGTCAAATACCGACGACTAACGCGTGTCAAAATTTCAGCTTCAGAGGCCTTCGAATGAAAAAAAATTCGTTACCACTTCCGACACTTTCTAAACTACAGACTAGTCAGCAGCGGCAACGGCCAATTCAATACGCACACGCGCGCGATCTTACTATGGCCGCAGCCGGTCGGGCCTTCGGCCCGGAACCGGGCTGCGCCCGGTATTAATTAAATATTTTATTTATGACCTAATGTGCGACGTCAGTTAATGTAGCGATAAATGTAAATGATAAAATCTTAATTAAAAACTTGAGAAAAGAGAAAAATGCGGCTTGAAGAAACTGTTAAATGAATTTCTATCTAAAGATTGGTCTAGGAGTGGACTTGATAGCTTGTTAATATGAATTGCTGCAACTGGGAGTGCTGATTGATAAGATGGCAGGGGACGTACCGGGTCAGCAATAACGTCAGTCAGTCAACATCACAAAGGTAGAAGAACGAATTTGCAGTCAAGAAGATGCTTCCGGCACTCAGAAAAAATACACGGAAAATTGAGCAAATCACGGGATTGCAACAAGTTCTGTTGTAATATTGACTGACTTTCTCCAGACTAGCTTAGGTTTGGGGTGGGATGGTTGGGGTTGCATAGGGAGGGGAGGGGTGCGGACCTGACTGGGTGGGCTAGTTTCGTATAATTATTCGTCTGTGGCTGCTATAGAAGGGCCACGGCTCTTGGTCGGTGGTCTAATAAGCAAATCAGGTTTCAGCCAATTTTTGGTTTCTCATAATTTATTAAACTTTGCGTTCTTTTGTAAAGTAACTAGTAACGTAGTATCCTAAGTGAGAAAGAAGCTACTTAAGACGTGAAAATATCGCAACATCCGCCGAGCGCTGGAAGGCAGGCTAACTGGCCGACAGGACACATTAGGCTAATGTCAGGACAGTTCTCGGCGCATGCGCGTGCTTAAATGTGATCTCGACGTCAAACCAACCAATCAGCTGAGTCCCTGTGAGTCCTTCGTTCTTTCTTTACCGACTGGGTGACTGTGACACTATAGCAAGATTATATGTGCCGCAGTCAGCGCTGAGGCCGTTTTA
>Ga0126335_1002567_pt1 | contig 10949 bp, 4 predicted proteins | sample OlaspJWI45metaG_FD_108409 | JGI IMG/M metagenome (GOLD analysis project Ga0126335, IMG submission 108409) | Marine gutless worms symbiont microbial communities from Oahu, Hawaii - Olavius sp. 1 OAHU.JWI-45 metaG | ecosystem: Host-associated > Annelida > Digestive system > Unclassified | place... | reverse complement strand
TGGTGTCCAGTCAACTCGTCTTCAAGGCAAACCTAACACTGAACTCTTACCCCAAACCTAACCCTATCCCCACTCTGACATGTTGTAAGGGATATACCTCAAGTCAATGGAGAATGGCAAATCTCAGATCTCTGGAGCTTCGAAACCCCTGAATCGACCGAGTTAAAATTTAGCATGATTAATTACATCTGACAGAGGACCTCACACATCAAAATAGGTTTACGCCGCTTACAGGGTGTCGGCGGGACACTGTGGTGAAAATTCTAAAGTCGAGTATACCTTTGTAGTTCCTCAAGCACCTCTACAGAGAAGGCCGCAATAAAAAAAACACAGGCATGGATCGCGAAAGCTGAATGAAGATGACATCCGATTACGAAGATATTATAGGATGAAACGAAAAACCTAGAGAAAACAGGAGCAGCACCATAGTCTAGACCTATCTTGTCATTCGTTTGGTTTGTCTGACAAAATGTTTGGTTTGCGGTTATTCGTAGCATATAGCCTCAACTTCAGCTGGAAACGCCACAGTTTTTGGTCGATTAATTTTTGTTTGTTTTTTTGGTTTCAATAAAACATCGTTCGTAAAAGCGTCGTTGTGACCTTATGTTAGGCCTACTCAAAATTAGACTATACAATGATCTAAGCCTAGCATTCGATAAACTTTGGATGAATGAATGAATGAATGAACGAATGAATGAATAAATAAATGAATTATAAAGATGTCTTAGACTCGATTCCTTTTTACAAAAATTTTATTAGCCCAGGTCATATGACAGATATAGAGGTTCGATAAATATCGCAGAACTCGGCTATATACACGTATAGTCTAAACTATGTCTGACTAGTTCAAAAATGGGCCTATTATCTCAACAACCTTCAGTCTGCTGTAACGACACTTCACTATAGTCAGATTTTCCTTCTATCAACGTCAAGTATGTAGCGGTTTTATCATTTCAACGAATGCGATGGCTTTACACTGACATCGTTATGGCAGAACTGTTTTCAGATCTTGACCGCGCTTCAGGATTATCTGATCTGAAAGAAGTGCTAACGAGGTTCCGAGAACAGATTAGTCATGATTTGATAAAGCAGTGGCTAAGCAAAATTTCTTTGGTGATTCGAGCTAAAGGGGAACTCACCGAACATTTTTGGTCTAAAGCAGTGTTCTACCGTCTATTGCAAACAGCTGTTTAACATACTTTATGTCAACATTAGGACTATATGCTGAATTACGTCATTTTTACATACTTGTTTGCAGCTTTCTCTTGTGGTACACATGACTTTACAATTTTCGAACACTCCAGTAAATTTGCTGCACTGTCATATTTTCAGAATGCTTTTACTTTTAAAATATAAGCAAACTATGACATTACGACGTAGGCCGGATTTTTTTCGACCGCTGTGTAATGTGATTGTACAATGTAATATGTGATCTATCATCGCACGGGTCGCACTTTACACAGTCCACATCGTAGCATGTGTTATGTGAGCTACTAATGAAGCAGACGGTCTAGGTGTGAGAACACCGGGCTCTCATATAGGTGTGTCGACGGCTTGACCGCCGCCATGTTGGATGAAGTCGATGACGTCACTTCCGGCCTGGCGTCGACGAATAGGTCGGGCGTTGTCTTTAGCGCTGAAGTCGGACCGGAACCAGCATGACGGCAGTAGATGGTCGCAGCGGCGTTCTCGTCTGCCCCTTGTAGCGTCTGCCACATTAAGTTTGTCCGATGGATCACGTCCTGTTGCTGTGGGGGCCATTCCGTGGCCGCCGCGCAGTCGCAGTACGCCCCGACGCCGCCAAGCACGCGTTTACCGGAACCGGAAGTGGCAGTGGAAGTCACGTGACAACCGTACTGTACGTCGTCGTAGTCAGCTGGCGCGTTATGGCGCCTCGCGCTTCCCGATCTTCGCTTCCTAGGAATTACCATCATAAACATCGACTCGCTAAAGCTTCGGGAAATGGAATCCGATGTACATTCCAGTTTATCTGCGGAAAACATCAGTTAACCGATAAAATAAGATAGTGGATTGCAGCCCGGCAATCACGTGACCATGCTGGTGTTACTGGGCCTCGTGATTGGCCTGTTGTTGTAATCACGTGACGTGACACTTGCCATTTGTTGACACTGCTTGATCGAGAGAATCGGCTCATCTCATAGCACTAAGCATTGCGAAAAGGAGTACGGATTCGGGTTAGGTTTAAGCATAAGGTTAGAATAAGGGTTACTCTTTGGGTTTGTGTTAGGTTTTGATTTTGGTTAACGGCTACAGACTGCCAGGATATTAATTTCGCGATCTTTGGCCACCGGCTGCCGGGATGAGATACGTGTAGTCAAAATATGCGATACACGACGAGTTACATAGGATTTCACAGAAGACCTGCGCTGATAGGAACCCTCACTGAACATAAAACAAGAAACAAACATAAAGAGAAATTAAGCCAAGTAAATTCACCAAAAACAATAAAGCAATTTAACATAGAACTTGGACTGGTTAACGTGTAAAAACAGCAACAGAACAACATCGCTCTGAATTAACAAGCCACTTATGGACAGTGACGCTCAGCTGGCTTAAGTGGGCCAGGGTGGCATAGTTTTTGGTCTATTATCAGAGTTCGTCAGCATGGTCTTTGCCTGCAATATTACAAGTCACTGTGTCCAGCCCAGTCCAGCGATTAAGATCTCCCACACAGAGACGCCCAAAGGTCCACTCGACATCTACATACACGACAAGCTTAGCTAAACTGTAGCCACATGCGCAAAAATGAATAATACTTAGGCATGTATGATTGGTATTGTTACTTATGATGCTTCTGTGTAATTTTATTTTTGTAGTTTCAATATATTTTTGTCCTCACAAGCATGGCGAAAAGAGCGGTTTATTACCATCTGAGCAGGCAGACGGCGACACCAAGCATTGATGCTCCAATAAGAAGACCAAACACGACTCCCATACTCACAACTATAACAACGCCTACAGACATACAGACAGTTGTCATCAGCAGCGCTGTATTCTTTACTTCATCCCTCTGACTGATTTCTCTCATCTTTAACATAACTCTACAGCAGCACTGTTCGAAAGCCTTAATGTTCTTAGACTTTTCTGTAAGCTGTATTTTAAGCCTTGTTCATGTCGACGCGACGTGACGCGACTGAACTAAACTGAACTGAACTGAACTGAACTACACGGTGGTCCATAAAACGTGGCAGTCTACATTTGTGTGTTCAGTTCAGTTCAGTCGCGTCGCTTCGACATGAACACAGATTTGTGAGCTCGCGCAAAATCCAAGCATCCTCGTCTATCCCCATATTCGCGTATACCTTTCTAGTTCGTCGAGCGCCTCTACAGAGAAGAGCGCCCACACTAAACTGCCACATCGTTCGATCAAGTGTTTGAGGGCAACTGAGGGACGTTGCTTGTTGATTAACCGCGATGCGGCGTGTTATTGTTGGAGGCGTCGTCGGTTTATAACGATGAATGAATGTCTGCGTCACGACCTAGAAAGTTTATTTTTTGCAAGCAAGTTACATCTTTCTAAAGTGCAGGTCGACTACGAATATCAAAGTCATCGGGTCAAGGTCAAGGTCACGGCAGTAATAAATAATGCATTTGATTAAAATACAATCTTGTTTCTTACTTTTTAATTTTTTATTGCATAATATGATCAGTGGCCATCTCCCGCTTTTCATATCGACGCGCTGCTCCTGTTGGATCTAGCCCATCACGCATGTAGGCGAGCTGATACGCACAAGGTGCCATCTTGAAGCGCCAGCTGCTGCTGCTGCTGCCGGTGGTCGTTCATATCGCATGAGTCTTCGTTTGTCAGCCGACTCAGTTGCAACCGGACGAGCGTCGTCGAATTTCAATAGGATATGCTGCGTGCGGGCACCAGATGCGGGTACGATCCATCGATCACGTGACACGTGACGTCATAAGCAGGTGCGAGTCAGATAGAGCTCCACTACAGTCACGTATTTGCGTTGCGCGCAACACGTCGCAAAGTGTAGAGATTTTGACACACAGAAAAGAATTTAAACAAACGCGACTAAATCTGTTGTGTGCCCGACAATTAAACCATTTTTTTCGTTTACTTTAGCAAATATAAACGAAGCCACGATTGTTTTCCATTTTCAATCATATGTTAATAGGATTTTAGCTATCGTTATGTTAATTCTTCTATAAAGATATCTTGCAAAAGCTGGGCTTACCATATGGAGAAGTCCATCCTTGTGGTAATATGGCTGTCCACATTTCATCTTCAAGTGGCTCTCCTAAGTAAAACATAGTAACGCATTTAACATTATACTATATTATTACATGACATAAGAAAAGTTTTTCATTCGTATTTTAGTATTGTGTGTATTTCTGTGCCGACTTTTGGTTTAATGGAAACGATGAACAATAATATGCAAAAGTGGCCAATAAGAATATAGTAACACTTTGGGTTTGCAAGAATCTTGAGATATTTGCATCACCTACTATCAGTTTTTGTAACATTTATGAAGGTCGCCAGAGTCTCCGAGAGGTTTCCATGACCACTACCGGTGCTATATAAGAATGCGCATTGGGCAAAATTGATGTGGCGTTTGTGATCTCAGCGCTGAGCAGTTTCAGCTGTGACTTGAGACTGTCACGTTCGACTCCTGCTTTTAAAAGACATCTTACGGTTTTATGCTTGTGCGAGCATATAAAACTGCACTGTGAGATAGCTGTGTAGGCCTGGTGACTAATTTACTGCGTCCTCGATCTTATTGTGTGGGGCTGCATTACAAATGTATCTTTGGCATTTGTCTTTTGTCACCGTATAGGAAAAGGTAATGATAACTTGGGGCCGCTGACATTTCGCGGTTTCACGACACTGTACTCCTATACTGTCATCATCACTGACACTAGTAGTGGTGGTGTTCGTTCTATAGCGAATCATTCATTTATCAGTTTCACTGCTGTATCTCATTCTGCTGCTGCTGCTGACATCAATAATTGACGTCACTAAGTCAGCTTTGGCGTCATTTCTACACCGAGACGTGCTCGCCTGCAGTTTCACTATAGGCCGCAGAATTACTGAACAGGCTCGATATCAATTCATCCGCCATCTTACGTTATCATTTTATCAACGACCCACCCTATTGTATAGCGTTAATAGCGAGGTTAGCATAAACTCGGGCTGAATCAAAGTAAAAAAAAATCACGTCATGATGTCAATAGTCTATTCATGCTAACGTGCTTCAATTTTAATAAGTCATCTTTATTTCACCAATAACGATAAAAAATTTTTCAACTTGTAAATTTAGCAACTGTATGTGCATGCACTAGGCCCCTATATCTTGTTGTTCTTTTCTGCTTGTTATCCTGAGGATTTACTGCGATTTTATTTGAACAAATAAACGAAACGAAACGGCAAGGTATTGTCCCTGATGGGACGAAACGATAATAATTAGCCAGCAACATAGTGCACACCCAAAATGGCGAAAATGTAACATACTTTCAATCTAATGGCAGATTTCGAAGTAAAAATCCCGATTTCCTATTCACATTTAATTCATGTAGTAGCTATAGTCCTATAGTATATCTCGCTTAGTTGCGGAGTTATTCGTGTGTGACACACAGACGGACAGACGGACGTACGGACAACGCGGACCGTTACTATACGTGACTACTTTTTAAATTTTAGTGCACTTTACAAATATATTTACTCACTTATAGGCGGTGGGCCAGTTAATAAGTAGAGAAAGTGTTGGCTATACATACCGTCGGCGACGGCAGCTCCGGTACAGTTTCCCAGAGTTCCAATCCACTGATCAGAGATGCACTCAAGTGACCACCTCATGTAGCCGTCGTGCTGACCGCGATCACATTCCACCACTGCCTTTCGACCGTCCACAGAGATGTCCACTTTGGCACCAGGTATGCTCGGCAGTTCAGCGTGACTGCAGCCTATCACTGCACAGACGCACGAAACGTTCTAATAGAATTAATTCTACTGGTAGGCCTACGTCAGTACTACAGTAATAGAGTATATTAATTCGCGTGTCTCTCCGCTGTCCGTCCGTCATTACTTTGCTTACAGGCAGCCTGGTTGGCCAAATTCGTCAGCCAGCCGGTGGGCCAGCCGCCTATGGCGCGCTGCAGAGTGGCGACGCCTGGTAAAGGCAGTTTGAAACGCACTGTCGTTTTTGTCTACCGTAACCCTGTTCTTGCGTTTAATGCCAGTGATAGGCCAGCGGTTTACCCAAGCCGGCTTGTAAATAAACGCCAATCTTGAATTACCTGTACGCGCTTTTTCTTCAGCTTAATTAACTCAATCTGATAGAAGCAGCCTGTCAGGCACACCAGCTGCCATGGTTTCAGTCACTAATTAACCGTACATGTTTTCACTTTGAAGCCAGTTGACAGCGACTCTTGAATTTCTGTTCTGCTTTTACTCTCTGCTGATGTTTTCGTAACTGCATATATCTTTTGGTCTGTGCAGCCGGTGCGTCTGGGGGGCTTGCCGTTGATTTTTTACTTATCATTTGTATTACGAATAAAAACTGGCCATTTATTTTTATTAATCATTATCATTTTTTTCTTTGTGTTGTCTTCACGTTAACGAACAGCAGCATTTGAAACGCTGCGAATACGTACGTAGAGAATGCACGTGAAGGTTACACGCGTATTTGACAAAATCAGAGTCGATAACAAAGGAAAGGAAAGTCTGGCTATATTAACGTGCCCTTAAAAGCCGACTACATGAGACATGAGTCAAGCTTAATCTACCGCACAGAACCGTTCAGATACAGACAAATCCTCAATAGCTGCCTGAGAATTTAATCTCATAGCATGCCCGTCAAACCCAGCCAAACTGAGCCAAACCACTTGCCCGGACACAGGACTGAACCTGGGCCGCGCAAGTGGCTAGCCGGCTGGGCTAGCAGGTACAGCCCAGTGACTTAACAACTGAGCTAACTAGGCAACCCAGATAGATAACAAAGTGAAATAATTTTTGAGGCACAGTATATTTTTCTCCGTCACCTTCGTAGTGAATGAGAAAGTGAGCGGCGTTGGCGGCAGCATCGGACCCCACGTTGATTACACTGGCTGCCATGGTGATCTCGACCGTACTACCGTCCGATACATAAGCATGTCTGACCCGGCGTGACCCGCTACAGACATTGGTCTCTCGGCCAGTGCTTAGGTCGCGCACCACGGCCAGACGACGGCAGAACGTCGACGACGACGAACCGGAACCGGAAACGCTTTGTAGGTCACGCGACGATGACGTCATCGAGGTGAAGTCGTAGAGGGTTAGGTTAATGCGTCGTCCGGCGGCCGTCTCTATCAGCCACCTGAAATAGCCCAAAACTAGCACTCAAACGCATGTACTGTTGATTGGAAAAGCAAAATAGTTCCCGCGGCCCACTCGGTAGCGCTGATCTCCGTTTAATTAGCTCTCAGCCAGATACCAGCAAGTACTACAAGACCACGGACGCTGGGCTAGTACAGCACGTGCTGCGTTCTAGTCCTTGGGCCAGTAACAAATAATGCTGTTTGGTGACAGAGGCACATAAATGTAAATAACTTGCCCAAAGTTACTACGCATCGTTGCCCAGCCCAGCCCAGCCAAGAGTCAAACTTGCGACCAGTGAATCGCAAGCCCGTCGCCCTACGGACTGCACTACGCCGCCATTTGTTAATAGCCACCTGCACGTACCGGGTGGTAATGTTTTCAGTCACTTCTGTCTGTGTGCCTGACTGCCAGCGTTCGTACTGTAACTTCGAAATACATTAACCTATAAACTTCATTTTCGTTCATTGGCACATCTTCAAAGCGTTTGGTCAAGTGCGCGTCTCAAAGTCATGGGTAGCTGCTAATCTGTTTGGCTCCACAGCATTACAAATATTATTCAAAGTTTACAGCACTCACACAGACAATTTTTAACTACGTCCTAAGAGATAAGTTGATGTTTCTCTGAGATATTGAAAACCAGTGCTAGAAAGAGACATTGTCGCGAAAACAATATCGTTGCGGATGACGAACGAGCAGAAATGACATGTATTATTTACTTGCAGCTGGCGGCGGCGCTGTTAGCCGAGCTGAAACGTGATGTCAGAGTGTTGGGCTGAATGCTTGCTAGATAGCCGCTCGAGGACGTCAACTTGGTGTGGCGTAACGATGAACAAGGCAGCTCGTCGCTGGCTTCCACTGTCAGTCAACGGCACGCAAATCAATCAATCAATCAATCACGAAAATGCTGTGATCTAATCAATGGTCCCACATCGAACGAAAGCAGCGACGGACTGGTAGCCTGCAGCCCGGTATGGAAAGGAAGGGGACAAATTGGCAGCCAGATATTTTGTTGTAGGCCTACTGTTTTCTATGTAATTTGTGTATTGTGTATTTGAGCCGTTTTACTTATTAAACAACACTAACTCCATACACATAAACTAATGTAGTTACAGTTGTGAAGGGGCAGTGTGAACTCTATCTAACGCAAGATGTCCCCCATTGTCTGATGCATTTGGCCTGCTTAAAACACTCGTTACATCGGCCCAGTTATAGAGAAACTGTTTCATGTAAAGTTGCACCCACTTTTTATTGTTTTTTTGCTCAGATAGCACGAGTGGCCTTAAGGACAAAATGGGCTTCTTGCTCTCCTGTTACTGGCTTTTTAAGTTGATTGGTACCAAGTTGTTCGACCGTTAGGTGAAAACGAAGAAACCAAAATGTACTGACATCATCGAACGCCACAGCAGCATCAGCATCATCATCATCATCAGCAGCAGCAGCAGCAGCAACGCTATCACTGAATTAGATGAGAAACTACGAAGATGAGTATGGGGACGGCACGGCGAGGCGCGAGAAATGATGACGGCTGATAGAGTAATAAGGTATCAGTCGGGCTAATTATTAATACTCGCCGGCTCGATCGACCACCACTCTCCACACGTCGTCAGCCGTCTGATCGGAAGATAGAGAAGCATGCAAGCCCTTGGTTGCTGCATCAGCAGTGGCTCCAGGGTTTGGCGAGTAACGGTAAAAAGTATAACAAAATAGCGAATAATTTTTTACGTACGTTTTTTTAAATCGATAAGCATTCTGTTATTAAACGTTTAAGGTGTGGTGGAAATTACTACGTACAGGTTTTGCTGAAAATTTAATTTGCTTCCCAACAATAAAAGAATGTTCAAGATCGAATTTAAAGCCAAAATAAAAGTGGCACTTTTTCATGGCTCACGGTGTACAAGCCATATACAGTCGTTGAAAACAGCAAATATGAAAATTCTGAGATTATATTACATTAGAGTTATTTAGAGTGGCCTAAAGTACAAATACTGCTAAACCACTACTATACACGGTGTGCAGTACTAGAAACCGAAAAACAGTTGGAAAGGAAATGATCGGGAAAAGAGATGAGTTTTGAGGTGGTTTCGAAAAACAGACAGCGTTGAAGCTGAGGTGACGTCCGGCGGCAGACTGTTCCAGAGGCGGCATCCGGCTACCGGAAATGCACGATCACCAACAGTGGACAGCCGTGTACGTCGGATCACTAGCTGTGAGGATGACGACGACCGGAGACGGCGACGGTTGGAAACGGCCTGAGATAGTGCGGTATAACGAACCGCACACGTCCGTGGGTATACAGTTAATACACGTGTCGAGTGTTTTTCAATTTTGCAGCAACAGGATAGGAAGACATCTTAGAGTGCATTCACACGCTAGACGACATCGGACGACAGCGTCTCCGTCAATTGCAAATGATATGTAACTAGTTCAGCACAATGGTGCAAGATGATTTGTTGGATGCTGTTCTAGCTGCGGCGACATTTGTCGAGATTTTTAGCAGCGATAGCGATACAGAAGACATCGCGAAAGAACGGCATGCCCCTAGACGGCGCCGTCAACGGCCGCGGCGATACTGGGTGCACGATGTGAACCTTCGACGAAAAGTATGGACCTATTAAAATTGCCTTTGTTTTAGTATAATAATTATATTGAGCTACGGATATTGTGGGCGTGATCATTATAAACCAATATCTATATATATTTTGTCACGGGTGTATACAATGTTGTTTTTGTTGTCCAGCTTTCGGTGAATATCACCGCCTCGTGCAAGAGTTTCGACTTGATGGCGATCGATGAATATTCATGAGGCAATCGACGGACGACGTCGTCCAGTGTGTGAATGCACTCAGTCCCCAATGGTAGACTAAACCGACGCCACTGCACTCACCCGGTATACAGCGATATCCGGCTTCGAAGTATGACGTGAGATCTTGTGGACACGGCCGAATGCCTCGTAGCGAGAAGTCTGCTACTGTGATGGTACATCGAGGTCTCCCAGAACAGAGAGAGTCAGCAAATGACAGCACGTCCACCGCACAACCGATTGCTCCGTAGTCCTTGTTCACACATCTGGATCAACAACAATTCCCTTGTAATCGAACGCACACCACCCACGTGCTTTGCTTCCGCAGCCTCGACTCCATAAAAATTCACGAACATTACCGCTGACATGACCTTGGTCGGGAAACGCTTTGACCTTGACAGACGAACATGACCTGTTTATTCTAAAGATGTACCGGCATACCAAAGTAAATAAATTAGTTATTGTGCAAATAATTAATTAATCAATTGTATCATCAAATTAACTCATCAAATTATTAATTACTATACGGTACGCTTTACGTTTTAACGTTTCATTTTTAATTTTATACAGAGGCGGATTTAGGCATGTTCAGCATGTTCGGCCGAACAGGGGCCCCCACAAAAAGGCGGCCCCCACATAAGGACAAAAAACATATAAGTATTACTCCAATACTCCCTCACTCGCTTACAGTTTGCTTCAGAAAGGCTGACCTCAAACTGCCAGTCAGCTGCTGCTGCAATAGTAATGCGCACTGCAGTACGGGTCCTCAACAAAATGTCGATGATGACTGCTGTGCGTGTCGGGTGAAGGCAGTCCGGG
>Ga0126335_1002566_pt1 | contig 10950 bp, 9 predicted proteins | sample OlaspJWI45metaG_FD_108409 | JGI IMG/M metagenome (GOLD analysis project Ga0126335, IMG submission 108409) | Marine gutless worms symbiont microbial communities from Oahu, Hawaii - Olavius sp. 1 OAHU.JWI-45 metaG | ecosystem: Host-associated > Annelida > Digestive system > Unclassified | place... | reverse complement strand
TGAACTGTTCCGTGAACTGTTCCGTGGTGTGTCAAATCAAGGAAAAAGTACCGACTCTTAAAAGAAAACAGTAATTAAGAAATGACTGATTATTAAGCCTACAAACTACGCTGTTTGTTACACTAGCTCTAGTAGAATGATACCCTTACTTCCCAATCCTAGGCCAGTACATGTCCAAGGTTACTAGGCAGCGGTACTCGGACGAGAGTCGAGCCCGTGCGCTAATGAGCACAGTTTGGACGTTCTGTGGAGTGATCCAGCGATGATATAGTGGTTGAAAGAAAAACACAATTACACAATCAAAAGAGCCTATAACCGTTCGATACAGTGCTAGTTGCATGGAAACAGTGACAGCCACAACGCATATATGATACGACGTTATCAACCTCAACCAAATGTTTGATAAGTGGTATCAGCTACAAGCAGCCGTCCAGTCGCCAGACTCAACCAGCATCAGTCCGTGACCATGTCCATATCAGCCACTCACAGTCCCACGAAACACTATCAACTGATAGGCTAAGTGTCGCCAGCAAGTGTTTGCTATATCAAATTCACAGTATTAGTCACCAATAATTGGTCTGAAACAAAACAGTTAAAGGTGGAACAGTGAGGGGTGCCTTCAGCTCTCTCTTTCTCCTTTCCTCCAGTCTCCATTCTACACCCTCCTTCCCCTCCCATTCCCTTAGAGTAGGCCCCATTAGTCCAGCTGTATGTCTGTCTGCGGAGTACTGTAAGCTCCTGCAGTTGGGCGTGGGGCGGAGACCGGCAGAAAATGCATTTTTGCATGCGCTTTTCTGCTCAAAAAACGCATCCGACAGCAGTAATTTCGCACAAAGAATCTTCCAACATCAAAGTACCTTATTAACGGAAAGCATACTCGATATCTTGAACCGTTTAGGTGTTGTACGGGCGGGCCCACAAGTGTGACGGACAGACGGAATTATTGCGATAACGACGCGCGTTAATAAAATTCAATACTACTCAGCACACGATGCTGTTAGCGGTAGGGTTCTTGAGAACAGTGGCAGTATTTCACTGAAAACATCAATTGTTCCCAGCAGTCTACTGTAAACAGTTACCAGATAGCCTACTATCTATATATGCAAGGCACTGTCAGAGATTAGCAACGTTTAGTAAACATGGCGTAACATAGGCGGCCCCCGGGTCGTAGCAGATGCCGCGTTAAGACTGTCGATACCTCTGTCTGTCTGTCCGTCATGTATGTTGTGTTTATGTGTGGGCTGACTTCAAACATGTTGAGCTGAGTTGTAACAGATACGCAAACAACCGGTCTGCGTTAGTTTACGAGCAGTGTACGGGGAGGGGGGAGGCGGCTGACCTGACCGGAAACACTCCGGAGGAAACACTCTAGTGCGCCTGACTGCTTTCACACACGGGCCATTCATCAATGCTTACACTGCTGAAAATACGGGATATCATAATCTTATAAGCTTTGTTAACAAAAAACGTTCAGAGCACAAAGGGGTCGTCAGCAGAGCTCAAGCTGCAAACGCCATCGACTTGTCGGGAAGGGGTCCGCTCACCCGTCCTCTGACTTCCCTGGCCGCCAACCTCAACAACCTGTCACAGTCTACAGCACGACAGGTTTCAAGTTCCTCGCTACTCTCGGTTCGCAGAGAAATGATGTGAACAAAACGCCACATCCGTCAGTTGCTATCGGCAAAACCTATACTTGCTGCTGTAAAGCTAATGTGTACGCCTACCATATAGCCTACAAGCAACAGAGAACTAGTTCACTTCTCACATATGAAAATATAGTAACACATTATAATTTACGACTCGCCGTTATATTCATATATTTAATTGGGACGCATAAAACGCTGAGTGTGCAGGGCAATGACGGAGAGGCTGACAACCGATGACTGACAGACAGATGACAGAGGTCATACACTAAGGTCATATACGATAGCCAGTATAGTAGCAGAGCCGTTCAATGTTCAAAGCGGCTTTGGTCATTCACAATGACAACAACAGACACAGTTCAGCCGAATCATTTAACAGACAGTCAAATCAGAGTGGACTACTAATGTCCGCCTTTATGACATGCTGATGTACCGACAATTCGCCACACAAGGCACCCTATTTACAATACAATCATTCTCCTCTCTCACTATATACTCTTTCTGAGGGTAAACAGTTGATTTATCTAACTTACACAGTACGCACCGGACATTTGCAGACAAGACTCAATGCTGCACAATTGTATTTCTAAGTTACTAGGCCAAATGAATAACTTTTCGTATCCTGAAATAATCAGAGCGCATGCTCAAAATAAACCGCTTTCTATTATGATAATTTTTGGCATGCAGATGCAAATAGCCAAATAAATGTCAAGTCATCTCTATGGTTCGCATTCTGTAAGTAAATCAAACACTAACCAACAGAAACATTATTCTGCACAAGACAAGAGCATCAGTAGACAGCGAGCGAAGTAACTGCAGAAATCATCAGCTTACAAGCACCTAACATCACTACGACATACCAAGCTGAGTTGTCCGCTGACGGGTGCAATTCTGGGTGGCGACAGAACGGACTCAGTATCAGCGTCAATGGTCCACTCATCCAGCAAGTCATCGCGGCACTGGGACAGAGCACCGCGGTAGCGAGTAGAACGGTCGAGTGTGTGCTCACTCAGAGTCCGTGACAGCGTCGACACACGAGCAGACTGATGCTGTTGCATTGGTGACCAGGCTGACCGTCGCCGACCTTCTTCTACGTTGACGACAGCAGGCACGTCATCAGACGCCGATGTCGGCAGTGGACGTCGTCTGGCCGTACCGTCGTCAACTGACAGTTTACGTCTGCTGTAGCGCAACACATCAGCGCGCACCACCGGCCGCTCACGCGCCTGTACGCACAGACATCGGACATTCTCAACTCATTCGTCAAAATACTCAACACTTGCAATCAAGTACAAATGCACAAAATATATTTCATTTTCTTAACTGTATTGCCAACTTATTATTCGGTATAATCTTCTCGAAATATTCAAGAAATTTTCAAGTTTTCATACAGTTGTAACAATCGTCTCCGTTTCCAAGGTCTTGAGCCGGCAGTGAACAAACACTCAGTGTTATGGACGCTAGACGACACCTCTTCCACAACCTTCCCGGATTTAACGCTGGTACTCATTTTGCGTAGCCCAGAGGGATGACCAGGCTGAGTTGGCCTGAGTGGCTCATTAAACACCAAGATGGCGCGTACACGACTCGAACGCGCGAACGTTACCCATCCCAGTACTATACCTAGGTCCGGTGTACAGAGTAACTAAATCGATCAAGACCAATGCGCTATACAAACCACCACTATGAGATAATTTCATTATAAGATTCCTTAAGCGGACCACCCGCGTTTTACTGCCGTGACCTTGACCTTGACCCGATGACCTTGATATACGCACCTCACCTGCACTATTGGAAGCCGTACCCTCGCATCAAAAACGAACTTTTCGAGGTCAAAGATTTCATGTTGTGGTATGACAGACAGAAGCCCTAAAACTACGCACGACGCTGTTAAGCAGGTATATCTGACCTGGCCATGATGTGAGGTCCACAGACCACCCCTGTGATCCACGCCCACATGCCCAGTAGGGTGGGCAGCAGCAGTAGTAGTTCGGTAATGATTGTAGTAGTGTATGACGTCATCAGCTGACGTCACGTAGTGCAGTGGCGGCACGTGGTGGTAGTCGTGCATACACACAGTCTCAGTCGCCATCTTTGACCTAGCACAGTGCCGTCAGCTGCAAACACAGTCAAACCACACACGATGCTCACCAGCGTCGACTCATCTATCAAACGACTTAGTAAATAACTGCTACAAGCTGCCGCACCCGACAAGTGGCCAAAGTAACTTGACGAAGGCCGCATCGAATCTGTCGGGGCATCAGGTCTCCGTCTAATACAATATTCCTGGGTCCCCAGAAGTCTCCGCGCCAAAGGGACCTCGATCCGTTCAGCCGTGTTTGCCAGATAAACTGACAGATGCCAGCAATCATCGATCGCAATAGTCCGCATCTGATGCATTCGATGCGGCCCAATAATACAATGCCAAACCGACTTGAAGAACATCAGATGGGCCCTGCAGACTGTGTGAGGTCAGGGAAGACTTAGACGCTATGAGACAGGTACAGACCAGTTGCCTGTTGTCCTCTTACTGTGACGGGTCATACACTCAGGTTTAGAGGAGCTTGAATTTGTAACGAGTGCACGCCGGCTACAGAATAACAGATGAGCCACCACCCGACCCGTGTGTGCGCTAAAGGTCGTTGTTGTCCACCCAAGCGGCCGAACAACTCGGCCATCGTCCTTCTTTTCAGTCGGGCAAAGACACACATACACGCACAGAGAGATAGACAGACAGACAGACAGACAGTGAGGGAGGCGGACAGGCGTACATGCTGACATCACAGCACATGTCAAGTGTCCATCCGTGCAGCTCTCGACATACTGCTAAGTAAACAGTCTAGTCAGCCACCTTGTCCGCTCGACCTATCCTATAGCATTACACTGCCAGTACCAATACACAGCGTGTTATGCCGTGTGTCAGTCCGTCCGCTGTCCACCCGTCAGTCACATGGGTGATCCACGCCGTATCACAACGGTTCAAGAGAGAACCCGCTGTATAAATCTTTATATTAGTCTTACAGCCTATACACTACATACAGTGCCACCTAGTGAATGCAGTTAAAACGTACTGCCAGCCCAAGCAGCGTCCGTCCTGCCTTTACCGTTGACGACTCGATACAACACGAGCCAACAGTGTTTAGCTACCAGCAAAACCGATTAGCATTCCGGTAGACAGCGGAGACGACGTCGAAAAGAAGAACAAGTCAACGACCGCAACCTGCACGGTGTCGAGTACGACACTCACTCGCGCATCATCGTGGCACCACAACTGAAATTTAACGCCTAAAATTACAGCGACTAACACTGTAATAAGTAAATTTTAGGCCGCATCGAAATTCCTGCAAAAACGGCTGAACGGATCGACGTCCTGTTAACAACAGCGACCCTTGGCGGATCAAACGTTGTATTAGATGGGGATCGCGATCCCACAAAGAGGGGAAAAGGGGATTCGATTAGATGCGGCCGTCGCCAAATTACTTTGGCCACATGTGATTATCCGTTAATATGGTCACCTCAACGAGCATCATCATCACCAGCGTCAGCAGCAGCAGCAGCAGCTATTATCAACTCCTATCGTCTGTCGCTGTGCTTATCTCTGTCCGCCCGCCTGTCTGTCTGTGTGGGTCTGCATCATAGCAGACATCACTCGCTGATAGCACACAAGTCTGCCGCCGGTTCGTCTTATGCTCCACTGTATGATACTGGTGACTATGAATAAACGTTAGATACCATAGAAAACAATGTGTCGTTTCCGATAGGACAGAACCGTAGCTGGCCCGCCGCGGGAGACGCCCAAAATGGCGGAACTGTACGTCCGAGGGCAGATTTTGAATCAGGAACCCCGATTTTCTATTCGCATTTAACAGTGCTCAGTTTCGGAGATATTCGCATGCGTCACATACAGACTTTACAGAGTTCGTCAGAAGGTCTCTGCATGCAAGATAACAAGTGTGTATATCACCATCATCATCATCATCATCATCATCATTGTCGTTTATTGGGTTCTTGCAGCCAAAAAGCTGGATTAGCAGTACAATATAAAACAAACAAGCAATCATAAAACATATACATATAAGCCTACAAAGCTACAAATAGAGTTACTGATAATTAGAAAGTCCAGAGCAAATAAAAGAATTTTTCATATGACCAGAGGTTACAATTTCCGGCACCCCGGTTAACAGACAGACTCTCAGAGACGCCCAGCGATCCACTCTACAGGATTAGTTCAACTGAGCTGTAGTCAGCTGAGCTACAAGTAAACACGCCGGATGAATCGTCTAATCAGTATGCAAGACAGCCGGTCAGTTGTCAAACCAAAGTGACAGCAACCGGCCACAATGCAGTATTCACGCAGCGTTAACGAGCGACGTCACAACGTCACACTCTGGGCGTCAAGTCACGTCGAACTCTCAGTCAAGCGTCATATTACACACGTCATGTGTCCTGTTGAATATTCATCACTGCTCCAGACCTAGTGCTAATGACTTCATTAATATTCATATCATCAGTGACGTCTCTAGACTTCTGTAGCTACAGCAAGCTTCAAGGGGAACAATATCACTTTCAATTCTCGCTACCAAAACTATCTCGTCAACATTCTTCCCTAAAGGTCAGGTCAGGTCAGGTAGTCGAGGTCAACGTCGCTTAACGTGTGGACTCTATAAATAGCGTCTCTTCGTGAGAACCTCACCCCCAGAAGCGCTGAGATACGACATCAGGGATTGCACAGTTTTACCTGCACACATGCACGCGTTTATCCACAAAAGGAATGAATAATGAACCACGCCTGCCTCTGCCTTCGCAGCCAAAGCTGGTATACTAATTTGCCGAACGTTGAATTACAAAACTATATTCGCGTTGAAACACCTTTTATGCGCACGTCGCACAGAACAAAGAGCGTTGTCTCGTCTATACGGAAACGCGTTAGCGACAGTTCAATTAACAAAGGTTACAATGTGCTGTAAGTAATTCTATCACAGTCTACACTGGTCACTGTGTAACCTGCCCCACGGGTCAGTCGGCAACTGTCTGTCCATCTGTCGTCAGTGTGTGTGTGCTGGCGCGAATAAATGGCGGCCAGATATAGTATCAATACGCGTTGCCTGTCAGTCCGTCACATGCGAATATCTCCGAATAAGCGATATAAAGCTACGGTTATAAAACGTGCACAGGAAATCGGAATTCCCCATTCAGACTCTGTCGTCAGACTCACGACCGGAAGCACAGTTCCGCTATTTCGGGCGTTTTCCAGTCAAAACTTCGCGAGCCATTACTGTATCTCACAGACTAAGCTTAACTGTCGCGGTCCACCTCGCGCGCGTTCCGTACCTCGCTGTAATAATACACTGTACCATCATGCAGTAGGTGACAAGAAAATTAACGTTCACGTCTCCAGCAACAAAATATGATCAAACAACAAAGGCCGGAGGATCGCATTTATAAAAGCGCACATCGTTACTGGTGAGTGGGGCGATACATCGTCGCACGGAGAAACTGTGCCAAGAGATGGTCACGGTCCAACAAACAACCACCTGTTCATGCGTACAGAGAGACAGTGGTTCAGCTGGCTGCTGGATGGACAAAGACTAGGCCTGCATCAGACTGAGTGCAGTCAGGGCAATAGGTTCAATAGGCACTTTGTAGTACAGGGTGGGCCAGTTAACTGAGTTAAGAAGAGACTCAATTCGTGACTGACAGTGTCAGCTGAACAAACTAAACGCTTGCAAGTTGCAACGAAGCAACAGGACGGCTGCTGCAAAGGCTGGTAGTACGTTTTAACTGCACTCACGAGGTGGCGTCACGGCGTGCCAGAAACCAGTCACTTGTTTACTCGCCGTTGTTTACTCACCGTGGTGCTTAGGCCAACTCAGCCTTCCATCCATCCGGGGGCGGTAAACGAAGACCAGCTTCGGCTGAGAAGGCAGAGGCAGGTATGGTTCATTCCATTCGTGGATAAACGCGTCGGTGGCAGGTAAAACAGCGAGATCCATTCACAACGCGTGCCATACCTGAACGCTTCTGTGATGACGTTGCTCACGCTACCGGCAGTGTCCGCTGTTACCTTTGCCTTTACTCTAGAGCCAGCCATATCTGAGCGGTCGGACGCATTCGGCTGTAAAAGTGCTGACGGACGGATGGACGGACGGACAGACACACAAATTAATGCCATCACGCATTGCTGTACTACCGTTCTAACATTCTCACTACGTGGCCTCCCTGCCTCCTATCCCCGGCCTCTGCCCGACAGCTGTATCGTGTGATGCACAAAGCACAATCGTTGCGTTGTTAGTGACAGCTGGCATCACACACTGAATGAATCAACTACTTGATATTTCCTCTAACGACTACGACACTAACACGACAATTATCTGCATAACAAAAACCACAATTCACTACAGCAAACAGTCAGAAATGTCAGGCTGTTGGCGGGAAACATGACTGACAAATGAGTTAAACTAATGCTCGTACAAGCGTATAGAAACCGTGGCAATGGCGCACTAAGTCGATGATAATGGGACGCCAGCCCTATAGTTGCGAGCTACTGTTAATAATTCAAACGCAGCACTTTTCAGGCCGCATTTTACAACCGTGCATTTAGGTCTGCGTCTACACAGAGTGCAGACTCAATTAAACATGAACATGGCCGCACACTGTGTACTGAAGCTAGACTATGCATCATATCAAGCGTTGTCTGTTGAGCAGAGCTATCGCCAGGAAATTGAATGGGAAAATGCCCTCTGTTAATCACCAATAATTGGATAGACAGTTAAATGTTTATTTCCTTGTACCTGAGAAGACAATCTGTGTCCGGGGCACTGTGTCTTTTGTCCTTCATTGTTACTTGCAGCAAACTAGAGCCGGACCCAAACAACCTGTAAAACTGTACCCGAAATGACCTATAATGTGTCGACTGGGACTCACTCACCGCTATATAGACAGCAGAGACCAGAAGACGCCATATGACGCCCACGTGCACGTGTTACAACAATCACTCGACGTCAGTGTACCGAGGCAAAGCAAAAAGAAGTAAAAAATGTATTCACCTTGGCGCCACGTTCGCCATCTACTGAAATGCAATACTTGCAAGGCGAGGTTTATGCTTCTATACACTTTCTTCTCCCTCATTCTCTCTCTCTCTCTGGCCTCTATGTCGCCTCCATTTTTGCCGCCCGACGCAGTGCGTTGGTGCCGCATTTGCTATGGCGACGTGGCTGTCTGTGTGTGTGTCTGTCACATTGATGTATTGTCCCCAAACGACTGAGTCGATCATCATGCGATATTACCAGATTGTAGCCCAGCCATTCTATATTTCCCATACCAAATATGAACCCAATAGCTCGAGGGGTTTGTCCTCACTAAGAACGTCAAATGGGAGAGGGGTAGATAATAGTCGGAAAATCAGGCCAATAAATCGCAGTCATTCACCAGAGGTCAGCTCTTGTGTGACAAAAAGATCTTAACATCGACGTGCACAAGCGTCGGGCGGTTTGTCAGCGATAGTCGAGCATCTTGTTTCCTTCGTTCTGCATGGCTGTGTCTGGGAAATGGCTTCGACTGTAACAAGAAACCTAGCTGAGTGTCTGTCCGTCCGCAGCAGGTGGTCATTCACTTTGTTTACATTTACAGCCAGCAAGTAGCACCATCTAGTGAATGCAGTTAAAAGCGTACTACCAGCCGGAAGTCGGGGGTGGGTTCTGTTCCGGGAAGTTTGACTGAATGACAGGTCCGACAACGGCATAAGCCGCCAACCTTGAAGTGCGATCACATTCAGACGCACTGACAGACAGACAGCACGACCCGAATGAATGTCGCCTCCTTTGCCTATATGGGCTGGCAGAAGCATAGAAAGTTGCTGATGCTGGAACAGTCAAGATGCGGACGACATTCAACACAGCACATCAATCACGTCACCGCTAATACGACCAACTAATAACCTCCAAGCCGACCTCAATCGCGTAAGCATTAGCATCAGTCCCTTAGCGGGGATTTCGTAACACCCTCCCCCCAGTGATCGATTCCCTATCCACAGTTTGCATGGCAATCCACGCCATTATTCACTGTATTCAGCTACTGCTAACTCTCTCCCCTGCTCGCGAGCACTAATCTGCCGCGGACATCAGTGCGGCAGGAGATGGGTACTTCCGCCCCGGAAACGCATACACCTCGGAGAGACCAGCAGCTGACAGCGGCCCGCATTACGAGCACTATCCGTACTTCCTGTCATTCAGCCAGTAGCTGCAGCCGTGTATAATTGAAGTACAACATTTCAGCTCTCAGACAGACAAGAGGGGTCTTTGTTCCTGGCTACATAGCGCAAAACAGCGTCAAGCTTGAAATCTGCACCCGAGACATACAGTCTACACGTACTATACCGCGTAGATTCACCAGCTGTGAGCCTGTGATGTACACTGTGTGTGTGTGTCACTGCGTGTTAACAACATTAGGAAGTAGGTCGTTTGACGACAATAAAGTAAAAGCATATTCACGTGCTGACAGACGCACTTACAACAGTCGTCGTCAACTCGTCATACAAATGAATTATTATCACGTTCTGGCGGATAAATTATACAAAGATAATAAAAAAATTCTAGAAATAAAACATTATATTCTGGATGAAAATCACACCACCTGTCGAAATGCCGTAAAACACTACGAATATATTATAGGGAAGCCCTGGTGAATGGAGAAGTTTTTGAGATCACTGTTAATCTTTATTTGTTATTCACCAATAAGGTAGCATAATTTAAATTATAATAAATAAAAAGAAAGCTTAACTAATCACTTAACTAAACGTCAGTGCAACATGATTCAAGTTCTGTCTTAGCAGTGACAACGAATACCCTGCACAATGTGTTATGTATAACACTAAATTTGTTCAAAAACTTGCATTTGCGTATCGCAATTGTCCGCTCAGCCTGGAGACAACCAAACATTTCCAAGCATACATCAACAGTCTTTTGTGATCTGGTATTGAAAATTTTCCTAAATGTGCTGTTTATGACATAGTTAATGAATTTATATTGATATTTGCGCAAAGAACAAACCTCCAGCCCGTAAAACAGGACTGGGAAGCATTTAGATTTTACAAGCTGCACAATAACCTCATTCGAGGCAATTCGACCAACTCTTCCAAAAATACCATTGAATGACCGATAAATAGAACGCATTGTCTAAAGAACATATGAAACATGACGCTGACTCTATAAAAATCCCAAGATAACGTACAACATTAGTCCAAGCAAGTTCACGCCCGTCTCTAGTTACAATATTACAACAGTTAGCATTGAAACGAGGACCAATGCGA
>Ga0126335_1002565_pt1 | contig 10951 bp, 6 predicted proteins | sample OlaspJWI45metaG_FD_108409 | JGI IMG/M metagenome (GOLD analysis project Ga0126335, IMG submission 108409) | Marine gutless worms symbiont microbial communities from Oahu, Hawaii - Olavius sp. 1 OAHU.JWI-45 metaG | ecosystem: Host-associated > Annelida > Digestive system > Unclassified | place... | reverse complement strand
TAAATTTGAAATGTAGTTAAGTCAAACAGTAGGGCTTCTGCCAAGTCAAACCCATGCTGCTAACTAAAGCAGTTGTGTGCACTTGCTAAATCCACTTCGCAAAGATAAGGTAGTGGTCAAGACAATACAAGACCAGGATTATGGACGACCTTGACAAAACTGGAGAGATTTCGAGATGGCAATAATGGCCAGTAAATAGCAGGTCTATTAACATACTGAAGTAGACATATGCAACAGACAGTTGGCAAAAATGTAGATGAGACTTAACTTCATTTTAAATGGTTCATCTATCTGTATGCAGGGGTATATCAAACAAAATTGCCTTTTAATCAAAGGCAGAACCACCCACATTTTTAGGCTGCATCAAATGCACGACATGCAGTCAGCTGTTACTGATGATCGCAGAGTCTGTCCATCAGGCAACTCAACTCTGCAGCATGCAGTGTGTGTGGGGGTCATTCGTTTCGGTTTAGAAGATTACCCCCAAACCAAAAATTAACTTTCTAGGTCAAGGATTTCAAAGGTTATCGCACGAAAAACAGATAAGACGACTGCAAAATTATACAGCACACTGCTATGCAGATGGTGAAAAACTGATAATAAAGGGAACGTGGACTTAGAAGCCAAACCCTCAGTAGAGTTCTCGGTTGGGAGGGGCATAGCATCCAAAAGCTGAATACTTTTCGTAGACATCACAGTAAGTCAATTTTGTCTGAAATTTTGGCACAGCATTCTGAATAAAGTGGGAGTCGGAAAAACGTTTTTCACTTTTGGCTGGTGAAATCTGAGGGACATATAGGTCAAATATCTCGCTGCACAGACCGAGCTGATAGGCTTCTGCTTGACAACTTCAGATACAGGCTTCATAAACCACAACATTCAACAACAGCTGTTAGCAGCGACAGCCTTATTTAGGGCACACTAATGATAATACATATGTATCATTAAATAAATACCTTTCAAGAACAATTACACAGACAGACATAAAATTTATTGCTGAAATTGAAAGCAATTTATACTGCACAAAAATGCTGCATCATTGTCTCTCAGTTGATCCAGTATGTGCATGTACATGATGTACTGCCTTGAAATAATAGTTTTACAGCATAACAGTACCTGATATAACAAACTTAATTGTCAAACATTTCACTTTGGCTTTGTCTCCTGATCAGAGACTTTCCGAATGAAGATCGAATCTTCTGGCACATTAGCCAACTCTCCTTCTTCAAACTGATATGAAGATGCAATTGCAAGAACAGAACCATCTGCACTGAATGACAGTGAAGATATGCTTGCTGGGTATCTACAAAACATGCACACAATGTGAAACTGCATCTACAGTTGAGATGTTCTTACAACTGTGCTTATGAGCCTAAAGGTAGACTACAATAACCGTTCGTGAGAATACCAACCTCGTATGTAACCAGGCACCCAGGGTGACTCAGCTTGGTCATCCGTCCGTGGGCAGGCACGAGTACTGACGATGGTGCCAGCTAGAAAATGCATGGCGAGTTCTATTACATTTTCTGTTGCGGGTCCCACAGCGTGGAACAGTCTATGTAATAGTAGGTCCTGTGGTCAGGACAGTAGGCATACTGGCCCAGACTTGGAGTTCTAGAAACTTGAGTCTTGGTCTCCAGATGTCTCGAGACCCAATTTTCAGTCTTGGAACCCTTGAGACTTGGTCTTGGTCTTGAAGCACCATATCACGTTCAACTATACGAGTAACTTTAGTGCTTAAAACAACAAATCATTCACTAAATGCCAAAGCGTGTATAGCAACTATTTGACTGTTAATGAACCTCCGCACGATCAGTGCTCATGGACTGACTTAATCCTTGTCTGTCGGATTCATACACTTGGGCTAAAGTAGCATGCAGCAACATGTATAAACTGTTGTATCAAGTGCCAGACAGTTTTCTCTCTGCCTGCCATCTCCACTGCTGAACAGTGCATTTTTCAGCCACTGTGGTTTGCCGATGAGGTCAAATAGAAGGCAATGAGATGCTTTCCAATCAGTGTTTTCCGTTGCAATAATAAGTAGTAAAGTCTGTAGTGTGTAGCCACGGCAGTTTTTCTTTTGTGATGTTTTACACTCATTTACAAACAAAAAGTGAGTGTATTAGTTGATTCTCTGTTAGCTGCATTATTCTGTACCACAGCATCTTTTGTTTTTTCTCGGCCTTTGATATATGCCTATTGAGTCTTGGTCTTGAATAAATGAGTCTTGAATCCAAGTCTGTACTGGCCTAATCAGTTAAAGGCACTGGCTGTTAACCCTTATACCGCCGTTACCGAAAGGGTTCGGTTCCCAAGGTACTGCAGCAGAATGCTGTTACCGATTATAGTCAGATATGCCATTTCCTTTACAGGTATTGAGTGCCAGTGCTCGGGGTGATGCTTATGGCCTGTTTCCTGTTGATAGTGAATAGTTCTATAAGATAAGATGTAATTAGATGATATAACTGCCATAAACTGCCACAAATGGCACCTCCGACTCTAAATGTCTGACTGACAACCTGGCCTTGACGTGGAGTCAGGCGTCGGGTTGTGGCTGCTGGCACGTTACAGCATTGGCACCCTGCTGACACTGGTAGGCCTACAAGTTTAGTTAGTGTACAGGTTGTGCAGACTACTGTCTTGTTGAGATTATCATTTCAAGCTTGTTACTTATATTTGTCTTAGTCTACGTGTTGCACTAACACTGTCAACTGTTCCCAGCAGCAGTAGGCTTAACTGCACAGTCCATAGTTCTAAGCGCCTTACTGATCACTATCATAGCTACTGTTTACTGTAAAATAAACATGATATGCACGGAAAAGATGCTTCCACTAAGCTTCGTGACATTTACATTACATTACATTACATTAGAGTTATTTAGAGTGGCCTAAAGTACAAATACTGCTAAACCACTACTATACACGGTGTGCAGAACTAGAAACCGAAAACAGTTAGGAAGGAAATGACCGGGAAAAGAGATAAGTTTAGAGGTGGTTTCGAAAAACAGACATCGGGTGACAGACTGTTCCAGAGGCGGCATCCGGCAACCGGAAGTGCACGATCACCAACAGTGGACAGCCGTGTACGTCGGATCACTAGCTGCGAGGATGACGATGACCGGAGATGGCGACAGTTTACCTCAATATTTGTAAAAAAAATGTATTTAGCATATGGCGACCTGGGCTATTGGGCATAAGTAGTGTTCATATCATATCCCAGAGCACTAAGGAATATTTTGCAGCATTTCATATCACGATATTTTATGATATGTAGGCCTACACATTGGCACGCGATGTTAGTTGGTGTCTATGACCACCAGTCACTGGCTCGGTGGCCTATAATTAGCGGTATCTGCCTCTCCCCATCTCAAGTGGGAGAGATGGCAGAAGTATGACCACGTGGCTTGTATGACAGCGCAGAACGACGACATAGTATTAGGCCTACAGCGTTGTCTCTACACCACCAACAGTGGCAAGTTGGCGACTAACAATGCAGTCTTTATCGGTTGAAATGGACAGCAGCAGCTGTAGGCCTACAAGTCACTGAATGCAGGCTTGTTATGTAGTGACTAGTGACATGTGCAAGTCAAAATACATGTCGGCTGCATGACTGATGCAGACTGACAGACAACGACACACACACTTTGTTGGCCACTGTCATGGCCACTGCCACTGGGTGTGTGGGTGGTCGTGTTGTTGACAAGCATAGCTGTGTCCCGCTGCTGACATTCACACAATCAAATAACATATTGCTGCTGATCTGCATTGTTCATTGAACAGCTGTGGCATGTGTGTGCAGTCTTCACTGTTTCTGCCTTTGTGGCAGGATCTGATACGTGTGGACATCAGAAGTCAATGGAAAGAAAACTGGAAGTTGGCTCAGGTGGTCTCCTTTTCCCTAGTGGAGGACCCCACAATTTGGCAACCAGGTTTCAATCTTCCACAACAACAATGGTCCCTGCTTAACCGTTTCCAGACTGCACAGGGTCACTGTGGTCTCTGTAAGAAGAAATGGAATCAGGCAGCCACTGATTTGTGTCCTTGTGGTGTGGTGATTTCCCACACTGTCAACTCTTGTCTTCCATCAAAGTTAAATGGCGGCTTGTCATGTGCTGTCGACAAAGCTGTTGCTTGGCTGATCAGCTATGGCTCTTAATGCACACGGAAGAAGAAGATTGTTTCTATAAATGCAGTCTGTGCTGCACTTGTAGATGATATTATGCGACATCTGAGCACCACGATATCATAATGTGGCCACATCATGACCGATACTGTCTAATCAATACGATCACTAGTTATAAGGTAACTTAAATAGATAGGCATTTGGAAACTTTGCATAAAATATGGAATAATAACAACAGATCACATGACACACAGACAGTTGCTTACTTGCGGAACTGACACAGTCGTTTTTTGTTGAAGCCATCCCAAATGTAGACAAAGCCATCAGATCCACCGGTGGCAAATGTGCTATAGATCTCATGGAATGCAATAGCGTTGACAGGGTAGATCTTCTCTACGCCATCCTCCTTTACTCTATGACACTTGAATGCATACTTCTTCTTCTGTACCTCAGGTTTTGGATCTAGGTACTCCACTGCAACTCGGCCTGGTAGCATTGTGGACACAAACATCTCAACACATCATTCTTGCAGTGCCACGAGACTTTACCACTGAGGTACAGAATATATTCAGCTCAGTTAAGCAACAACTAAATTAATTAGAAAAGTTGCAACTAATGATGTATTTCTACATAAAGCTGCCAATCACGCACACAATGTGGCAAATGTGCAATGTAATGGGATGCTAGTGTTTTTAGTCATGCCTGTCTGTGTCTGTTCAGGCTGAAAACTTTGTTCACCTTGACTTAGAAACTTCATTTTGATATACAGACAAACCTTCAAATGTAGGCTGAAGTTTAGTACTAAGGTTACAGGGTCAAAGTCAAGTCACAGAAGTCACTGAAACAAAAAAGCAAAAATAAAATTGACGCGAGAGAAACAGTTCATAACCAAATACACACAAACAGGCAATCTGCCTTCAATTGAAAGGCATTGTTGTACTTCTTTACGGTCCAAAGCAATCAATACATTACACAGATCCACTTTTAGACTGTCAATGCCTCTGCTGACATCACATTTGTCAACTTCTGGCCACAGATTTCAGAGCTAATATAGATCAAACTTTACAAAATTTGGGAACGAATAACAGCAACAGAAAGGTGAAACTGCTGAAATTTCTGATTTTTTGGGCACCTACAAAACAGTGAGACATAACGTGTACTCAGTGGAGTTCCTTGGCATACTGGGCCCAAACAGCAAGGCTTGACTCTGGCAACTAGAGGTCTTGTTGATGCTGCTCACAGTATGGAGAGAACAACTCTCTCTTCTATACATAGTGCGTGGTAGCAAATTATCATGTCCTGTAGTACATATGTCTGCCATTAGTTTAATAGGCCTACTCATAAGTTTTAATTATGCATTAAATATGTTACAGATCAAGCAAATCATACAGAATGTAAAGACTTACTCCATGGCTATGAGGTGAGGTAATGACAACAGCATGAAAGTACACAGCAACGTCTTATGCAGTACTTTTTATCTCGGTCACCAGCAATGAAAAAATGTTATTTTGTTGCACATGTAGAATGACATGCCTTCTATGCTGCTGAGGACATAGCCCTGTTTGTCGGGGAAGGCACGGATGCACCGCGTTTGATATTTAAGACTCGACTCACGGCGTTGCTGTACAAAACCCGTGTTGTGTAGATCCCAGACAAGCACTCGTCGTCCAGCAGCACCAACAATTAGCTTATCACCACACAGCGACATTGTGTAAACCTGTACAGCAACATTCCAATATCTTTTAACATTAGTGATGATGTAAATGCTGCAGTAGAAACAGGTGCAACACTTAACTTCAACTCAAATCTGTAAAAACCAAGCAGTATTCATTAAATATTTGCTGGCTGAATAAAGTGAGTCAAATACGGTCCAGAGCAGAGCACATGACAAAAAAACATATGTACAAACTCTGCACTTGAACACATCTATATATAAGACACTTCGTGTGTCTGTTTATTTGTTTGTTTGTCTGTCTGCTAAAAACTCCCGGGAATGATTTGTAGGTGAAAAAAGTTGGGGGTCGTGGGTAAGGGGTCAGAAAATTTACTTTTTTTGGGGGGGTGAGGAGGGTTAACAAGGGTGTTGAGGGTTGGCAGGGTGGGGTTTGTGGGTTGGAAAGGCGAGTGAGGAGGTTTGGGGTGGGATGAGGTCAGAAAATTTACTTTTTGGGAGGTGAGTTGCAGGTTAGGGTGTTGGGCCTGACTGGGCAGACAGAATGGCTAGTAGACTAATAAATATTTTTAAAATCATCATTTTGCTTACTTACCCTATCAGGCTGTGCTAGGGATCCGACTACAGTATTGGTGCGAGGATCCCAGAGCTTTACCACTGAATCCCAGCCACCAGAAATGAGCAGATTCAGCTCAGAGCAGAACTCGATACACCGAACTGCATTCTCATGACTACCAATGATTGTCTCTAAAATGACAACTAGACAATTTAATATCAAGTCTATGCACTGATCTTACTGCAAAACTTTAGGTGAGCCAACTACAATAGCTCTGGGACAAAATTGTCATTATGTTGTTTATTTTATAAATTGTTAGAATATGACAGTGAGTTGTAGTAATCCAGTCAGGGGCGTCATTTCAGATTAATGTCGGGGGGGGGGGGCAAATCCGGCAACTCCTTACCCTTCCCCTCCTCCTTACTCCCTTTCCCTCCCATCTCCTCCCTGCCATGAAGCGGCCCCTCTATGGGTCTTGGGAAGCGCTGTGGGCTCCCGCAGCAGGTTCAGGCAACCTAGGGTTGCCAACATTCCATTTGTGCATTCCGAGACATGGGCTGTACAAAGCAGCCCCTTCACATCCATGGGGTCTGAGGGAGTGCTCAAGCTCCTCCAGTGGGTCTAAGCGGAGCCCGGCCACCAAACACATTTTGGTTTATTTAGAGCCCAGAGACTCACATCCACAGATTACAAATTTAGTTCATTTCTGCTAATGAAGCAGTATAGTTGTTACAGTGTTTCTAAATTCTGAGTAGCTGTTATAGGGGTGTTTTGAAATGGAGTATAGAACATTAAAGTAACTATGAAATGTCACTGATTTGTTGTCAATCTCACTGTTGTAATTTGTTGTAGTTCACTTTTATCAGTAACACCATTGGCAAAACAAATTAGAGTAGGGCAAAGGTGCTATATTGGCTAAAATAATAGTTCTCATTTTCTACAAAGCATTTGATTTAAAATGTAAACACATCAGAATGGTGATTAACTTAAGTAACCATTTCATGTCAGTCAGACAATGAAACATACACTGACAACTGCTCATTTGGTTGACATACTACTGCCGGCAAGCCATAGTGCCAGAGGCAGAGATGCTACTAACACACTAGAACTTACCTGCCGCTGTAAGTAGTCCGTTGTTTTTGCACAAAAACTCATACAGAAGACTGCATAATACGCACTTCAATTACCACAAACGAAACTCGAGAATCAGTCGTAATCACAGTAAAACGTGTACGTAACACAGATTAAAGCCATGTGTGTGTCTAGAGAATTAGAACTGGGCAGTACCACACAATTCCAGGACAATTTCTACCCTGTCTGGAATACTGGATGACAAAGCAAATTCTGGGATGGTCCTGGCCATTCCGGGACAGTTTGCAACCCTAGCCTGGCCACCAGACGATTATGGTGCATTTTAATCAAAAATTAGCACATTCTGTGGACTATACTCCTCTGCACTTTGATGGGGCAACTGAAGAAAAAATGTCTTATTTTTGAAGTAATTACTGCTGCTCTCCAGTGATTAACAACAGTATTGTCAGAAGATACATATAGCACAAGTCTCATACACAACATGCAAACACTTGCCAAATTGTCCAGAGACAGAAATAGCCTACACAAAATGCAGCACAGTGAAAAAGTACTGCTTCAAGCATGTTTGACCATCTCAATACGTACCAGTGCTAGTGTTGAAGTTGTAGAGCTTTACTATCTTGTCTAAACCACCACTGTACACATGTACTGCATCCTGCACACCAACAGGACAACGGCTAAATGTAACTATGAATGGACAGATGGACAGTCATGATGGCAATGGTTTTGGGCCAGGCCGGACTGAACCTGTCCAGTGTCCAGGTACGTATTTTCACAGCCCAGGTCCATGCTCAGCACTTACGGCACTGTACTAACATCTTGCTAAATAGTACTGCTTCAGCAAAAATCTAGACTCCACACTGAAACAAAATTTATTTACTTGTTCACAAAACTAAGAACACATACTCAATGTCACACAGCACAAATGCAAATTTGTTCTGTCAAAAAATAAACATACAAGTTGTAGATGTAGTATGGGCATCCTCTCACACCGGACGGGACAATCGCACCAGCCACTAATTACAGAGCTCTTGGACCTGTCCAGGTCCAGTTCTGCACGAATGGTTCTATAAAGCATAGTCTATCTAACTGCACTAAAAATTGCTTTACAAATTGTCAACCTAAGTTAATACAGCACACTGTCAGAAAACCAACAAGTGGCCAAAGTAATCTGGCAAAGGCTGAATCAAATATATAGAGGGAACTGAGACTCCCGTCTAATACAATGTTCCTAGGATTTCCAAGAGTCTCCACTGCAAGCAGGACCGCAATCCACTCAGGCGTGTTTGCACAGGCGGACTTACAGACTGACATTCATCGATCACAACAGTTTGCATCTCATTCGTTCGATGTAGCCAAAAATGAAATACAAACTGCTAGTAATTTGAATGAAACTTGGCAAAAATTAAAAAAACTATTAATTTGAATTTGATTTCGATAGGCAAACTATTCGGTTAATTTCTACCAGTGCTGGTTTGAATTCATAAAACATCAAAACTGTACACACAGTAAATCATAACATTCATGCACTTTTGATTATTATTATTTTTTCTACCCATACTAGGGCCAAACAAAACAGAAAGGACACGATATGAGACAAGAAGCTTAGCTGTCACAAAGAAAACGTGCGATGCAGCACAATACTGAAATCAGGCTTTTACAGTGAAGCAATTAAGTAAACAAGACACTCAGCTATCGCTGACAAACTACCCGACCCTTGTGCAAGCCGCTGTTAAGATCTCCTTGACATAAACGCTAAGAAACCCAGCTTTCCATGCTATGCTGTGCTGTCAAGAACTGCCCTCTGGTGAATGACTGCGATTTATTGGCCGAACTTTCAGACTTTTACCGAACACACTCCCATTTGACGCCCTGAATGACGAGGATCCCTAAAGTGATACGGCTCATTTGGTATGGGTAAACAAGAATGGCTGGGCTACAATCTGGTAAAGGTTGCATGATGATCGAATCAGTCATCTGGGCACAATACATCACCGTGACCGACACAGAGACAGCCACTTTGGGCAGCAATAAAACTGGCGAAACATGAACGTCCTTTGCACTGTTTACAAACCAGACAGAAGAATATATAACTACATGTGATGTAACAATTTTTTGGCAAAAAAGCTGCAGAACAGTCATAATAAACCATAACATCGTTCCAGGTCATTCGAAGTCACAAATTTTTGTATCAATGAAAAGCTCATGAGCTAGTACCTATTAGTAAATTGACAACATGACACATAGACAGAGGAGTCTTTCGTTTCACCACAATACATGCGTTTGACCGATGGATGGACAGGAAGAAGTACGGATGTGAAACGGGAACCGGATATCCAATGCAGATGCCATAACCGGTTCTAGGAACTGACAGCTGGTTATTGAAAACTTTTGACTGTCTGCATCAGTAGTGTGCAGTCAGTCAGCCAGATGAAATACAGTTAAATCACTAGTCAGTCAACATCACATGCTTGGCATGGCACCAACTTCAATAGGTGCATCAATGACGGTGAAGCTCCGAGTCTATTGTATGTGGTCAGTGGTCACCCTGTTTCACTGGTGGCGGCTGTAGTGCTCTGTGTGGAAGAAAGCCTGGGAACGTGCACTTGCACTTGTACTGTGCAATGTAAACATCTATAACATCTGTCTCCCACACACTATGTGGGATACAGATGCCGACGACACTCAGCTGTATTTCCATGCAGACCCATCAGCAGTAGACGGTAATGTGCAGAAGCTGGTCACATATCATGTGGGTGATATCAGCCGGTGGATGTGTACCAACTGGTTTAAATTAAACCAGGACAAAACTCACTTTATATGACTTGGTACACCACACCAGCTGTCTAAGCTTCGGCTCCTGACCATCACGCTTGGGGGCATCAACATCAAGTTCTCCACTGTGCCTTGGCATGTTGCTTGACAGAGCGCTGACCTTCGCACCCCATATCCGATGCCTGTCTGGCAAGAGTTTCTACCACATGCGCGCGGAAATCACTCACGGAGGATTCTGCCACAACCATGGTGCACACGTTCGTTATGAGTCGGGTAGACTACTGTAACAGTGTTCTCCACCGTGTGTGCGCAGCCAATGTCCAGCCTCTACAGAATGTGCTCAACTTGTACTTGTACTTGTATTTGTACTTGTAGTTGATGAGCGAGATAGCTTCTCAGCTATAGATGCCCATATCTTCCCATGCCTCATCCAAACGGTTCTTGAAGACGTTGACTGATGATGAATCGATGACATGCTGTGGCAATCCATTCCATTTGTCGATTATTCTGTTCGAGAAAAATGTCTTCCGAGCTGTCGTTCTTCATCTTGGCTTAAAAAGCTTCTGTGAATGTCCTCTTAATCCGTATGTGTCCAAGGCAGACTGAAAAAATTTGTCCACTCTGTCCTTTTCGTTGAGTATTTTATACACTTCAATCAGGTCTCCACGTAGTCTCCGTTTCTCCAACGAGTATATTCCCAGTTGCTTCAATCTGTCTTCATATGTCAATTTCTT
>Ga0126335_1002564_pt1 | contig 10952 bp, 8 predicted proteins | sample OlaspJWI45metaG_FD_108409 | JGI IMG/M metagenome (GOLD analysis project Ga0126335, IMG submission 108409) | Marine gutless worms symbiont microbial communities from Oahu, Hawaii - Olavius sp. 1 OAHU.JWI-45 metaG | ecosystem: Host-associated > Annelida > Digestive system > Unclassified | place... | reverse complement strand
TATATATACATATATATAAGAAATAGTAAAGGGCCCAAAAACACTTCCTTGTGGAATGCCACTAGTTACATCATCCCAAGTTAGTAGCTGTTGTAGACTCTTAACTCTGAACTTTCGGGATCTTAAAAAGTCTTGAACCCAATAATAATGACATTGTCAAAACCACAGGACCCAGGTTTAGAGATTAATCTTTTATGTGGGATATTTTATCAAAAGCTTTTTTGAAATCACTGTACATTACATCTATTTGCCCCACGTGCTCCAGATACTCTGTCCATTTATCCATTATCTGTAATAACTGAAGTGATGTTGATCTATTTTTAATAAAGCCATACTGCTTACTGCTTAGTAAATCATTATGCAGGAGATAGTGCATAATCTGATCTCCAATTATAGACCCAAGAATCTTGCAGCACACACTAGTTAGACTGACTGGCTTACAATTACCTCTATAGTGTTTTGGACCTCTCTTGTATTTTGCTGTTACCTCAGCTAATTTCCAATTCCAATTGGCAGGTAATATACCTGTTTCTACACTTTTACTGAAAATCACAGATAACGGGTATGCTATGACATTGCGGGTCTCATACAAAATTCTCAAATAAAGTTAATCAGATCTGGGTGATTTATCAATCTTTAGTTTTACTAATTTGTTAAATACACTCTGAAGTGAGGACAAGATCAAGTGGTTGCTTAATACTAGTCTCAATCCTACTGGGTAACCCACTGAAGCTATTGTTTGTTTCAAGCGTATACACAGATGAAAAGAAATCTTGTAGTGCTGCTGCCTTTTGAAATATTGTTTTCAACTAGGAGCTCAGAGCCTTTGGGTGATTGTCAACATTTTCCAAACGTCTTTTGCAGAAGAAGGGGTAAGTATTATGTAAGATATTATCAACATTGACAATACATTACAATATTAGATTCTAAGATAAACATTCGGTTAGTCATCGATTTACAAAAAGTACAAAAATGTTAGACAACAGTAACCATTTCAAAGACAAGAAATGTACTGCAAAACCAATCTGATACCGACCAAAGCATCAAAAAATGCATTAATTGAATCCTCGTTGTCTTCATCGGACTCCACATCAGTCATTTCTTGTAGAAGATCAACAACCGCAATGGAAATGTCTGTATTGACATAGTTAGGCACCATACAGTATTAAATGACAGAAAATCTGCTATCCGCTAATCCCTAACAAGAGGCCAAAGTAATTTGGCAAAGGCTGCAGCAAATGCACCACACACACTGCACATGCTGCCGAGTTGAGCCACATGACAAACAGACTAACGGACTAACAGACTGATGGACAGACACCGCGCACATCGGTAACAATAGTCTGCATCTCATGCATTTGATGCAGCCTAATAATGTTATCAGCCATTTTTTCTTACCTTGTCCTAGCTGCAGCCTTGGTCTTAAGATTCAGTAAATGTAGACCACCACCAGTGATGTTAGCCATAGTCCTTGGTCCTTAAAGCTAAAAATCCAAGTCGATAGCCTCGATTTTAAAGGCCACTGAATTCTTGCATCAGCCAGCACATTAAATTACTAATGATGCTGGCCAGAACTGGAGACCACAGACCACAGTCTGTAGCTGATGATAATGTAGACTAGACACAGAGTATTACCAACATAAAGGTGTTCTGCACCTCTGCATGTTATTCACGCCATCAATTACAGTATTTCTATTGTATCACGGTCATTGGCTTTGATACTAAAAGCCCCTTGGCCTTGGCTTTATCTCTGTCCTTGGCTTTATCTCTGTCCTTGGCCATGGATCCCAAGTCCTTGCTAACATCACTGACTATTACACACTAAACTCCCGAATAGCACCATCAGCCTTGTTATTAATGTGTAAACTGCCATGGCTGTTTGTCTCGTTACAGCAAATACACAATCTATGCATGGCTGGGAGTCATTGCCTCATTTTTCGCCTTTTAATCTTGCCTTATAAGCAATTGTAGGTTTTGAAAGCACACAAACTATTCAGTTCCAATATCAAATTATACACATATAGCACAGCAAATTAAAAACAAAAATGACAAACAAACAAAATGATTGTCAGTAAATAATATCAGCTGTGTTCTGTAGTAACAAGGTGTTTAAGAGAAACATAAATCATCTGAGACCTGTATTATCATGGCTGAGAAGCTGCAACAGAGACTGAACAGTATTGAGCTCAACCACAATGTGATACAGCTCCGGTGTCGTCGCAATAATGTGCATCTCCTGTACGGTATCATTCAGTTCGACTTCTGACTCCAAAAATCTGCAAACACAACTCAACTACAACTGTTGTCCAGTACTGCAGCTTCAATGAACAAAGCAGCAGTCACATACACATCAGTACTGCTTTTTGTAGCTTCGTATGAAAGAGTAAGCAATTTCTTAATGGCACATGGTCACATAAGAAAACTACATAGTGCCATACATGTATTTTAATTAGACTAGATGGAATAGTCACAGCCAGGTGACGTGTTGATGCTTTTGACCAATGCTGCCTGCAACACATTCTTCACATACCCTACACAGCCCACGTCTCAAATCTGACAGTCCGTAAGCAAACAAAACAGAGCCAAGTCACCAGTACCATCCTAGACCAGCGTCTTAAAACTGTTTGCCATATTCGCCGAGCCGACCTATCGCAATCACGCACGTGCCCTCCAGGCCTTCATCAACTTTCTATCAGAAGATTGGCGACGTCTGAGTGGTCGTCCACACTAGCCTGCGAACAATCGAGAGAAACCTTAAGACCCAGAACATCTGCCTCTCTTCAGCCTGGCATATCACACATAGATGTTCCCGCTGGCATCGTGTCGTGGAAACAGCTGTACTCTGGGAGGAGAGAGTCACCCGCTGATGATGAGATGATGATGAGATGTAGTAATATACTGTAATTGCAAGTATGCCTAACACTAAACGTAATCGGTGATGTAAAATGAAGACAATTTAGATAGGATTAAAATGAACAGGTACTACAACATCACCAGCAATGCAACAGAAATTGCCAAGTTAAACACAAAAATTTCTAAAAATGCAAATTTACATACTTTTCTGGCATATCAGGAAATTTTACACGCAACTCCTGATTGCGGTAAAGCCGCTTTTCAAACTGAAGCAGCAACTTCTTCAGTGATACTTCATCAAGTGGTTCAGCCTATAACAAGAAATTATCACAGAGCCAATTTGCACTCGAGTACCAAAACAGTCCCTGAAGTGACTTATAACGTGTCGAGTGAGACATTAAGCCATTACTCCCTTACTAGAAGTAAAAATATGCCACAAATACTTTGACCCATATGATCATCATGAGCTGTGTGAAGCCTGCATGGACTAAAGCATCACTCTAGGCAACACTGAACAAACCATGTGCCTATCATCAACAAAGGTATGAAGAGATTCTGCAAACTTCCATAACCAGCTTGGGCAAACTGGACAATTGAAGTCAAGAATTTATTTGCACTCTTGCTGCCATGAGCTGAATGACTAATATGTGTGCAATCAATATACACTGTGTCCAAAAAACTTCAAGCATGTTGTCGGCCCACACACCTGGCCAGCATGTGCCGTGAGATATGAAAAATGTCAATTTTCTGGCATCCTAACCCAGGATCCCCACCCCAACTTTTCTGCACCTTAAACCATCCCCTGGGCGTCCTGGAGCTATCCTAAAAGTGCCCTGCCCATTTCCGAGTTTTCAGCAGACAAACAAACAGACTTACACGCATACTGCCTTATATATATGTAGGTGCAGTTGAAATGTTACATGGCCTTTGTTGTAAATTTCATTCTTTCCAGCGAAAAGAAAGAATTCTGATTATCAGTTAAGGTTTGACAAAGTTAAGGCTCATTTCTTAAAGTCGATTACTTAGGGGATTACTCTTAATTTTAATGATTCATTTATCAAGTGATTCAAAGAAATCAACAGTGACTTACTTCGGGTTCCCCATCAAGAAGTTTCAATGCCTGTTCACTATCTGACTTCTCGGTTCTGTCAGCTCTCCGTTCTCGAACTGCTCCATCTGCCATGCTAGGAATATCTTCAAATCTCCTTCTTCGCTTGGCTGCTGGAGGTTGAACGTCAAGACTCGGCTTTTTTGGCTGCACACGACAGCATTACACCAACTGTTTCGTGAAATATACGGATGAACTATTCAAGTCTATTCTCGTTCAGCCACTGCAACTGTCGTGGTTCATGTTACAAACACAAGCACCCTGCACAACCAGATGTCCATGCACCAGTATCAGAATGCAAGCTTCCACACATCTACCCGTCAGCTAGGTATGAGAAAAAGATTGATGCTGTCATGTGCATGCTCAGAAAATATCATAATACATTTATACTGGAGTAAAATTATACTAAAGCTGAGTCACTGAGCAACACTTTCACGCATTTCTATTGAAGGAAATGTCATGAGCAGCCTCATTGCACAGATTCAACAGACAACATTGAATGGTCCCATAAAACACACCCAGTGCACATACGAAAAAGTAGCACACTGCAGGCACTAAGCTGCATGTCTTCGAGATAGCAACAAAATTCTGTAAGTAGTGAGTGACTGAGTGAGTAGTTTCTTACTTCTGCAAGCAAGTGTCAGTTGTAAAGTTTTATAACACTGTATCTAACATATATGATTTCTCCAAGCAAGTTATTTTGTCATCAGTTAGAAAAGTCAATGATCAGCTGGCCTGGAACAACTGCATCAAATTACTGACCACAACAATGGCAGAGGACATGCCAGTGAAGTAGATCATCGTGACTGCTGCACAGAGTCAGCGATGACCAATGTGGACAATGAAGAGTGTAATGTACTTAAAGCTACAAGTTTTGAAGTTAAGCAAGCATGAATGAATAGTTCTGCTCATCATAAATGAAATCTACATGTCAAAGCATACTGAATACACTAGCAGTGATGCTGTAAGAATAACACCTGAAGGCTTGGCTGCTTCTACTTTGCTGTGCTTTATGATAAAGTCCATGATAGGGCACTACAAAGACATTGTGGCCATTTATCTACTTGATAAACTGACTGCACCAACTACTACACTGACATCATGTGTCTGTTGCACAAAACACTTGTCACTGTTATCACCATATCTGTGGACAATGCCACCACAAACTGCACATTTCATGTAAACCACATACGTGCCAGCAGCCTCACAACTAGCATCACTGATATAATATCTCAACTAATATTCCTTATATTTGATCCTGCACACAATGCACCAAAAATGGGATGCAGATTAAGTACATAAAATCACGGAGTTGAGTGTGAGGTCCGTATAATGTAAAAAATGTCTATTTTGTAAACAGCAGGGATATATTTGCACAGTTTTAGTTTGCTGTTGTCAGCGTATTGATCAACAAAAAGGATGGGAGACATGTACCTATGCCCCCTGTCTACGCTCATTTCTCCATACACACTGTTGTTGTTGTTGTTGTTATGTGCAACTCCTCAACAAAAACAATCGTCATGCTGATGTTATCCCCAGATGTGGCACAATGCAATTACTGCTGCACTCTTTTCTCTTCATTCGTTACTTTCGCAAACAATTTGCATCAGTTTACCATACTGCAAACGAAATGAATGATGCAGGTCAGTTACTTGGCTTTTCGTCAGCTAACTAATAATAAATGCCTAAAGCAATTTAGCAAATGCTACGTCAAATATGCAATCATGTATCAAGGCCATGCTGGTAAGACTAATTATCAGTCTACAGTGCAATGGACATACTACTGAAATAACTGAACTGATGTGTGCTTTTGTGAGGATCATCTGGATTTTTATTTTTATTTTATTTGAGTTTTTATTTCTTTCTACTTTTAAATTCTAATACATTAAGTAAGTTTATTATAATGGGATCTAACTTCTCTGTCTGTCATTGGTTGGCTAGCCTCCAGCTAGCAGTGCCCTGACATATAGCCATAGGCAGAAGATGAATATTAATGAGGCGATAGGGTATAGGCAGTTAGTTTTGCTGGAAAGACTCGAGAGAAAGCTTTGAGTTTTGACTAGGCTAGATTGTGTACTAGAGTTGTTTCTTTCGCCGGTCCATATCACTTGAGCAGCACACCAGTCACTATGGATGCAGAACCCTGGACCCATCGGAGGGACCCCAACGAAACCCTGGGTTTGATTGTCCGCTTCTCGGGGATGATGGCACCTGGTCATCCGAGAGTGGCCATGTTGGGCAGATATTGTAAGGACTGCCAAGCCAGGGCTGGGAAGAAAACTGGATACACAGCTACTTCTCACAACATGGCGAGCCTGCCAGGAGTAGTTTCGTCGGGTTACGGGCGCGACGACAGGTCAGATAGGGTTGCAAACGGGTGTGAAGCCTATGGCTTCAGACAGAGCGACGCCATATTGGCTTCTTCCTCAACCCGGAGGCTGAGATCAGAGGCGTGTTCCATACCCAAGCCACTTGCCTAGCCTTGCTTGCTGCTTGATAGCCAAGACCAAGCATAGAAATGGAACGGCCTGCTCGATTGTTAGCAAATGTAAACAAATATGGCACTGCAATGAAATGTTATTTTCAGCGAATTTCTAAATGGAGAACTGTCCTTTTCAGGTGTACTTGGACCCTTTGTGTGTCAGAATACTGCCCAAGTGCAGAACGTTATAGTTGTCAGCACTGCCAACTGCCCCTGTCTGGGTCTACCCAGACGACAAGCTCCTCGTCTGTGTTCACAGTCTGCAATGAACTGAACAATTAAGGATGACGACACTGTGGACTATAAACAGTAGTTTTCGTGGTTGCATATAATAGTGTGTGACAACAGTAAGGGTTTGCTGATTGTGACTGTTGCTGCAGTGGGTGAGTGGACAAGATAAATTTAGTAGTTTTTTTATTGCCAAGTAACATTGTGACTTCCAGGTTCACAAATTTTTACACTGATTTGTGTAGTTGGCATTGAGGACGATGAGGGTAACGGCGAGGGTGATGTGAGGATCATCTGGATTTTTACTATATTTGAGCCAGAAAACTGGCCACTCAGCTACTTCTCACACTTTGTATATTTTAATATAGCATTAAGACTCACATCATCATTTTTTCTGGCCTCGTCAAGAAAATAGCAAGCCTGTATACATACTAAATAGACAAAACTGCACTCAGTTTACTACAGATACATAATCCATCGGTCTAAAACCGCAAAAATATAGCCTCGGAAATCTCAACACTCACAAACCCAACACCATCCTTATCAATAATGCATCAACCACTCTTCTAATCATTATTTTTAGCACTGCGACCAGACTACACAACAGAATCTCCAGCAGTTGAACAAACTGGTAACCACCTCAACCAGACTGAGCAGCTAACATCCGTAGATTACCAACCAGTCCAAATTACAAAAACTCCAGAATTCGTTGTATCACACATCAAACTTGCTTATCTGTCACAATGCCAAAGCCTGTCCCCATCCAATCTCGTACTGATGAATCAATCACCCAGATATTCAGACACCCACCAGATCCATGTCACCACATACAGACAGTCACAGTTCTCCATTCAGCTCAATTTCTTCATCAGATGACTCCAAGTCAGAATCTCCACCACCACCAGTCCACCAGTCACACATACAACCACTGAAACCACTCCTCACCCTACCATCCAACAAAGTTCCTCACCAGTCACATCTGAAATTGTCTACTTGGTTCCTCATTACAGTGCTGTCTTCATGTCAGCCACCGCCGTACCTTCAACCAATGTCACAACTCTCAAAGACAGTGTCAGCACTACTGATACAGCCATCACTATCTCTCAGATGACTGTTACATTGGCACATCACTGTGTGAGGCCATCTGCTATGTTACGTGCTTCACTGCATCAACTCAACCCAACCAAATACTCAGGCCTTTGTATGCGAAGGCGTTTTCTGTCGAACATCAGAAAGTGTTGGCTGCAGAACTTACCTCAGTCTATCATGCCATAAAGCATAATCATAGCTATGCAAGTACAGACTGCCTGAACAAACTTGTGCATCAGCAATTTTCTGATTCTGAAATAGCCAAAAAGGCGACTTGCGGGCGTACAAAGTCAGAGGCGCTAGTGAAGGAAGTTCTTGGACCAAAATTTCTGAATGATGTTTTGTGTGATCTGAAACTGAGGCCTGCATATTTTGGCCTTTGTTGTGATGCACCGAACAGGAGGAACCGAAAACTGTTTCCAGTTGTTTTGACATATTTCACTCCTAATGGGAGAAAAACTGCACTGATAGACTTCTACGAAGATCGACAGGAAAATGCAATGTCTATTTTTGACCTCATGCAGTCCACTGTCTCAAACAATTGCCTAGACATAAGAACGTGTCGACAATGCCAGTGTCAATTTTGGGAAGAATTCGTCTGTTTTTACCCGACTGATCGAAATGCTTTGTTTGATGAGTTGGTGTTACTGCAGAACATTACTCCTCTACTATTGTCAAGTGAAATGTCCGTTGAAGAACGATGGGTTAAAGTATTCAAAAGTGTTGACAAAACGAAACTGACAAACATTTTTCAAATTATTTCGTTTGTTCTCGGCATTGCAGCATCAATTGCAGTGGTCGAAAGAGTTTTCTCAGTAATGAACTCCAAGTGTAGTGATACCAGAAACACAGCTTCTGTCGAACTCATAAGAAACGAGCTTTTTGTTTACTTTAACTGTTCATTAACATGTTTAGAACTTCAGAGTTCTACTCTTACTGTCTGGTAGACAAGAAACTACTGCAGATAGCAATCCTGCACTTTAGGTACTTTAATTATTTCGGCAATAATTTTACTTCTTTATGACCCGGCTGTTTGGTATATCATTGTTGATTGTTGTAATTTCATGAGAGAAGAGTGTCAGGTATGGTTGACTAACAATAATGAGCAAATTGGCGGAATGGACGCCGATGGAGAACCGACTGTTGTTGAGATTGATGAGTCCAAATACTTTCATCGTAAATATCACCGTGGCCATGCAGTGGCGGGATGGACACTGGGTTTTTGGCGGCATCGAAAGAGATTCTGGCAAGTGCTTCTTGATTGAAGTTCCAGACCGCTGTGCTGCCACCCTTCAGCCTTTGATCGAACAGTATATTCTGCCTGGTTCCCATATCATGTCTGATGCTGGGCAGCTTATGCCAACATTGATGTGATTTGGCACGGGATCTACTTGCATTCTGTCATCGTACACCAACGCAACTTTGTTGATCCACACGATCCAGATGTCCATAGAGAATGTGTTGAAAACATGTGGATGCAAGCTAAACGCAAGCTACGACGACAGTTTGGCACGTCCCGCGAGCTGTTCCCTTCTCACTTATATGAGTTCATGTACAGAAACAAATGTCGAGGACAGGCCATGTTCCAAGTGTTTTTGCAGACTGTTGCCGAAAACTATGCACTTTAAACCCGAATTTAGTTTATTTATTTAATAACATTCATTTGCAGCAAAAAATTACTTCAAATTTGCTATTGTTTATCGTACTAGTCAGTGGTATTTATGTACATTGCAAATTGCAGGCGAAATAATTAAAGTACCTAAAGTGCAGGATTACCGACATTTAAGCCTATGCATATGCGTGGAGCTAATGACGTCTAGGGAGCGAATGACAGCTTATTTGATTACTTGTATGTATTGTAATAATGATTCACTGGCATTGTTTGGCTTTCGACTGTGATTGTTCTATTCATTCTAAATCGAACAGTGAGAACGATATTAAAATCGGCTGATTTTTGCCGAAATTACAGACAAAATAAAATAGCACGTTTTTTGGACCACGGCGTATAATTATATAGGTACAGTACACTGTGGGAGTGGGGGACCATGACAAGTTGGCATGGATGAAACGATGGACAAAAATCTCTACGTATTTCGTCGGGGGAAATCTGGCAACCCTAGGCGGAAGCCAGTGTCTACTAATGACATTAGTGTCTTGACACTGATGGTTTCGGTAAATTCGGTAAAAATTTCTCACCTCAAACGACAACAATTCTACCACATCCATCTTGCTCTTGTTCTTCTTCGTAACGCTCCAACTATCAAGCGGTTTCGACGAAACGGGCACATTTGCGAACTGTACGCTTTTGAGCTATTGCTTAACTGTAATCTTTGCATTTGTAATAATAATATTTATTATAATTATAATGGAATAATGAACGCAGGCAACGACTAAATCAATCTAATTAAGTAATCATTAATTTTCTGCAGTGCTGCAAGCCATTTAGCCAGTTGGGTGCGTCGTATTTTCCTTTATACTCGTATTTTGTTATTTAAATCTCGCAACAAGCGTGCATAACACAATATTAGCTTATTAGCTGGAAAATCTTTGGAGAAACCCCTACAAGCTGGACCGGCAGATACAAACATGCCCCAAGCAACAGAACATAAGCATTTACCGCATCAACTTTAATTACCGGTAACCCCAAATACATGCACATAAACTGAACTGTTTTGTGTTTCTGCCCACACAATACTAATAATGAACTGCCTTTTGATTTCTACAAGGTGGGCCAAAAACTAAGCCCCTACTGCATCTATATGGTGGCCGCTCTCTAGTCAACATCAAATTCACAGAATTCCAGCCTTTTTTTCCAGGTAGCTCAAGGTATGGAACCCATTTACAAGTAGTAGTAGTAGTCGAGCTCTAACGTGTCATATGTCGATGCAGGCATCAAATCGCAGGTGCGGACAGTTCAGTTGATATTAACATAATTTTTTAAACAATGCATTTTTAGCTTTCTTTTAAATGCTTCCAAGGATTTTGGATTGATGGGAAAGTCTTTTACAAGCTTCAGTGAATTCAATTTTTGGTGCATCATGGCTGGAGAATTTGGTTCGTGCAGCCCGTGAATCCCGAGAGGTTGAAATAAGAGCACAGTGACCGGACTGGATTGTAAACGTGCTTACATGATTCAGCGTGAATTTGTTTCACGTAACATTGATCTTCTTGTTCGTGCATATCTAGTTTATG